>Ga0213868_10004596_pt1 | contig 12593 bp, 10 predicted proteins | sample PICome_9_FD_160087 | JGI IMG/M metagenome (GOLD analysis project Ga0213868, IMG submission 160087) | Coastal seawater microbial communities near Pivers Island, North Carolina, United States - PICO127 | ecosystem: Environmental > Aquatic > Marine > Coastal | place: USA: North Carolina...
ATCTAAGATTGGTTGAGCCTTTTGGAAAATCAATCTCGTCGCAATCAGGCCATTACCGAACTGGCTGCGTTCGACGATCCCGGAATCGCGGCGACCATCTTGAGACCCTATAGCCGCTACCTGAGCGACGACCGTCAAGCCACCATGGCCACTCTGAGTTCCAGAGTTTCCTTTGCGGGACCACTGCTGAGGGCCATTAAGAACGGCCTCGTTCCTCGGTCCGACCTGTCTGCGTTTCATGCCCGCCAAATCCACAATCTTGGTGACAACGAACTGAATCGAATCCTCGAAGAAGTGTGGGGTCAGTTGCGCCAAAGTTCGGAGGAAAAACAAGCGCAGATAAAGAGTTGGCAGGCAAACCTGACTTCCGATCGGTTGAGGGATGGGAACATCGGCAATGGAAAGTCCATATTTCTACGAAGCTGTGCGTCCTGCCACGCACTTTTCGGAGAGGGCGGTAGCTTAGGCCCACCGCTCGACGGCGGTGATCGTCAAAACCTGTACTACTTGCTGGAGAATCTTATCGATCCCAGCGCGGTGTTGCCGCAGGACTACCGGATGAATGTGCTCACGCTCAAAGACGGACGAGTGTTGAGCGGCAACATCACCGCTCAATCTAGACGCACTACAACGATCGTCGGTCCGAATTCCGTAGAAGTGATACCGGTATCCGAAATAATAGAACAAAGCCAGCTTGAGCAATCGACGATGCCGGAAGGGTTGTTGCAGACGATGGATGAACGAGAGGTGGTCGACTTGATCGCCTACCTCCAGCAGTAGTCAACTCAAAGGCAACTCACCACTTTGTGTATTGGGATGGGCGATTTGTACTCTTCGTTGCGGTAGGATCTAGTTAAAAGACTCGCGACCTTAATCGAAGATTGCCTGAAAGCATTTCCATCTCTAGTCGAAGCTAGCAAAATAAACATTTAACGTCCTGATTAGAATGAACCGTACCTCTGTTAAAAACCTCTTCACTCTCGTATTTTCAGTCCTGTTGTGGATGAATAGCACGTCTGTTTCCCAAGCGAACATGGAACCCATCCCGCCGTTTATGGGAGATTGGGAAGGTGGCTGGGTTGACGCTCCTAAGAAAGATGGCAATGCTAAGAACAATCCTGGCCTAGTGGCCCGGGTTATTGGTCTAGGCAGCGATCGATACGAAATTCAGATTCTTGAGGAGTTCGACAAGCGGGCTGACTTTAAGGTCAAAACCGAGGCGGTTTGGAAAAACGGTAAGATGACATTCGATCAGAATGGATACTCGGGTAAGATTACCAACGACAGTTTCACCGGCAAGAAGGCCGGCGGCGCCTTCGATACTTCTTTTTCCATGAAGCGCGTGCATCGCGCTTCGTCCACCATGGGTAAAAAGGCGCCTGAAAACGCCGTGGTGCTTTTTGATGGATCCAACCTCGATGCCTGGGAGCGCCAAGGCGGGGGAAATCCAACTTGGTTAATTAAAGACGACTACTTCGAAGTACTGCCCAAAAAGGATAACAACGATGTCGGTGGATCCCTCAATACGCGTCAAAGTTTTGGCGACGTTAAGGTCCATCTCGAATTCCGTTTGCCCTATGAGCCCGAGCACAGGGGACAAAAACGAGCCAACAGCGGTTTTTTCCTGCCGGGTGGATACGAGGTCCAAATTCTCGATAGTTATGGTCTGGACGGCATGTGGAACGAGTGTGGCGCGCTCTACAAGCAATCACCCCCGCGAGTGAACATGTGCTGGGCGCCTGGTGTGTGGCAGACCTTCGATGTGGAATTCAAACGTCTCCGTCGCGATTCGGAGGGCAATAAAGTCGATGATGCGGAATTCACGGTCTGGCACAACGGAGTGAAGATCCACAACAGCTTTCAGATTAAAGGGACCACCTCCAACACTCAAAAAGGACGCGGCCTAGCGGAGAGTGGTAAGAATGGCGGGCTTTCCCTCCAGGATCACAGCAATAAGATTCAGTTCAGAAACATCTGGGTGGTGGAGCGTTAGGGTTTCATTTTTTAAAAGAGAAGCCTGTCCGCTAATTGTAGTATACATCTGGTTACACTATTTGAGAATCGTTGTCACAATCATTGAAGAATAGAGTGCAAGGGCGACTAGGTACGCGATTAATATTTAAAACGGGTAGATGAAAGTAGCTATAAGACTCATTGCATTTCTAGTATTGAATTTCCTGGCCTTAGGGATCGGAGGATTGTTGATGGGCAATGGGCCCTCATCTGATTGGTATCTCCAGCTAAATAAAGCGCCTTGGACGCCTCCGGGATGGGTGTTTGGAGCAGCTTGGACAACGGTGATGCTTTGCTTTGCCGCTTACATGGCTCTCGGATGGAGCGAACTGTCCGACAAGAAGCGATGGATCACTCTTTATACGATTCAATGGGTCTTGAATGTATCCTGGAATCCATTGTTCTTTCGTTATCACCAAGTGGGAACTGCCTTGGTAGTGATCATTCTGCTGACCATTCTGATCGGCTGGTTTCTATTCGGCTACTGCTCACGATTGCGGATGAGGTCGGTTTTTATTCTACCTTACTTTCTCTGGCTCATGGTCGCCACTTCTCTCAATGCCTATATTCTATTTATGAACTAGCTTTTCCAGTTAATACTTCCCCTCGGGTAAATACCTCGGGGACTGGTCCCGGGTTTGCGGGTATCGAATTGCCTTATCCGTTTATTGCGACATGCTTTGGGATGTCATTGCCCCGAACTGCTTAAAGCCCAACGTCATGAATCGCAGAACGTTTATCGCCCTTTCAACTGTTCTCTGTGCGACACGATCCTGGATTGCTCGAAGTGCTCCCTCGGGTTCGAAACCAAAGGTGGGGCTCTGCAACTTCTCTTGTAAAACGCAATGGCAAGCAATCCGAGAAGGGCGCGCCGATGCTGCGTTTTCGGGCGCTAAAACCTTTTACGACTATTCCCGAAAACTGGGCGGTGATGGTGTGCAGACCAGTGTCCGCGAGCTCAGTTCAGCGGACGCGTATTCCATTCGGGATCATGTCGAAAAGACAGGTGGCTATTTCGAGGGGGATGTTCGGTTTCCCAAAAAAGAAAGCGACTTGCCCCTGTTCGAAGCCGAGCTGACTCGCGTTCGAGAGACGGGAGCGAAAGTCGCCCGCGTCGTTCTCATGGGGGGTCGACGTTATGAAGTCTTCAAGTCGCTGGACGAGTTTAAAACCTTTCACAGGGATAGCATTCGACGACTCGAGCTCACTGAACCCCTTGCCCGGAAACACCGCGTCAAACTGGCGATTGAGAATCACAAGGACCTGCTGGTGGACGAGCAGCTCAAGGTGCTCAAGAGATTTGATAGCGAATGGTTAGGTGTCCTCGTGGATACAGGCAACAATATCGCCATGTGTGAAGAGCCATACGAGGTGATTGATGCGCTCGCTCCCTACGTATTGAGTGTGCACCTTAAGGACATGACGGTGCAGCCGAGCGATGCTGGATTTTTGTTGAGCGAAGTACCTTTTGGAACGGGGTTTCTCGACCTAGAACGCATTGTTCGAACCTTAGCCAAATCGAATCCGTCAGCCGACTTTCATGTCGAGATGGCGACGCGTGATCCCCTTTCCGTGCCGTGTAAGACGGATGGATACTGGAGGGTCTTTCCCCGCCGTCGTGAGTCCGACTTGAAGCGGACTTTGTCAATGGTGGCATCTCATCCTCCGAAGCAACCGCCGCCTAAAGTCTCGGGCTTGAGTTTCGAGGAAATCCTCATTGAGGAGGCGCTCAATAACGGAGCGTCGCTCAATTGGGCCAATCGGTATGTGTAGCTTTCTTTGGCGAGTTGCCAAGGTAGGGCACGAAGGCCCGGCGTGCCAAGCAAGCAGCTCAAAAAAACATGACTCGACGGGCAGCCGAGCATTATCTGCGATGCCAGAGTTTTCTCACCCTTTGATTAGATACCCATTGTGCTCAGAAAACTTTCTTCTTTGGTTGAGAGGCGTCGCAAAGCTTGCCTAAGAGATCAAAGCGGCTGTCTTTGGTGAATTTTGAAGAGCGAGCGTATTTACCAAGAGAGTCGATTTCTCTCTGGAGATTTTCGGGGTCCTGAAAAAGCAGTCCATCGTCTGTGTACTGGGCAGGAGGTCTGGTCTCGGGAAAGCGTTTCCAGTCATCACCATCAATCGGCTCGGTGTATCCATCTATTTGGAATCGTATCGAGGTGGGCGAGAGATCGCACTAGGGAGTTGTGGTCAACTTCATGAAGCGCCGTTCGCCCAAAGGTACCGATATTGTCGTACTGTCTGTATGGAGAGACCGCAGTCACCTTGCATGTTCTCTGGAATGACCTCACTTGTTCTCCTTCCCGATTCGGAGGTCCGCGGAAGCATTCATTCATTAAGGTGCAATCACCTGACTCTCTGCGTCGGGGTACGCTTTCTCACATGGGCGAATGCATTTGTCCATTGGCATGGGTAAATGATTATTGCTATCGTAGTGAAATTCTAGAGAAACATCTCTAGCCCCTCTTATCTCCCTACTGATACTCCCTGATGAATATTTCCCTAATCGATCTATCGATAGTCATTGGCTACTTCGTGATCATTCTCTGGATCACGGTACGATTGAGCAGCGGCGTTAAGGACTCCCAAGACTACTTCCTGGCCGGGCGCAAGATGAGATGGCCCATGATCGGAGCATCGCTTTTCGCTACTAACATCTCCGCAGAGCAGTTTGTGGGGCAAGCAGGTTTGGCCGTCGTGATTGGTGTAGCGGTGGCCAACTACCAGTTGGCAGGCGTTTTGGGATTCGCCTTGATGGGGATCATTTTTCTGCCGGTCTACATTCGACTCGGTATCGTCACAACCCCTCAGTATTTGGGAGTGCGATATGGGAAGGAGTCTCTGCGGTTCGCCTCGATCTTCCAGATTCTGTTTCTCGCCCTTAATGTTGTGCCTCTATCTCTCTATGCGGGGGGACAGGTTATGATGGACCTCTTTGGTTGGAACTCGATTGTGCCTGGAATTCTAATACTGGCAGCGACAACCGGCGTTTACGCAGTACTAGGAGGATTGAAGGCGGTTGTCGTGACGGACTATATCCAGATGTTCATTTTGGTCTTGGGTGGAATTCTAGTCCTTGTTTTCGGCCTCTATGCAGTGGGGGGAATCGATGCATTCATGACCAAAGTGAACACCTACCAGAAGTCAGAAGGAGTCGAGTTGATGTCGCTCGTTCGAGGAACGGACGATAGCTATGTTCCTTGGACAGGTGTGGTATTTGGCCTAACAGTACATTCGCTTTTCTACTGTTCGATGAACCATTCAGTCGTCCAGAGAGCTTTGGCGGCACATAGCATCCATCAAGGGCGAATGGGCGGCTTGTTCGCGGCTTTGTTGAAATCATTGACGCTCTTCATCATCGTCATTCCGGGCGTGATTGGCCTGATGCTGATACAGGATGGCTTTTTTGCCACGGCTCCGTCTTCGCCAGACCAGATCTATTCGACGATGGTCCGGACACTGCTGCCGACCGGGCTGATCGGATTGACCTTGGCCGGGCTCGTAGCGGCTTTGATGAGTTCGGTCGATTCAAGTATCTGTTCAGCCTCAAGCCTCATCACTATGGATTGGTACATTAAGGCCAAGCCACATGCTAGCGAGCGGGAGCTCGTGATTGCGGGTAGAGTGGCCGGAGGCTTGATCATTTTCTCAGGCATACTCTGGGCCATTTTGGTGATCCCTAATTTCAGGTTCCTCTTCGATTACCTAGCCAAGTTCAATTCGTATTCAGTGGGTGGGGTTCTCGCCTGTTTTATGGGCGGCCTGCTCTCGCCGATACCCAATCGGAAAGCCGGTTTCTGGACTTTGGTAATTGGGTCAATTATGGGAGTCGTCATGTGGCTTGCAGCGGACAACGCGATGGTGGGGGCCTGGGTGGATCAGATCGGACTGGGTTTTCTTAAGATGCATTTCCTCCACGCCGCTGCCTTTCTAGCGGTATTTAGTTTATGCCTATTATTTGGCATCTCGCTTCTGACCCAAGAAAGCGGCAAGGAGTTGTTCGAATCATCCCGGAAACGAGTCCTGTCCGACATGGAGCCCACCGCCAAGGAGAACAAGCAGTTCCTGATTTGGGTGATTATTGTGGCAGTGGTATATTTCGGAACCTACGCGCTTTTCTGGTAGCATTCTCCCGCTTAGATTGAAAAATTGCTCGGATCTCAGGCTGTGCCGAAGGTGGTAGTCGTTAAGTCAAGCGATTCCTCGAAAAGAAGAGAATCCGGTTCGCCTGAAAGGGGGTCGTCTTTGTGATTGGAGGAGAATTTGGTAGGCTGAAGCTGGGTAGTTTGTAGCGTTTCATCGGAGAAGCACTTGCCTTCGACTTAGGATAAACCATCAATCAAAGGCGGTCAATCTCCGTATAGAACCAAAAGAGCAAAAATCATGGCTAGTGATAAAAATTCGAGAAGAACCTTTGTTCGCAGTGTGGTGACTACTTCGGTAGGACTGAGTGTCGCCCCCGCTGCGATCGGAAGCGAAAAGAAATCGGCAACTAAGGCGGCAAAAGCGGACGCGAGCAGCCCCGAGTGGAGAAACCGTCAATCAGGGATGTCATACCGGATGTTTGGTAATACGGGGATGATGGTTTCGGAGATTGTTATGGGGACCACCCCTTGGAAGGACGATAGCTACGTTAAAATTATCGAGGCGTGCCGCGAAAGAGGGATCAATTATATCGATACCGCTCCCGCCTATAGCCAAGGAAATGCCGAGAAGGTTATTGGAAAGTACCTCAAAGAGTCTGGAAACCGCGATCAACTATTTCTTTCCACTAAGATTAGCTTCTACGACGAATTTATGCGAAGGCTTGTGGACGACGTCCTGAGTGGATTGCCGTCAGGAAAAAAGGCAGATCTGGAAAAGCGGGCGGATTCCATGATTGAGGAGCGGGGCGTACTCAAGCCGGGCTATCACTTCAAGTACTTCAAGGGGCAGGACAATAAGTTCAAGACGGCCTACATGCGACACTTAGTTTTGAAGGAATATGGTGTTCGGAAGGAATGGAAACCCAAGGTAAAGGCCCGAATGCACGAGCTGGTGGAAAACTCGCTCAGAGCTCTGCAAACCGATCACCTCGATGTGCTCCACTGTCCTCACGGGGTTGCCATGCCGGAGATGCTCGACGATGAAAATATTCGCGAAGTATTCGACGACCTGAAAAAGAAAGGCTCTGTACGGTTTGCCGCGTTGTCCATGCATAACGACGTAGCAGCCAATCTGGATAAGGCGATCGAGCTCGGCCATTACGACGGAGCGATGGTCGCCTACAATGTTGGAAATCAAGCTGCGCTCGAGCGTTCCCTGCTCAAGGCCAAGCAAGCGGGTATGGGAATCGTGGCGATGAAAGTAGCTCGCGCGGTCAGTAATCCCGGGTTGGAAACGCCGCAATGGTGTATCCAAAAACTGAACGAGGCTATTCCAGAGAAGATGTCGATCCAGTCGAAAGCCTACCTTTGGGCACTACAGAATCCGAACATTTCCTGCTGCGTATCGGAGATGCCGACACCTGAAGCCGTCGCCGACAACGTGGCAGTGACTGGTCGAAAAGTTTCGATTGGAATGGTGTAGATGGTAAAGGTTTAGTTCAATTGCTTGAAGCCCTTTTCTAGTGCCTTTAATTGAGCCTCGCGGGCCCACCTTCGTGATTGTTGAGCACTTCGGTATAATCAAATTAATAGAGAGGCAACCTGTTCTGTGGTGAATTAACATCTCCACGGGAATGCTGCCTATTCTATTTTTATAGAATACACATTTTTAGCAATGGGCCTGCCGAAGCAACAGCCTTGGCTTCCCTTAAAAATCATCCATGGATTTCGCTTGTCCGTTCGAGAGCCTCAGAGCTATGAGCTCGTCGTATGGTGAAGTGCCGCGTTAGTTAGTTCTGATTTGCCCAATTGGCATGGCGCAAGCACGAGTTGCACCTTTTGAATATTAGGAGCTCCGGTACTTTTTGTTTTCGGTATTTCCTTGTTGTTGATTTTCAGACTCTACATCCTAGCTAATAGATCTATGAAATCACTTGAAAGACGTTTTCTTCTCCCCGCCTTCCTACCGATAGTCACGGCTTTGTTGTTCGTCGCCTGTTCTAATCGCGATGGAACGATAACACTTAGAGGAGCATCCCAGTTTGATGGAGACCACTCCTATACTCAGACTCTAGAAAGATTTCAAGAATTGGTGCAGGAGTACTATGGGAAGCCGATCAATTTCGAGCTTTATGAAAATAGCGAACTAGGATTGGAGAAAGACTATTTCGCCTATATGAGCCAAGGTCTCTCAGTAGACTACGCCATCGTTTCTCCTTCACATATGTCGACCTTTTCGAAGGCGGCTCCGCTGATGGATATGCCTTTTCTTTTTCGCGATTCGGAACATTGGAAAAAGGTGCTCGATGGAGACGCCCTGAAACCGATCGTAGAGGAGATAAATGAAAAGGCTGATGTCAGGATTGTCGGCTATGCGGGCGGAGGAAAGCGGCATCTTATTGTAAATAAGCCCGTGAGGAATATGGCGGAATTGAAAGGACTCAATATTCGAGTCATGGGGGCGCCGATACAAACCAAGATATTTCAGGCAATCTCAGCGGCTCCGACCGTAATCGCTTACAACGAAATTTATAACGCAATCCAAACAGGCGTTATCGAAGCGGCCGAAAATGAAGCGACAGGGATTCAGCAAATGAAGTTTTACGAAGTCGGTCCTGAAATTTCACTTACACAGCATGCTATCACGATCCGCCCCATCTGTTTTAGTGGAAAAACGTTTCGACGACTTCCTGAGGATTTACAGGCTGCTATTTTAAAAGCAGGTAGGGAAGCGGGAGGCTATGGGAGACAGATCGAGTCGGATCTGGATGCGACCGTAATGGCCCAAATGGAAGCCGAGGGAAAGCTCAAGACGCATACTTTTGAAGAACGGGATACCTTGCTGCGTTTAGCGGAACCTGTAAAAGAGGCTTACGCGGCTGAGGTCGGGGCCTCCGATGTGCTGGCTCGTGTCAACAGTGTAAAGTAGGTTTGGCTCAATCATTTCGTAAACTTGGATTCCGTATTGAAAAAATATCTACAAAGCCGTAGGATAGAAATCGCTGTCGATTTGGGCTTGGCAATCGAACAACTCCCTCAAGCCAACGGAGCGACTACCCGTGGAGATTGGGTTCGGGCAGCGCTCGAACTCAGAAGCCGCAAATAGGCTCTTAGCTTCGTATCGAGTCCAATCCACCAGTGATATATCTATTACGGCGATGCGGATGTGTTTCTGTTGACCTCGAATGCTCATAAAGTTGCAAATGATTTTTTAGGCTCCGACAGTAAGAATTTTTCGCAAACCCAATCTCTAAAATGGCAAATCTAAAACGGTCGCACTTCTATGGCACTAAGGGCTTTCTTATTTGCTTGTTCTTTGTTGTCACCGCAAGTGCTTATGCTTTCGGCAAGGAATCGGTTCCCAAAGGCCTCATCGGTGACTGGTCTCTAGATCTCTCGACTAATGAGCCCGCTTGGTTGAAGATCGAGGAAGTTGGAGGCGAGCCGGCAATTCATATGCGGGTGCACGTTCAATCTGCAGGTCCGCACAAGATTACCGAATTTAAAGACAAGCGGTTCACGTTTCCTATTAAGATTAAGCGAGAAGGGAAGAATGGCCCTAAAGTCACTACAAATACAGTGAATGTCGGTCTGAAAAACGGAAAGCTGGATGGTCTGATCTTGAATGACGATTTGAAAAACCCGTATAACCGCATCACTTTTACGGGGAAGAAATTCGCTCCTATGCCCAAGCGACCCGATCTGTCGAAGGTACAGTTTGGTCACCCGATCTCGCTCTTCAACGGAAACGACCTAACGGGTTGGCGCCTTTACAATCCCAACAAGAAAAATGGATGGAAGGTTGAAGACGGGGTTATGGTGAACAATACGCCCAAGACGGATTTCGGCTCAACAGGATCGTATGGGAATTTGCAGACAGAGGCGCTCTTTGACGATTTCTGGTTGCACATCGAGTTTCTAGTCGAGGGCGGTCGCAATAGCGGCGTCTATCTGCGGGGGATGTACGAGGCTCAAGTTGTGGATCGGGATAGCCGTATGCAGGGCCTTCAAGGTGTCGGTTCCATTTTCGGGCGAATTGCTCCATCCGTAAATGCCGGTAAGGAGCCCGGAGAGTGGCAAACGTACGACCTTACTTTGGTGGACCGCCACGTGACGGTTGTTCTCAACGGTGTAAAGGTAATTGACAATCAACCGGTAGAGGGCCCGACAGGGGGTGCCATTCACACGGATCCAGCGAAACCGGGTCCTATCCATTTGCAGGGCGACCATACGGCGGTCAGGTATAAGAACATTTACTTGGCCCCGGTGTTGAAAAAATGAGGTTAGGTTTTTCCCGAAGCGTTGTGGGAATTTGCACTTTTCGATTGGCGTGACTACCGTCGTTGAACTGTTTAGAAATGTAATTTAAAATATCGGTTTCTAAACTCTGATTTTCGGTAGTGCTAGATCTACAAAATACGGGACTGTGGAAGTTGGTGCGAGGAGGCATCTATTTCATTTGCCTAAAAAATACGAAGAAAAGGATGATCAGAAATTCCCTTTGCTACTCTTTCTTCATGGTGGGGGTAAGAGTGCCAACGACATAAACAAGGTTAAGAAGCACGTTCCGCCGGCCCAAACCGCCTCGGGTCGCGAGTTCCCATTTACAGTGCTCGCCCCACAGAATCCTTACAAGAAGCGTCTTAGGGACGATACGGCTGCCATTTTGTTGCTCGATGAAATAGTAGAGCGATACAGATTAGTTCGCAACCGTGTCTATTTGTTAGGATTGAGTCGCGGGGGCTTACGGTGCGTGGAGACTAGCGGTACAGTATCCGGATCGATTTGTGGCTCTGATCGGCATTTCTGGTGAGGCTCCGATGAACTATGCCCGTTGGATTGGGGTCTTACCTATATGGGTATTCCATGGAGATAAAGACAAGTCGACTGATATTAGTTCATCGGAATGGATGGTAGAGAGTTTAAGGCAGAGCGGAAACAGAGCGAAGCTAACGACCTACAGTGATACCGGCCACGATGCCTGGACAGAAACCTAAGATAATCCCGACGTCTATAAATGGATGCTTGAGTAAAGGCGTTCGCTGAAGTTAGTGAGTAAATCGTCATAAGGTAATTAAGAAACCCCCTCTGCATCCCGGGCGAATGTGTTACGGTGTTCCTCGGGAGGTCGCTTTGTGAATTTGCTGACCACAATGAATACGATTGTATTCACAAATGCCCCACAAGACCCCGTGTCGAATAGATTGCCGAGTGTCGAGGTCAGCCCTTTTACGGAATTCTCTAGCCCTCCGGTGAGAAAGATGTTGGCGAAAGGAGTAAAGAGAAAGACGACAAGAATGCCGCTGGCAATTCCACAGATAGCGCCAGCTTGCGTCCCCCGTCTGACAAAGAGCGCATCAATAGCGAGCGGCAAGAGCTGGCAGGAAAAGGCCATCGCTACGAACATGAGCTGAGCAATAAGGGAGAACGGTTGAAAATCTGGATTCTTGTCCCCTGCACTAACCAGCCATAGGGCTAGTAAAGTGGCCGTGATGATCACTCCGCGTCCGAACCAGGCTCTCTCTCCTTCGCTCGCTTTCGGCCGGATGAAGCGATCGTAGATATCGCGTGTTAAAACCGCACTTAAAGCGTGCAAATTGCTATCAGCCGTACTCATGGAAGCCGCCATCACAGCGACTAGTATTAGAGAAACCACAATCGCACCGAGTCCACCTCCAATGAGGAGTGGCACATGTTCCTGTATCATGGCAACAACGACTTGATCAAACTCACCTCCGCTTGTTCCAATCCTGGGATGAGGAAGCAGTGTGCCCGATGCAGCGGATGGAGGATAGAGAGCTCTCGCCCCCAGACCTACGAGCATGACGCCAAAAAGAAAGCAGCAGGGGAGTCCAACTGAAAAAATAAGGGCACTTTTCTTGAGGGTATCGACAGATTTAGCGGCATAGTAGCGCATCCATTGGCCGGGCTGTATCATAGTGGCTAGGGAAGCGAACATGCAGATTGTCATCAGTTTCCAGGGTGACCAGGCGCCTGAAGGGCCTGGCACGGACAAAGCGGCGGAAGGGAGTTCAGAAAGCTGGATGAAAAAGGAAGACGGTCCTCCCATAGCCATGATCGTTGCGAGGCCGGCAACAATCATTCCTGAAAGGAGTAGGATGCCTTGAACCACGTCCGTCCATGCGACGGATCGCATGCCGCCGATGAGGACGTAGAGCATGGTCAGAATGGATAGGGCGATTGTACCTGCATCGAACATACCATATTCCATTCCGAGAAAGGAGAGGTTTTCCGCGTCGGGAAACATGCGTTGGGCAAGGTAGCCGCCCGCCTTGATCTGCATAACTATGTAAGGAATGACATACAAAAAACCTACTAGGGCGACGAGACTTCGCAAAAGGGACGACCCCCCGTAGTAGTCGGTGATTAAGTCGGCTGGGGTTACGTAGCCACGTATCCGCCCTATTCTCCAGATCCGGGATCCGAGCAAATAGATCGCGGCCCCTGATAGTGGAAGATTCAATACGA
>Ga0213868_10004597_pt1 | contig 12591 bp, 9 predicted proteins | sample PICome_9_FD_160087 | JGI IMG/M metagenome (GOLD analysis project Ga0213868, IMG submission 160087) | Coastal seawater microbial communities near Pivers Island, North Carolina, United States - PICO127 | ecosystem: Environmental > Aquatic > Marine > Coastal | place: USA: North Carolina | collected...
ATTCGTCGACTTGTAATGTATGATATTTGATTCTGTTTGGATAAAGTTCGTGTCAAGGGCAACAATGTTGTCCGATGAGATGAAAGATGGGCAACGGTTGATTCTTCTTCTTTGTCGTTGTTGTTGTTGTTGCTGTTGTTCGGTATGGAAGAAGGACGAGAAGAAACACAAATAGAAGAAGGCGTTGACCAATGAAGAGTACATGTACAACCACAATACTTGACGTCACTTTCTTTAGCTGAATCAACATGTATTGTTTCGAATTCGTCTAAATGTTGTTCTGTCCCGAAGGATAAAGTATAATATCCACTGGTTGGTATTTGAATCTTTGGCGTACATGTATGATTGTCTTTTTGTTCTTTCGAAGGAATCAAGATCGTTTGATGATATGTCCAGGAACCATTTGTATTATTTATGGATGTCATTATCAGGAACTATGAGTCTCTCTAGAGAGAGTAAGTAGTAGATGTTCGATATTAGATATGTGATATGTGTTTGCGGTTTGCGTATTGCGTATTGCGTATCTCGTATCGGTTGGTGGAGAGAGAAAAAGGGTTAGGGTTAGGGGGTTTAAAAAAAAAATGTGTTTGAAAAATGGCGGGAACAACCCCCCGGGGGGGTCTCTCCCATTTTGCAACGGTAGGATCTACAAACAACCACCAAGAACCTGTACGTAGACTACTTACTTACTTCAACATTCAACATCTTATAACGACATAGAACGATCAAACCTGAAATAAATAACATCAATCATGACATCCTTTTATGCCATTGGAATTACAACAGGTGTCAGTGCCGGAGTTTGTGCACTGTCCTTTGCCTTTTTTGGAGTTGCTGTTCGCGCTAGATCGATCATCATTGCCCCACGATGTGCGGCAAGACCCAAGGACACCATTTTCAACCCCAAGGCCAAACGTGGCAAACGGTCGTTTTTGAGATTTGGAAGAATGGATTCGTCGAAGAAGAATGATGATGATGGAAACGTTGGATCTTCGGGTCAGGATGTGATACACTTTCAAGACGGTGGCGTTGGTGGCGTTGGAGAGGAGGATTTGAAACTGCAAGATGAACGAAATCGAAATGAAATTCAATACAGAGGTTCAGCCATATTTGGATGGATTCCATGGGTATTAAGTCTTAGTTATGATCAATTACTAACGGGAGTTCCTGGTACTGGAACGAGAAAGGGTGGTTTAGAGGGAAATCTATTAAACGTTAATTTGGATGGCATTGTGTTGCTTCGATTTCATGGTACGAGTTGTTGTTGTTGTTGTTGTTGTTGTTGAAAAATGTCATTGTTTCATGATATGGTGCAACATTTCAAACTCACTCATTTATATGTATATATATATATATGATTCATGTCTATTTCTATACTCTCTATATATACATTCATGATTACGTTCAGCTCTATGTCTTCGAGTGGCCATTGTAGCCACCATTATAGGAATTGGATTAATCTTACCTCTCAATATCACTGCGAGATGCTTCAAAGGAAATTCAAATCCTCTTTGTAATTCTCAGCAATACAATCTTACCGACTTTCAAGTTACAACACTTGCAAATATCCCTGCTCTTGACATTTCAAGTATTGATCCTGAAGAGAAAGCCTGGTATTCAGCATGGTTCGGGTCTAGTATTTTGATATTTGGAGCTGAATATAGTTCTCTTTTAGGAAGATTGTATGCTGTCGTTCTATTCTCTTGGGTCATTGTATTCTATACACTACACTTGATTAATAGTGAATGGGTCGATGCATTGGCTTTGCGACGTGTGTACTATCTAGAAGGACATCACTGGGAAAATAGAGTGAATGAACTCAATAATACTGTACTGAAAATTGAAAGTGAGGATGAAGATGAAGAAGAGCAAAATGGTGATCACAAAGGTATTGCACACAGAAGAAAAATGAACAAATTACGCAAGAGAAAAGGAAAAGTTAAGAAACCAAAAGAACTTCCAAAGAGAGATCCATGGATTCCACATCCAGAACAAAGAGAAACTGTTCCTAATATTGAATTATACAGTGTACTCGTAGGAAATATTCCAAATCTACCAGGTGAAATTGCTCCCGGTGGAGACTTGGAATCTTTTGGTTTTAGTAAAAAACAATCTATTGATTGGCAATTGGCTGTTACTGTGAGTATCCAATCGTTGGCTTGTGGAAGGAATCTGTCACTGTCTATCTCGGATGTAGACTCACTCGTTTTTTTCTGTGTTCATTCTTTCCGTATTACAGACTACATTTTTTGATCAATGCGTGCCAAACCAACCTGGATTTTCATCATCCGTTGCAGCCGTGACCATTTTGCCGAATGCTCCAAAATTGGCAAAGGCTTGGAGAACTTGGTACAAACATGCGGCATTGTTACGAAGATTACGCTTCGTCCGAAGACTCATTGCCAAGAAAAGACATTATGATATTGATGAAATGGATGGTGATGATTCCGACGACGAAATGCAGCTTCAAAAGCAACTCATGATCGATCCTAACAAACCTATGAATGAAGTCCAATCATTGGATGTCTTGTTTCCTGTTCAACCTGTACATGATAACATGCCAGAACCAAATGATGTGGTGGTGACATCGGAAGCGCAACTCTTACCAGTTGGAACGGATCATTTAGACATCGAACAGGGGGGTCATGGGAATTCAAATCCGACGGAAGATGAAGATCAAAAGAGAATTCAAAATCGAATCGATTACTATAATAATGTCTTCGGGTCACAATTGGACAATGAAGATGAACTTGAAAATACATTATTAGTGCACGCTCTTTCGTATGGGCCTGAACAAACTGCTGTCTACTCTCGAGAATTTGCCCAAGGAGCAGCAGCTTGTTGTCCAAATGGATGTAGAGAACAGAGATTACATTCGTATTCCTTAAAGGAATTAGAAGAGCTGGAACATGCCATCAAAATTGAAGTACAAGCGTCATTCAAGGAGTTGACTCGAGCACAAGACTCCAACTTGGTAAGTGTTCGTGATCTTCATGCGCTCAAGAATGAAAATAAACGACGGAAAGAATCTTTGCATAAGGCAAGTAGTGTTGAAGCAACACAACTTCCGAGTGCATATGACGTGGAATCCAAGCTTTTCTCCCAGACCCCAAAGAAATTTGTGATGGAAAATGTAAGTTTCGTGGTCTTCCATTCTTTTATCATTTATACATTTACTGAATCTAATCACTTTCATGATTGTCAGAAAAATGATAAATTTTCTAGAGAGAAAATAAATCCTGAACTAGTTTCACTACGAGACAAAAAAGACAATGCGCCTCCAGTATATAGCACTCCTGTCCAACAAAAAAAGTTTCAAGACCCTTCCTGTGAGCCACGCACACTGCGAACAGCCGGATCCGAAAGTATGTCTGTCAACAGTCACGGATTAAATTTTAATCTAACAAATCAAGGGAAGGTCATATTCCGCGATCTGTATGATGACTCTGACTCTTATCATGCGACTGGAGAAGACGTAACGGCGGGAAGTCGTCGTCGTCTTGATACAGGATTTTCGCATGTGTCATCGAACCATGAGAGTCAAGAGAATTGGGCACGTGTTCAGCAAATAGTCAACGATGACGAAGTAGCTAAGGGTGTCCAAAAAAAGGAAAAGAGGACAACGGCAGACGGAGTTTGGGTGTATGTGCCAATCAAGATGATTATCAAAGAAATCGTAAATCGGGTACTGAATTGGACCAAAAAAACGAAAGATGCGGTTGATGAGCTTAGAGCTGAGTCTACATTCGCTGTAGTAACCTTTACAAGCAGACAAGCTGCCATAGCTGCTAGACATTGTTTAGCTGATGGTCGTGGTGTTAACAGATGGACTCCAATAGAGCATATTCCTATTCCACCATTGGCAGATGCGGCCGCATTTGATCTAAAAACATGTAGGGGGTGCTGTCGACCAGTCACTTTGACTGTAAATTCGAATCAGCAATTCATCCGAAAGTGGGCAACTATTTTCATGTTGGTTGTTATCTATATTTTCTACACTGTGCCAATCACATTCTTTCAAGCAATTGTGCGGCCGGAAAAATTAGAAGAATTGTTTCCTGGTATCACTCAGTATGCAGAAGAAAATCCATTCTTCAATAAGCTGTTGATTGGTATTTTGCCAGCGTTGGGCTTTGTGTTATTCTTTGCGTTATGCCCATCGATCTTTAAAGCGCTATCAAATTTTGGTAGCAATGCAATCAGTGTAAATCACGCAGAATTGATCGCGCTCCATGTAAGTCGAACAAGAGTTAGTATTTCATTCGAACCTGTTCACTTTGTTTCTCATCTGTGATTTTTCAATATTAATGCAGTATTATTGGTTTTTCATGGCAGTCACTGCGTTTGCTGGGCCATCTCTCGCCAACTTAGCTATCAGTTACATTTCGGCAAAAGGAAACTATCAAGTAAGCTTCACGGCAATCCTATTGGAAATGGCAAACGATTTATCTTCCCAACTATCGTCCGTTTGGCTGAATTGGATCTTAGTAAGAACTTTGGTTGTCTTGCCTCTTCAGTATTTGGTTCAAATCAACACATTTCTTTTCCAGTGGATGGGTTGGAACTGTTGCCGCCGCTGTTCGCAGGGTGGCGGACCAGGAGGTCCCGTTCCTTACCGCATTTACGTGGACTCCGGCGTTGTTTTCATGTGTATTTCTGCACTCGCGCCAGTTTCGCCTATAATTGCACCTGTAGCGATGTTATACTTTTTATTTTGTGCTCCACTATGGAGGCGAAACTGTATTTTCATGTACAGACCCAAATTCGATACTGGTGGATTACGTTGGCCTTTCCTCACTGATGTTTTGCTTACAAGTCTTGTCATTGGCCAGATTCTTCTAACAACAGTAATGGCCCTGAAAGAAGCTGTTGGCCCTGCATTTTTTGCTGCTGTGCCAATTATTGTCATCCTTTTGAACCGTCGTTGGAATCGAAAGCGATATCTGAGGGCTTACACAGATGCAGCGTTACTACAAACATCGCAGCTGGATGGATGGGATAGTAATATATCTACATCTCCTGAGAAGCGCGAAGAATACAGAAAATTTCTTGTGGATGCGCACAAGGCTGCTTATGTTCCCATCTGCATTGCTGGTGGTGCAACTGCTGCTTTGACAGCCGAACCGGCTCTTGTAGTTCCACATCCAAATGACGTACTAATCCCCGCCCCTTTGGAGGAAGAGCCTACGATGAACCATAATTTCAATGGCAATATGAATCCGCATATGTATGGTCAAGAGCGTGTGGCAACTCCATTGTTTAACGCAACTCCACCGCAAAATCTTTCTCATAATTTGAGCAACCGTGCTAAATATCAGGTTATGGCCAGCACAAGACGCCTTGGTGCTGCAGGTATTATGAACGAACCGCCATTCTACTCTAATTATGATGAGCATCCTTATCACTAAACTAAAAATGGAGCTAGAAATATTCATTTTATGAAAAAATTCAATGTGAGACACTCAACCATTTACTTAGTTTACATTTATTGTATATATCATGAATTAGAATTGTGACGAAAGCTCGGTTGAGTACAAACCTTCCCTTCCCGTCCACAGACGCACGACAATAAATATTTTGAGTTTTCTCAGTTCTCACTTTGGGTAAGCACTTTCATCAACAATACTCTGTGGAAACATTTGGTACAAATCAAAGATTTGTTTCTATTTTTGTTTTATACATATTTAAAAACAAAGATATACTTTTTCGCTCAGGTGATGTCATCTGTGGAGAAAGATTGATTACAGAAACTCGGAAAAGTATTCTAAATAAGAAATGTCTGAAATAGAATCCAATGCACCAGAGGAGGCGACGGCTTTACAAGATCTTCTCGCGGGAGGAATCGCTGGAAGTTGTAGTGTGATTGTCGGTCATCCATTCGATACGTACAAGGTTAGATTACAGACTTCGTCAAGTAGACCTAGCGTAGGTTCGATATCAAGTCTATTCAAAGGCATGGGTCCGCCACTGAGCACAGCTGCGGTAGTCAATGCTTTAATCTTCAGTAGCTTTGGAGAAAGTTCAAGGCTCTGGGACGATTTCTTTTACCCTGAAGAAGGGAATCATGTCATTGTAAAAGATGTTCCCAATCACGAACACAAACATGCATACGTGGAGCCAACTATCCCACCGGAGCATTCTTCTTGGCAAAAATCTTTAGTATGCGGAAGTTTGGCTGGGGCCGTGCAAGCTCTTGTCATTTGCCCAAGTGAGCATATTAAATGCAGAATTCAAGTACAAACCACTGTTCAACAAGCTCAATTCAAGGGACCATTAGAGGTGGCTAGTACAATTTTGAATGGATATGGTTTGGGAGGGTTATACAGAGGATTTGCATGTACCTGTTGGAGAGAAATTCGTAAGTCTAATTTTTACTTTCAATTCTTCTAAGCTTCTGATGCCAAATCTATTTCTCACAAACGTTTGGTTGTCGACAATATGACGACGTTAGCTGCATTCGGTTTATATTTCGCAACTTATGACTATGTCAAGGAACAAGTCACTGAGAAAATCGCATCAAAATTCATTCATGCGTCAGAAAGAGTAGAAGGCGAAGCAATCACGATGCAAAGTCATCCATCGATAGCTTGGACTGCGTCTATTTTAAGTGGGGGGTTTTCTGGTGCCTTTACATGGGCAATTATTTACCCTTTTGATGTTATTAAGACAAAGATACAAACATCACCATTGGACACTCCCTTGAAAGAAAGAAGAATTTCATACATGTACCGAAATATTGTAGAAAATCATGGGTTTAAGCATTTATTCCGCGGTCTTGGAGTGACCGTTTTTCGAGCATTTCCAGTCAATGCCATCATTTTTCCAGTGTATGAATTCACATTGATGCATTTAGTGGAGAAAAGGTATCTTTTGTTTTGAGTGGGAGAAACTGTTTAATGTTTGGATGCATAATGTACAGCATGTGACGTAGTACTCAACGGTTACCCTGTCTAGTTATGTATCATCATCCCTTATTGCTATTTTGAACCGATCTTATCCATGCCGTCATTTTGTTTCACCGAGATGCATGAGTTCGATTGATTACTTTTTTCAACAGAATGTATATACATGATTTAATAATTCGCTACAAGTAAACCAAGCATTTTTAGAAGGAAGTTTGATGTATACGCATGTATTCGTATTTGTCTTCTTGGAAATTGTCGGTCCAGTGTCAAGTGTCGTTTTCACTTAATCCGTGAGAAGTTGGTGCTGAATATGGGTGCTTTCCAGCCAATGATCTCGATCTCACCTTTCTAAGTAGAATTTTTACCAATTGCAGCTACAATTTATGTGTTGTATTTTAAATAAAAATTTACTTTCACAGTTCCTTAAGACAAGCTAGGTTGTTCGCAAGAATATATTATCAGGCTTTGAAACCTTCGTCTCTTTTAAGTACGTGCATTCCATGAAGGTAGTTGGTTTCTCGCCTTGGCAACAAGTGCCTACATCTATAGAAGGATCGCGTATCGTTCATAAAATTATTGGACATCCTTCGACATCGTCCTCCTCTTCTAAGCGAACTAAATCTGCCGCTACTCCCGATAAGAAATCGTATCTTAGTGGTTCTTCATTAGATTTTCAACCAGACCTGGTCTTGTCTTCGGAACATCAAATTTCTGTTCTAGGTCATACTGGCTCCAAGAAAATATTGAAGAGTTCTGATCACACTACTTTGCGAGAAGATACTATCAGTGAAGTCTCGCGATGGATTTATACCAGTCGTCCCGGAGATCAAACTTCTTTTCTTCCCAAGTCATCTGAAACGGAAGAGATTGGAGCAGTGGTAGATCCCAATTCTCGATCTGTATTCTCGCTACAAAATAATAATCAAACGATCAAAATTTGGAGCTTAGACGAAGATGTATCAGGTCCTGATGATAGCGATGAGGATGGTCTATTGGTAAAACGGATTGATCTTCCTAGTCCTGTTCTGAGCATGGATGCCATTCCTTTCAGAAAACAAACGCGGGTCAAGATAAAGGACGGTGATTCCCTCGTAGATCCTACTGTTGGAATCCTTGGAGGTATAGCAGGATTGCTTCAAAATGAGCAGACTTTCATTCTTATCATTGATGTTTCCAGACAAGTACAACTTGAAATCTATGGGGGCTCTGAAACGAAATCGAGTCGTCGTAAAAGCACTTCCAATACGGTAAAGAAGAACGCCTCTACGAAGAAACATTTATATTCTGTCATCAGCTATAATTCTATATCCAGTAATCTTATGCAAGAACCAGGACAGAAACGAAAATTGGAAAGTATTGAACCATCTGAAACAGACAACAATGGAGAGGTTGTTATTACACATCTCTCTTTGGATTCTAAAAAAAGTGACGGAATAGAATTTGGGAAGCATACTATTTCCCTAAATGGAATCATGGATAAATTTTCGGCAACATATGGAAAACAAACAGGACTAGTGGAGATACCGCATGAACTCTACAAACATGCATCGAATGGAAATGGTCATGGTCATGGGAAAGCTGAAAGTGTGAGAGTAACACAACTGGATCCTAACCATGTTGCTGTGGTGTATGAAAGTAAAGCTGACGGATGGTTTGTGACTATACTAGATACAAAGTATGGTCAATCTGTCGTACAGCAGTTTTCTCTTTTGAAAAAAGATTCCGCAACTGTTGTGGATATAGCTGGCTTGAGTACTTCTATCCTGGCAGTCCTAACTTCGGACGATGTCATAACAGTGTATGACGTGCGACGGGCCATTGTTCTTCATGAACTCAGCGTTCACAATGCATTCCCGATGGATGATAATGATGGGAAATATGAATTTGGAATGACCTCTCATTGGTATTCGGGGACCTTGGGTATTGTTAGAAAATATTCAGGCCCCCAAACAAGGAACAAAGATGTTGACATCCACACTCTTGTGAGCTTTGCAAAGATTGGTATATTTGATAATGAAGACGATGTTGAAGAATCGCCCAGCTCTAAGTCAGCGTTGAAAGGATCGTATAATTTAGCCCGTGCTATTGCATCTAGTATGATGACAACTTCATCCATGTTTAATGGAACTAATATTCCTGTGCCAACGATACGCGATGATTTCAGTATCACTGATTGGATACGTATCAGCTCTATAAAAGTTAGCACGAAGAACATTGATGCAAATAATCTCATTCAAACCATTGAAGACGCAGGTCGTATTACAAACCTGAAGGTCAGTGGCAAATCAACCAAACTATGTTCTGCTATTGAACATGCTATTTCTACTTATAGCAGTAAAGGGGAAGATTTGCCTCAAAAGATTATTGACGCTACCATATCTGTAGCATTGAATCGTTTGTTCTCACTGAAGTATTCTGATTCTGGTGTTCAAGATTGCGTTGAGACTATTTTACTTTGCATCAAGACTGGTAAAGTGTCAGGACGTGATCATCTAGAAAAGTCAGATTTCAGCTTTCGCAGCATGCTTTCATTTATCAAAAAGTCGTATGATGCAACTGCGAAATCGAAAAAGAATATCAGGCTCTCACCTGTCAATTTCATTTATTATCTTTTGCGATACTGTAAGGGATCCTTGCCTGAGCATGCTCTTGTTACGATCCTTCATTTTGCACTATGTTACATCACCGCAAAGGAATATCAACAGCATTGGGTTGAGTGCTCACAAGATGACGCCTGGTACACAGATACTAGTGTTAAAGTTCTTCAAAAACGGTTGAAAAAAGCTGAATCGCAATTGAATGAATCAAAGAGTTCTAACGGAGTGAAGAAATTAATTGAAAAAATCGAGAAGCGTTTGTATACAGCACAGCAATTGTTCTTTATCGAAGCTATAATCTCAAACTCAAGGTGCAACTCGGCATTATTGAAGTTATCTTTAAAAGAGGGCCTTTCTCACTCGGACAAAGGTGAAGTGGATTTATTGATCTATGCTTTGTCGCAACTTCTTCGTAAAGTTGGCAAAACACGTAAGCAATCTCAGGCAGTCAATGGAAGAGAGGGTATTTCGTCGCGTATCGCACAATGGCTTTCAGCTGTAGTAGATTCCAATTTGACTAGTCTTCTCAGTGGAAAGAGTAATAAGCAGACGTTGACCTGCATCGAGTTAGCGAAGAAAGAGGTTTCTGCCACCATTATGCAAACAAATGCTCTTCTAAGCTTGCAAGACTTGATGAATCATTTCGACGTAGCCGCCAATAATGCGTCATCGTCCAAGACAGTAAAAGAAGTCGCTAGTGTACCTCCACTTTATGGTATTGAAATGCTTATATTTTAAAGATATAAAAAGAAGCTAAAAGTTTGATTTGAAGAATGTCGTTACTATACTTTCATGTTCCATGCTTTTTCCATAGTGCAAGTTTTATGGCATATCCAAAATGGACTAGGTCTTCAACTTATGTTACTGTTCAAAAGAAATATCAGCAGGACAAGTTGTGTGTGTTGAGGTGCTCGTTCTGTTTGAAACTGCCTTCTGTGTTGTCAAATGAATCAAGATTGTAATGGCGTCAAAGACTGATAAAAAGAAGACATCAAAAAAGACATCTTTGGATCCATCTTTGGGTCTGGATGTATCTTTTCCAGAGGATAAAATCAAAATCCTTGAATCAGAAAAGAGGGCGTTGGAATTACATTTATCCAATAGAGCTGAAATGATGTCATGTGTAACAAAGGAATGCGAATCCGTTCGAAAAAGCCTTGTTGAAATGAATCAGAAGTACGAAGATGAAAAACGACGGACCAAGGTCTTAACTAAGGACATGACTCGTCAATACAAGGGAATGCAAGACGAACTTTTGAAAAAGATAAATGAAAGGGAGCGAATGATTCAAGACTTGACAGATGCACTAAATGAATTGAAGGCTGATTGTGAACGAAAAATGATCGAAAAAGAAAGAATGGTGATTGAGAAAGAAGATTGTATCCATCGAATGAGAACCAAAATGGATCACATGTGTCAAGAGTTTGCAACCATGCTTCACTCATGTAATACAAAGTTACTTCAAATGGAGAAAACTGTCGCCCTAGACGAATCCTTGGAAAAGAAAATGACCCTGTTGACATCCGAAATGAAGATTCACACATCACAGAGTAACACAGTCTGATAAAAAAAATTGAAGAAATACATGAAATACATTTGTATTATTTGTTCCTGAAAACAAAGTATTTACTGTGGTATAGCCAAACCATTGATACTGACCAATGTCACATCATACACCAACGTTGCATCTGGAGGAATGCCTCTTCTGGGCAATCCTTGTGATCCATAAGCTAATACAGGAGGAATGACCAATCTTCGTCTTTCACTTACACACATACCATTCAATCCAACATCCCATCCAGGAGGAAATTGTCCAAATGGTTGTTTCCCAAGGACAAAGAACAAAGAGACGTCATTTCCTCTCCCTGGTATTCCTTGACCATTGATCTTAATAGCGGATCCATCAAATAACCTCAGGTTTCCATCTTCTTCTAGTACACTACCAGTGTATGAGATTTCCAGTAAATCATCTACTTGTGCTCCCTTGGTACAATACTTGGGAGAAACAAGTTGCGATACAGTCATTCTTTGATCCATCTGTTGTGTTTCTTGTCCAATTCGAATAGAACCATCTGTGTTTCTCTGTGTCGTATCTCCTAACGGAGCAATTTGTGTCGTGGCAACCTTGGTAGAAGACAAATCTTGAATTTGTGATTGGAAGGAATTATTTCGTAAGACGAGTACTAGTAAATCATCCTCTTGGTGGATGGATTCTTTCAATTGAGAACCAATCATTTGTGCTGCTCCTTTGGCATCAGTTCGTTCACATGATTTACCATTGACAGAGACTAATATGTAATTTGGCTGTATGTTGTACTGAGTAGCAGCGATGGAGTTTGGTTGAACTGATTTGATGTATACTCTTCGATTGGTACGGAATTCTACATCTGCAAGTTCCAGTCCAAGTGGTGACTGTTGTAATGTACGGATTGGTATTCGTATGGTGATTTCGTCCGTGGGTGACGACGATGATGAATACATGTTACTACTATCCTCGTTCTGATTCTGATTCTGGTTCTGATTCTGGTTCTGTTCCTTATGAGCAGCATTGGGATAAACATACGCCGAGTTAGGAACAGCAAATGTCTTTGTTTCATCCGTAACTTGTGCCGAGGAACATGAAATACTAGGTATCGTGACTACAGCAGATGTCATGAAAGAAAAGATAGACAATGCATTTCGTCTAGATAGTTCCAATGATGGATTTGATTTCTTGTTTGATTCCTTGGAGGATCTTATAAATACGTTTGGATCGTCTTGATACAGACGAACACGTGATGTTGTATCATTTCCAACCGAATTCCTCCTCTTGGCGAATAATCCCAAAGCATTCGACTTTTCCACCGATGAATGTAAAACACATACGTAGTATAGTACGATGAGAAAGAATGGTACTCGATGTATCATATATTCTGTTTTAGTTTGAAATAAATATTTATGGATTGTGTGAGGTATGTTTTGTGGATCAACGTACTTAAGTAGGTATGTGTTGGACTTTGGCTAATTTAGCCAACAACATGACAACATACAACACATAACATACTTCCAAGCTCCAAGGTAGATAGATATACATACTACATAAACGTTTC
>Ga0213868_10004600_pt1 | contig 12583 bp, 13 predicted proteins | sample PICome_9_FD_160087 | JGI IMG/M metagenome (GOLD analysis project Ga0213868, IMG submission 160087) | Coastal seawater microbial communities near Pivers Island, North Carolina, United States - PICO127 | ecosystem: Environmental > Aquatic > Marine > Coastal | place: USA: North Carolina...
TCATGAGGCCTATATTTTTCGCTGATGTCATTCAAAATCTGACGTGTGTGAGCAAACTCATCTGGGGGCTGACTTACTTTCAAAACCAGAGATATGATGCAATCAGCAGCAACATAACAAGGTGGGGGGGGCTCATGATCACAAGACCAAAACGGCACCCCCATCGTCACAAGTCACAAGAGTAGATAAATATGTGTGTAAATCTAACGATTATCCTCTTTTTTTTTTAAACAATGCACCTCTTCAAAACAATGCACCAAACAAATCTTTATTGTACCGACACATTCTTCAAAGAAGATACCTTCACATTCCCTGCAGAAGATATCAAATTATAATCATTTCCATCCGAACGATATACCACAGTACCATCATCATTCACAAACAAGCATTCTTTAAACCTATCAAATGCTTTCAGAGCACCTTTACTCTTCATCATATCATCAGGTTGACTCATGCCCTTTCCTTCAAAGCACAATAATTCACCATTTGGTACTTCCTTCGGAACATCCAACAATTCCACTTGATCATCGTTCGATGCCGCAAGGATCATTGCAAAGGATTCAATGCCACGCATCTTGGCAGGTTTTAAATTCGTTACAAATGCCACCTTGCGATTCAATAAGGATGATAACAATTCATTTGATTTCTTTGCATCATTCGCATACATTCCACCCAAACCTGTAACTACAGTACGATGTTCTCCATTTTCGTCACCAATGTCCACCTTGAGTACCCATAATGTATCGGCGTCTGGATGAATCTTTGCTTCGACTATTGTTCCTGCACGAACTGCAACGCGAAGAACATCTTCCAATGGGAGGTTTCCATTGTTGTTACTATCGTTGCTATTGGTACTATCCTTTACACCTCTGGTTCTTGATGGATTCACAGAGTTACTACTGCTTGTACCATTCTCAACAACAGCACCTTTTAACGATGCATCGCCGTTTCCAATAGACCATGTATCACGTAATGTCACGACTCGATTGAAGACAAGTTCATCTGGAGTAGAATCAGAATCCAAAGCAAAATAACCACTCCTTTCAAATTGATATGCCAACTCGGAATGATACATAGGTGCTGATACTGATCCATGGAGAGAAGGCTCTTTTGACTGTTCAATACGTTTCATAATTTCTTTTGCGTCACTAGCCACACTGGGTTCTACAAAACATTGATCAAGGACTAATAGAGAATCATTATTGATGTCATCCAAAAAGTTGCCAGTTTCTTTTCCTGGTTCTTCCACCTTGAACAACCTATCATATTGATTGATTCGACATGGTATAGCTGTGCTTGCTTCTACCCATTGAATAATACCATTCACACGAGACATTCCCTCAGGTGTGACTCCTGCTCTTGTCTCCTTGAAGTAAGAACATTTCAATTCAACAGGTTCCTTGGTAATTTCATCACGAATTACTTCATCGCATTGAATGACGTAGGCATACTTCAAACGAACTTTATCATTTGGCAAAAGTCGTTTGAAACCTTTAGGTTTCTTACCACCATTTGCCTCACCCTCAGGACCATCCAAATCAAAAAAATCAGATCTTTCCATGTAAATATCTTTGCCAAATGGTACAGTTCGTGTTCCCATATCCTCCTTTTTGGGATGTCTTGGTACTAGAAAGTCTTCCAATTCAGATCCTATGTCCGTGTATATCAAGAAATATTTGTGAGAAATAAACAAAAAGGTTTCATCACAATCGTCATATATCACCACACCTACCTTCCCAATTGGTAATTGTAACTTTCAAAGGATTCAAGATGGCAAAAGCACGCTGGCTGGTGTCATCCATCACTTCACGTATACAGTTCTCGAGATCGCCCACATCAATGAAAGAATCTACCTTGGATATTCCTACACGTTCACAAAACAATCGCATAGCTTCCGGTGCTGCTCCACGACGTCGTATACCAGACAGAGTAGGCATTCTCGGATCATCCCATCCATTGACATGATTCCCTTCCACCAATTGAATCAACTTTCGCTTGGACAAAACTGTATACTTCAAATTCAATCTACTGAATTCAATTTGACGTGGTCTAGCTGTAATTAGACCCGTTGGTATCAATTTATCCAATGTCCAATCATAAAAAGGTCGATGATCTTCAAACTCCAATGTACACAAAGAATGCGTGATTCCTTCGACAGAATCTTGAATGGGATGAGAATAGTCGTACATGGGGTATATACACCATTTATCACCAGTACAAGGATGTGATTCATGTTTGATACGATACAATGTTGGATCTCTCATATTGATATTGGATGATGCCATGTCAATTTTGGCTCGAACAATGTGTTCTCCGTCTTTGTATTTTCCAGCTCTCATCTTCATATTGAGACAACGATGACCGAAAATCAGACAGACATGAATGATATACTACATATATATACTCATCAAACAAGTAACAAAACAAAACGTAACATATCTCACCTCTTCAAACATTTGTAAATTTTCTTCGATGCTACGATTTCGATAAGGGCTATCTTTCCCCGGTTCCGTCAATGTTCCTCTGTAGTCACGCATTTCTTCTGCTGTCAAACTATCCACGTATGCATCACCACTTTGAATCAATGCTTTGGTACATTCATAAATAAGATCGAAACTATCTGATGTTTTATGTACTTTACCAAACCATGGGCCATTATTTTCAGGGTTAGTTTCGTCATGGGGATTATTTGGAAATGGTGGCGTTCCGGATTGGATCCATCTGACATCTTCCAGAATCGAGTCTATGTATTCTTGATTTTCCTGTGGGTGGATACAACACATATTTCAGAGTGAGAGAGTGTACGCATGTATGTGTGTGTATGTATTTGTACAATATTGTAGGCGGGATACAAAGGCGCACCAACCAACCAACCAATCAACCATGCAATAAAAAATTAAAAAAACATACCTTGCTTGGATTTGTATCATCCAATCTCATGTGACATTTTCCATCGGGAGGAAACATCCTAGCTACTGCAAAATTAAAAGATACAGCTTTTGCATGTCCCAAATGAAGATAACCATTGGGTTCTGGTGGAAACCTAGTGGTTATGGGTGAAGTGACGGAAGGTTCAGGCGCAGTTTCAGCGGAGGAGGTATCGTCTGATTGAGATAACGATGGCGATGCGGGGATCTCTAGTAGACCAACTGGTTCTTTACCTGTACTCTGTGCAATAATTTTAGTAATAAAGTTTGGTGCATACGCAAAGCCAGAAGCACAAGGCAATGATGTTACGTGATGGTAGTAGCAATAATAAGAAAATATGGTGAACGCGATGGTCCTAGCAGAAGTAGTAGTCGTTGGATAAAAAAACTTTGTCATACTGGATATCCACTGTTTCAAATATGTATTAAAAATAGTAAGTCTCGTTTCAAGGTTAGTTCGATCAAGAGTTATCAATATGTAAATGTGTGCGAGTGCGTGTGCGTGTGTCTATAATATATATGTATCTGTTTGTAAATAGACCTAAGAAAATTCAGAATTTTGACCTACTTACTTAAGGTTCCTTGTTGTCGTCCTTCACTTTTTGTTCGTCGTGCGTTTGGCTGACACACATCGTTCGAAAATGCGTCTGATAATCTGACAAATCAATCTCTTTTCTCCCATAACGCGGATAACTGTTTCAAGAGATACCAGATACGAGCACACAGCACACTCTACAATCTACAAACGACAAAAGATGAAAGATAAAGATCCAGATATGATCATCTGACTCTTGTACTATTGAGATTCTACTCCTTCGTATTCTTATTCATCTTCATCATCAATAATAATAGTATTCCAAGAACTTCATCCATGTCCTTGGTTGGTAAGAAAAGGACTCTCACCATCCTCACAGGAGCAGGTCGAGGAATCGGAAGAGCCATCACGACCATGACCTCGACTTCATTTCGTCTCGACAATGACGAGTGCCTATCGTAGCATCATCAATATATTTCAAAAGTAATATCCATATATAGAGTAAGTGTTATGAAGTGCTGTAGTTAAGTAGTAATTCAAGTTGATTCTTAGATTGCAACTGGCATGCGTTACTTGATCCAAGATGTAGAAAATACATGGATGACAAGAATGACAGAACTTGACCTCAACCTTTAATTCATCTTAATGTTTCAATCTAAGAACGAATACGACATAAATACACATACTTGCTGGCACATATCACATAATTAGTAAGTATAGTTAGTAAGGAATACGGATAAATCTTTTGATCGAAATGCAAAAACCCAAGTTGCGATTGAGTGGTACCTTTGCTACCATCACAATCTCACCAGTATCTCTAGCTAGGAATAGGCTATATATCATGTCTATATATTCTTCTTGTGTCTTGTTCATAACAACAATATAGATGAACACATGTGGTGCTCCTGAACATGATAAGCAGCGAATTCTTACTAGTAGAGATTTCATTACTGACGCCACTGCCTAGTTGCAACCAGGGGTCACCTCAGCAGTATCATAAAGAACGTATAAACCTCCATCAACCAGTGCACAAATTTCAGTAGGCATGGCCCCACTCAAGCCATTGCTATCTGTAGGATTGTTGGTAAATGCAGTATGATAGAGTGAGGCATGAACACTGTGAGCAATTGATATTATTAATAAGAACAAGAAGATCACCATAATACTCATAATGAAGAACAAGTACACGTTTTTGCACGACACTTACCAAGGGCAAGAGAAGTCAAGCTTGTGAGAGATCCGATCTCAGTTGGAATCGACCCAGAAAGGGAGTTCTGTGCTGTATTATTTTGTGGTGTTGGAAATACGATAGAAGTGGCAAGTAATGTAGAATCGAATATCCGTGAGAAATGAAAGTTGGCAATCATTACAATCAATCTTAAAAGAGCAAGATTATGTACACGGTTTTGCACGACACTTACCAAAGTCAATATAAATCAAGCTTGTGAGAGATCCGATCTCAGTTGGAATCGACCCAGTAAGGAAGTTTTTTTCTATATATTTTGTGGTGTTGGAAATACAACAAAGGTGGCAAGCAATACAGTATCGGTGAGAGATGAAAGTTGGTAATCATCACGACAATCAAGAATCTGAAGAGCAACAACAAGGTAATGATGTAGTACTACACGGTTTTGCATGTCACTTACGAAAGCTAACTCCAGTCAAGCTTGTGAGAGATCCAATCTCAGTTGGAATCGACCCAGTGAGGGAGTTATCATCTGTATATTTTGTGGTGGTGTTAGAATTGTAAAATATAATATAGGCATTAAAAAAAAACAAATATCACTTACACATTTCGATGATCGTCACGTCACCGCAATCGCAAGTGATTCCAGTCCATGCATCATTACAAGGATCAGTGTTGCTGTCCCAATCGGCCAACTTTGAAGCATCATTGTTAATAAGTCCTTCCTTGAGAGCCAAAAGAGCATCCTTCTGAGTAATGATTGTAGCACATACTTCAGTAGCCTGAGACGATGGTTGAGACGATGGTTGAGACGATGAGTGAGAAGTTGTTACCGCAGACTTTGCCTTCTTGGAATTTGCTGCTTTGGGAACTTTCTCCTTGTTGGAATTTGCTGCTTTGGGAACTTTCTCCTTGTTGGAATTTGCTGCTTTGGGAACTTTCTCCTTGTTGGAATTTGCTGCTTTGGGACGTTTCTTCTTCGTCTTGAGAACCCGAGGAACTTCAAGAGTGGTACCAGCAGCGCGACGAAGAGAAGATCCTCTGGTGACATTTACTCCGTTATCCTCGGCTACGGCGGCGACACCCGAACGTACGAGAGCAGGAGCACCATGTTCAGAGGAACAGAGGGACACCAAAAGTAGGAAAACGAATGCTTGATTTTTGAATGAAAACGTCTTCATGGTAATGGTTAATCTTGAACAATAGGATGAATCAGACGACGACTACATTTTGTGGTGGTCGTTCGTTGTCCCGCCACCCATGAAATCAACATTGGCGAGGATCGGAAGAAGGAGCACCAGCAGGACGAGCCGCCAGAAACAGCAGAACAATGAAATGAAACAAACGATATGAGATGATAAAAAGATCATGTTTGTCACAAGGATTGCCTTTTGACTTACCAGGAGGAGTGTTGGTTGAACTTTTTGTATCGGTCAATCAAGATCTTTTTTGTGTGTCTTCTCAAAAAGATCTTTTTTCACAAAACGCCTTTTTTGGCCTATTTTGGCCTATTTTGGATACCAAAGTCAACTTTATATCCCAAATAACCCTAACCCTAATTTAGATCTCTATTACGAAGTCTAACACCATATATCGTATTATAATTCTAATACAATATATATATACGAGCTATACTTACATACTAAATGTCAGAGAATCATAATAGTATTGAGTTGAGCAGTGCTTTAGCACGTCGAGGATTCTTTTTGTGGCTGGAAGTTGGTCCAGCATAGAGTAGTAGATAATCTGACAAATCAATCTCTTTTCTCCCATAACGCGGATAACTGTTTCAAGAGATACCAGATACGACAAGCTGTAGACAAAAGATACAAGATCGAGATATGAATCATCTGACTCTTGTACTATTGAGAAGATTCTATTCCTTTGTAATCTTATTCATCATCATCATCATCAATAATAATAATATTCCAAGAACTTCATCCATGTCCTTGGTTGGTAAAAGAACTCTCATCACAGGAGCAGGTCGAGGAATCGGAAGAGCCATTGCTCAGATATGTGCTCAGGAAGGAGCAAGTGTAGCCATTTGTGCACGTACATCATCTGAGTTAGAAGAAACCTTATCATCTCTTCCATCGAATAGTATTCCCAAGGACATGTATGTGGTAGACTTGAAAGATGAAGGTCAAGTGGAAGATATGGTGGATCAAGTGGTCAACAAATGGGGTGGGATTGATATACTGATCAATAATGCAGGAAGAGGATCACGCAAGGGTCTGGTGACGGATTTAACATCCAGTGAGCTAAGAGACGTTTTGGATTTAAACATTGTATCTGTACATTCTATTACATCGGCAGTACTGAGAAAAGCCATGAAGAAACAAAAGTCAGGTCGAATCATTAATATATCTTCTCGAGCGGCCAAGATTGGAATTCCACAAATGTCCTTTTATGTCGCAAGTAAATTTGCATTGGAGGGTTATTCTTCTGTATTGGCTCATGAATTGAAGGATGATAATATTATTGTCAATACTATTTCACCTGGAAAAGTGGACACAACGTCCTTTCCCAAAAGTAAGGGAAGTTCAGGAGTAAGGACGGCGGAAAGTATCAGGGATGGTCTCATGGTACTGTTACATACAACAAAGACGGGACATTATTTACATGTAGATGAATTGGATATGGTACGAGAAAAGGGATTGGATGATTGTCATGCATTGAAACCCATTGATGAACCTACATTTGCAGTGTAAAAGATGTACTAAGCCGTGGATGTACTTGGTATGTGGTTAATATACATATATATGAATATATATATAACTATAATTATAGATATAAAGAAATATAGATATAGAAAGAAAGCTATATATATATATATATCTACTACTGTCCGTATTCCGTATTGATTGTAAAAAATTTCCTCATCCAATTGACCGTCACAGGTAGGGTCATTGGAGGAAGCCATGATGCAACGTCGACGTCAGCATGAGCTCAGAATTCCGTCGGTTTCTTCCAATAGGAACAGCTTGTTTTGGAGATAAACATATTTTTTGACTCATTCCAAAACTAGAAAGAACACTTCTAAACATACATACGAATTCTATTTATCAATCATCGACATAAACACCCATAATGAGATGCTCTTCACGATACATCGTCATCTTAGTCACAACAATAACTTCCCTGTGGACCATTTCATCAAGAGGAGGAGGAGGATTCGTGGAGGCATATGTGACCAGTGGCTTGCCAGGGCACAAACATCGCGCTTGGCTCAAACAACTGACTCAAGAATTCACTCAACATCCGGGCCAACTCACTCAAGAAATGTGCACTCAAGCTCCTCATCTTCTTTCCGCATGGGCACAGAATCCTTACGTGCCCCATACCTACAAGGGAGGAGGACCTTCCGATGCTGTCTTCCCGCACCACGGACGCGAATGCGCTGAGACCTGTGAACGAATTCTTAAACGTCTTGTCGACGAACGTAGAGCTGGAAACACCAATGCTATTGCCAACACTCACACGTACAATCTAATTATTGACATATGGAGCAAATCTGGTGAAAAGGGAGCTGCAGCGCAACGTGCTGAGGAAATATTAGTCTCCATGCAGCTTGCCTACCATCAGGGAGCTCTGGAAGTTCAGCCCGATTTGAACTCGTTTAAGTTAGTACTGACAGCCTGGGCCAGAGCACAAGGAGAAGAATATGCTCCTCATAGATCCCAACGATTGTTGGAATGGATGATGACTCTCTACGATTCAGGAGCTAACGATGCCATACAACCAGATGCAGAGTGTTACGAGATGGTATTGTCGACCTGGGCCAATTCAGGACATAAAGATGCACCTCGGAAAACAGAACAACTCATTATGCTCATGGATCGAAGATATCAAGCCAATCATTCCTGTGCCAAACCGACACGGGTACACTTTCATCAAGTCGTTGCGACTTGGTCGAAATCCATAGAACACAACAGCAGCAGCAGCAGCAGCAAGACACAACTGAATACCTATGCAGCATTACGAGCACAAGACATTTTACATCACATGACAGTCTTTGCGAGAAGAGACAAAGATTTAGAACCAAGTATATCGACCTATGGAAGTGTCATTTCGGCATGGGCCAAATCGAAAACAGAAGATTGTGGTCAACGTGCCGATGCCATTTTGAAAATGGTGGAGAGACGAGCCTTGATGGGGCATGACAACGATGAGAATGGTGATCGTCGTCATCATCATCATGCGCATGATTTCTTCCCCGATACCATCATGTTCAATCAAGTCATTGATGCACATGCGAAAGAATCATCCTCTCCAAAATCCTATCGTCGTGCAAGAGCTGTATTAGATCGACAAATCAGTCTTTATTTGAAGGGACATGGCAATTCTCACAACAAATGCAAACCAGATGTGTACAGTTACACTGGCGTCCTTTCAGCATGTGCATCCGTCAATGGAACTCGTAGAGACAGATTGCTTGCATTTCAAGTGGCACGAGACACATACTTGGATATGTTACGAGCAAATGTATCTCCCAATCATGTCACCTATGGAATTTTGTTGAAGGCATGTGCCAGATTGTTACCGGAAGGGAAGGAAAAGCGAAAGTATACTCGTGAATACTTCCGAAAGGCTTGTGCAGATGGTTGTGTCGGTGAAATGGTTATGAATCGTTTGGAAGAGGCTGCATCGTATGCACAATACAAAGGATTACTCAAAGGAATCACAAAGAGCACTTTGCCAGAAGAATGGATCGTTCATGTTCCAGAGAATGAAAAGAAGAATATGAAAAACTCTGCTGATGCAATCATGTCCAAATAGAATTTGTGTTGAAACAGAAAGCTTGTACATACATATATATATATAATCCTAATAAATCATGTACCCTTAGATGATTGATTCAATATCTCTGTCTGTATCGTAGTTACTCGTACATCGTACAGCGTACAAGTTGTTTCTCATGTATGGAAATAAACTAAAATTTTCTGAGAGACGAGCACCGACGACCGACGAGCACCAAGTAACCATAGCCTTCCTTCTAATTCTCCTATCTCCTATTACACAATTCCTCACGCCTCACTCCTTCTGCCTTCTTCTTTTTACTAATTAACTATTCACAACGCAACCCACTTAACCATCTACACTGAATCCAATCTATTTCACCATTTAATCCTCAAGTCATGACTACTAAGACTGCTTTATCTTTACTTAACTTTGTATCGCGAAGATCAATCATAGCCCATAGACATGCTAGAATTCAATCCTCCATGTTTCAGCAAAGTACTGACACAGCAACAACAATAACTAGTAGTAGTACTACTAGTAAGATTCAACGATCGAACATGGTGACAGTCACCCAAACATCTGCTTCAAAAGAATTGCCATCTCAAGTGAAAGTCACTCCATCCTCTTCTTCGTCGTCATCGTCATCATCAAATCAAAGACGTTTGACAAAACAAGATAACGATTCAATTATAATTACTCAAAGTGCACTGCAACAAATTCACCATCTCGCCAAACAGAAACGACCTGAAGATCCCTCACAAGTATACCTTCGTGTTTATGTAGATGCTGGTGGTTGCTCTGGATTTCAATATAAATTTGAATTGGAACAAAAAGATAAAGAAGATCAATCGATTGATGAAGATGAAGATGTTGTCATTCATATTACGGATGGTACTGATTCCAATCAGATGAACGGAACCATAGAAGAAGAAAGAGTCACGAAAGCTTGCGTGGTTGTCGATGACACTTCCTTAAACTATTTGAAAGGTAGTACTTTAGATTATGTTCGTGAAATGATTCGAAGCAGTTTTGTGATTGCCAATAATCCACAAAGTGAAAGTGCATGTGGATGTGGTAGTTCGTTTGCGGCGAAGAACTTTGCGTCGAATCCTGCATTGGACTGAAACCAGTGTCTCTCTAGTTGAGGTGCAACTCCATAAGATTTGTACTTAGTTTAGAAACAAGTAGTACTAATACACTCGTGTATTTACAACTGAAAGTGTTAAACCGTAACGTATCTGTTCAAATCATAGCTGACTTGATGTACCTACGAATCAATCTTTCTATTAGAGAGTGAAAGCATATTAACATCGTCCAAAATTGGGGGAAACACGTCTTTTTCCATCGGAAAAGTCAGAATCCTGCACAACATTTCCCCTCCATTTGACAGTATAGCCACCCCCACTGATCCCATCTCCCTTTGTGTCAGTCATAATAAACCTGTAGCAGCTTCGCTTAGGTAAGCACTTTCTATAGGTTATTGTAGCATCCTTATGAAAATCACTACGCATCCAAACCCTCCTTTTCCCCCTCTTTACCATCATGATATTTTCAGTTGGACTTTTAGAATCTGTTTGGACAGTCACTTCAAGTAACCCATATTTTCGATTAGAACAACTACCAGAAGATAAAATTGCACAAAAGTCTGGCTTTGGGTACGAATGGTTGGCACAAATGGTGGGTTTGATCCAAGCATCCCATTGGTTGGAAATCCTTGAGTAGACACCTGGATATCTAGCATCAGCACATCCTTCGCCCCATGAGACGACTCCCACCAAAGTATTGCTGTCAGAATCGAAGAGGGGTCCACCAGAATCTCCCTGACAGGCGTCCTGACCAGGATCAGCAGAACACATCATACTGGCATAGATGCCTCCACTGTACTTGGAGTTGCAATTTGCATTCGATACGTACTTGGTCTCGACGTGTTTTAGTCGAGAGGATGTTCTACTCCCGTCAGAGCGCGTGGCGCCGAAACCAATGGGCCATAGATTAGCCTTTCCATTCGCATAGGACCCTGATAGATTGGTCTCATCGACAATAACTGGCGATACGTTGGTAACGCGACTGTTGAGTCGAATCAAGGCAAAATCATTTTCTTCGGTACTAGTTTTGTACTGTGGGTGTATGAAGACTCGAACCCCGGGGCGATACTGGGCCTTGGCCTGACCTCCATTCGTAGAGGTGTAGGGATACCTTAAGGCTCCGATCTGAGCACCGATGCCACTGGTGCCATCACTAAAGCAATGTGCAGCAGTAAGGACATATTCGGGAGTAATCAGAGAGCCACCACATCCCCACCATCTGTTTCCGTTGTTCCATGTCAGACGCGCAAACCATGGATACTTATCAACTGGAACAAAGCTTCCCCCTACAATTCGACTATCTCTCTCAGCAGCAGTGGCAGACGAGTAGGTAATGTTCTTCTTGTCCATATCCGAGAGACCAACGAACTCGCTACCTTGACATATGTCAGAGTCCCAATGAGTATCGTAAAAGCAATAACAGAATGGGTGGAACTCATTCTTAGGATCACTGCAGTTCACTTCTGGTTCTGCTGGAATAGTTGTAGTCGTACTATTAGTAGTAGTGGAACCTTGAACAGAGGGAGGTAAATAGAGAAGGGACATTACCAAAAGAGTGATGATTGAGAATACGATTTGATAATTCATTATGATGTTAGATAGTCGTCGTACAATGTGTGTCTTGGTGAATGGGAGACATAAGTGCTTTTAGTGATAAATGATGTGTCATGTGTCACAGTCATTTTTCGATTTTGGCACGATCGAGAACAGGCTATTTACAAATAATTTGTCCAAAAAGAATGATTTACAGAGTAGTAAGAGAGAGTAGAGAGTTACATAGATTGATTGCTTATTGCTCCTCTCCAGTAGACGACGGCCTACTTGGAATTGTTATCAATACACGAATCTCCTTACAAGTCCGAATTGCACCAATATCAATTTGCAAAGCGCATTGTCCTTTGTCCTTTCTGAAGAACATTCTGAAATTCTTTACAACTCACAAACGTATCCCTGTAGAATATAGAACTAATTGATAAAAGAGGGGGGGGGGAACCATAGCAAATCATTTTATAATTCGAAACCTAAACATTAGCATTTTCTTCACTCAGAGCTTTCAATTTCTCTTCTTGATCCTTAGCAATAACAGCCTGAATCATTTTCCCAATAT
>Ga0213868_10004602_pt1 | contig 12580 bp, 8 predicted proteins | sample PICome_9_FD_160087 | JGI IMG/M metagenome (GOLD analysis project Ga0213868, IMG submission 160087) | Coastal seawater microbial communities near Pivers Island, North Carolina, United States - PICO127 | ecosystem: Environmental > Aquatic > Marine > Coastal | place: USA: North Carolina | collected...
GCTCTGTGGATCGCGGCAGAAGGCTTTCCAGGCTGGCATTTACTCATCGTATTTACCCTCGGCACCCTGTTCACACGATCAGCGGGCTGTATCGTCAATGATGTGGTTGACCGGGGAATCGATGGCAGTGTCGAACGCACTCGCAACCGGCCCCTGGTGCTTGGCCAAGTCACTGTGATGGCAGCTCTGTGCTTCATGGCGATATTACTCTTTGCAGCTCTGATATTGGTCCTGACAACCAACTGGCTCACCGTCCTGCTGGCTTGTGGCGGTGCGATTACTGCCTTGATCTATCCATTTATGAAACGCTACACCTATATGCCCCAGGCTATCCTTGGTCTGGCCTTTTCTTTTGGCACCCTCATGGCATTCTCGGCCACCACCGGCGAGGTGCCTCAGGTTGCCGGGCTATTGATGATCGCCAACATTATCTGGACGGTGGCCTATGATACGGAATATGCCATGGTAGACAGAAATGATGACCTGCTACTGGGCTTGAAATCCTCCGCCATTTTGTTTGCAGAACTGGATAAAGCGGCCATCGCGACACTCCAGGTACTGTTTCTGATTATCATGTACGCTGCGGCCGAACCCGTGGGCTTGGGCACCTGGTATATGCTCGGACTCGGCTGTGCCGCGGGCCTGTTTATTTACCAACAGTATCTGATCCGCGACAGAGACAGAGACGGCTGCTTCGCAGCGTTTCTCAACAACCATTGGTGCGGGCTGGGGATATTTGTGGGTGTCTTGCTTCACTATTGGACAAGCCACCTGTAACCCGCTGCGAACTTATTGCTTGCGCGTCACCTTCACCGGCAAGTAAGTATAGCCATTGACGAAAGAGGAAAAGGTTCTTTGCGGCTCAGCCTGTATTTCGATTTTTTCAAACCGAGTCAATATTTCTTCCCACAGAATACGTAACTGCATTTCAGCTAAGCGGTTACCCATACAGCGGTGGATGCCGAAACCAAAGGACAGGTGCTGGCGAGCATTGGGTCGCTCAATATCCAACTCATTGGCGTTATCAAAGACCGCCGCATCGCGGTTACCAGAGGCGTACCACATTAAAATTTGATCGCCTTGTTTGATCTGCTTGCCACCAATTTCGCAATCGTTGTTGGCGGTTCTACGCATGTAGGCCAGCGGTGTCTGCCACCGAATCAGCTCTGCCACCATTTTCGGAATGAGCTCAGGCTTCGCGATCAGCTTGTCATACTGCTGAGGGAACTTATTCAAGGCGTAGATGCTGCCCGTCATACTGTTTCTGGTGGTGTCGTTACCGCCGACGATCAAAAGCAACAGGTTACCCAGATAATTCATCGGCGACATATCCTTGGTATCCTCACCATGTGCCAACATGGAAACGAGATCTGTCCCCGGGTTCTTGAGTCGCTCTTCTCGCAACTGGGTGAAATACGCCAGACATTCCAACAACTCTGCGCGCCGCTCTTCTTCAGACTCGATAATGCCACCAGGCTGAGGGATGGCAAAGGTGACATCGGACCAGCGGGTCAGCTTGCGACGGTCTTCAAAGGGAAAGTCGAACAGGGTTGCCAGCATCATGGTGGTCAGTTCGATAGAAACGGTATCGACCCAATCAAAGGTTTCACCCTCGGGTAATGCATCTAACACTCGGGAAGTGCGCTCACGGATAAGGGCTTCCATGGCGACCAGGTTGTTCGGCGCGACCGACCGCGACACGGTTTTACGCTGTACATCATGCACCGGTGGGTCTTGGGCGATAAAGGTGGTAATACCCAAGGCCCCCTCTGGCAGGTCTGCGTCAACGGGCAAGCCCAGGGTAATCCCATTAGCTGAGCTGAAATTTTGCCAATCCGAATCGACTTTTTTGATATCTTCGTATTTTGTCAACGACCAGAAGCGCCCGGCGATATCAGAATAATTGAAATGGACTGGGTCCTCGGCCCGCAAGCGCTCAAAATATTCAATCCATTTATGTTCGCTCCAGAGCCTGGCGTTGATCGGCATAATGTCTTCTAGGGGTATGTCATAAGCTGACGGGATATCTGCGTGGGGTATTTCGGCGTTGGATTTGGCTTCGCTCATGATGGGCCTCGGTTAGCTTTCTGGGGTCGATTAATTGGGATAACTGATGACGATCAACATCGAGTCCTAGTCTACCTAACTTTTAGGTCTGTGGATCTACAAAATTCCGCTGTCTATTTGAATTGATGAGCAACGATGCTGGAAACGGCTACACTGCATTTAAGCGTGATTTGACGGCAGGCCTTCAGGTTGCTGTTAGCCTACCGAATGCCCTTTCCACACGAGTCAAAGGTGCACGCTCAGTGGTTTCGCAACCCTCATCCAGGCCCAGTGACTCACCCCGGTCAACCCTCGCAAACCGCTGCCACGCTGCGGGCCCTGTGCTAGACTCTCCTATTCGCAAAAACCGAGTGCATCCATTGCTTCGTTTCCTGATGACCCTCAACCGCGTTGCCGACTGGACAGGCCACCTAATCGCGCCGCTAACCTTCGTGATGATGTTGCTCACCTGCGTAGTCGTGATGGCACGCTACGTCCTGAATATCGGCCTGATTCCGATCACGGAACTCATACTTTACATTCATGCCAGTATTTTTATGCTGGGCATTGCCTATACCTTGCGCGCGGATGCCCATGTTCGAGTCGACATCATCTATCAACGTTTGTCCCAGCGCGGCCAGGCGATGATAGACCTGTTGGGCGCCATCGTCTTTCTGCTGCCCTTAAGCCTTTTCATCTTTGTCACCAGCCTGGACTATGTCTCTTTGTCCTGGCAACTGCAGGAGGGATCTGCAGAACCTGGGGGCTTGCCTGGTATATACCTGATGAAGGCCCTAATACCATTGATGGCGGGGCTCTTGGGCATCCAGGGTATCGCCGAAATTGCCCGTCTGATACAAACGTTAGTCGCGCCCCCACCGCCAAGAGTCTCTAACATCGATGGCTGAATATGCTGGTTTACTCATGTTTGTCGCAGCTTTCGGCTTTCTCCTGCTCGGCTACCCAGTGGCAATCACGCTGGCCGGCACCGCCCTATTAGCCGCGGGCATCGGCATTATGACCGGTGACTTTAATCAGGCTCTGCTATCCGCCACACCGAATCGCCTGTTCGGCATTATGACGAATCAGACGCTAATGGCGGTACCGCTGTTTATTCTGATGGGCGTCATCCTGGAACGCTCCAAGATCGCCGAACGACTACTGGAGACCATGAGCAAGTTGTTCGGTCACTTACCTGGAGGCTTGGGCATCGCCGTCACAGTTGTGGGTATGTTGATGGCCGCGAGCACGGGCATCGTCGGCGCCACAGTCGTGACGATGGGCTTGATGGCGCTGCCCAGCATGCTCAAGGCAAACTATGACCCAGTGCTTGCCACGGGTACCATCTGCGCAACAGGCACCCTGGGTCAAATCATTCCACCGTCCATTGCCCTGGTGCTACTCGGCGACGTACTGGGCAATGCCTACCAACAGGCACAGCTCAACATGGGCATCTTCAGCCCGCAAACTGTCTCGGTGGGTGATCTGTTTGCCGGGGCGATATTGCCTGGCTTGTGCTTAGTGGCTTTTTATCTGGTCTACATCATGGGTACCGCCATACTGTCACCCCATCGCGCACCGCCTGTTGCCGTCGCGTCGGTTACCTTGCAAGAAATTATTCACAGTATCCTGCCCCCGTTATTACTCATTCTATCCGTGCTGGGTTCCATTTTGACCGGCATCGCGACGCCAACAGAGGCGGCAGGGGTGGGGGCTCTAGGCGCTTTAATCCTGGCGCTATTGAGCCGAAACGTGAATGGACCGCAGTTTATGGACATTGGCCGGTCAACAACGCGAACCACTGCCATGGTGTTTTTCATACTCGTGGGTGCCTCATTGTTCTCTTTAGTCTTTAGAGGCTTTGGTGGTGATGAACTGGTGCAGGCATTATTTGCCGAAATGCCCGGCGGCGTGATCGGCGCTACCGCCATTGTCATGCTAGTGATTTTTTTGCTCGGCTTTATTCTCGACTTTATCGAGATTACCTTTGTGGTAGTACCGATTGTGGGCCCGATCCTCATGGCGATGGGCGTTGATCCGATCTGGCTGGGCATCATGATCGCGGTGAACTTGCAAACGTCCTTCCTGACACCACCCTTTGGATTTGCGCTGTTTTATTTGCGTGGAGTGGCGCCATTGTCCATCAGCACATTGCAGATCTATCGCGGCGTGGTGCCTTTTATCATGATGCAGATATTACTGCTGGTGCTGTTGACCTGGCAGCCTGGTCTGGTGACCTGGCTGCCCAGCGTGCTATTTCCTAAGTAACCTAACTTATTGCGCCAACGGTTCTGCCGCCCGGGCATTGATATAGGCGCGTTCAGAGATCTCGTGATAGCTCATCACCTGGGTTCGATAACGATCATAGGACTGGTAAATTCGCTGCGCCAGCTCGTCGTCTTGAGCGATCCCCTCGACCACCTCCGCCGATATGGCTTTCAATTTAGCCAACACATCCTCCGGTAGGCGGCGCAACTGGACATGGTGTTTATTCACCAACTCCTCCAGAGCCGCATTATTACGAGTGGTAAATTCGGCGAGCATATCGTCATTCATGGCACGACTGGCGACTCTGACGATTTCCTGCAAATCCTTCGGCAGGCTATTCATCGCTTCCGCATTGACGATAATTTCCAGCGTCGGACCCGGCTCCTGCCAACCAGGATAATAGTAGTACTTGGCCACCTGATGTAAGCCAAAGGCTAGGTCGTTGTAGGGGCTGACCCATTCTGTCGCATCAATCGTCCCGGTCTGCAAACTGGTATAGATTTCACCCCCGGGAATGTTGACAGCAGTACCACCCGCCTTTTGAAAAACTTCACCCCCGAGGCCGGGAATACGCATCTTCAGACCTTGCAGGTCCTCTAGCGAATTGATTTCCTGATTAAACCAACCAGCCATCTGCACGCCTGTATTGCCACCAGCCAGTGGAATCAGGTTGAACGGCGCATACAGTTCTTCCCACAGCGCCATGCCGCCACCGTGTAACAACCAGCCATTCATTTCCTGGGCCGTCAACCCAAAGGGCACCGCGGTAAAAAACGATGCCGCTGGCAGCTTGCCTTTCCAGTAGTACGCCGCACCATGACCCATTTCGACATTACCCAGAGACACTGCATCGAAGACGCCCATCGCTGGCACCAGTTCGCCCGCGCCATAAACCGTAATATTCAGTCGACCATTACTCATCGTCGAAATCATTTCTGCCATGCGCACGGGCGCGACACCAAGGCCCGGCAGGTTTTTTGGCCAGGTGGTCACCATCCGCCACTGGTAGATTTTATCTAATCGAGTTGCGCTGCTATCTTGCCCCTTTACAGTGTCGTTTCCACCGCAACCAGACAAGGCACCGAAGCTAACAAGTAAGCAGACGAGCAATATTGTTTTGCACATAATAACGTCCTGATGGAGCTAGATTAAACGGGCTGCAGATTCGCGTATGCCATCATCAACCACTTGCTGCCTTCTTGGTTGAAGTTGACCTGGATTCGGGCCTGCTTACCCTCACCTTCATAGTTGATCACAACACCTTCGCCAAATTTGGCATGGACAACTCGCTGGCCTAATTTAAGGTTAGTGCCACCCAGTTCAGCATCGGCAAACGATCGCAGGTTATGCGTATTGACTCTGCTGGGCATCCTTCGGCTGTCACTGTAACTGCTGGTGTAGGCAGGCCGACTGACGGCCTGCTGCGCTCTGACTTCCTGGACCATTTCACTGGGAATCTCACCGACAAATCGAGACACTCGGTTGTAGGTTTCCGAGCCATTGATTCGGCGAGATTCAGCATAGGTGAGATAGAGCTGTTGCATGGCGCGCGTGACACCAACATAGCAAAGCCTGCGCTCTTCTTCGAGCCGCCCCGGTTCTTCCAACGACATTTTGTGGGGGAACAAGCCTTCTTCCATGCCGCCAAGAAACACCAAGGGAAACTCAAGACCCTTGGCACTGTGAAGCGTCATCAATTGAACACAATCCTGGTGAATATCCCCTTGTCCTTCACCTGACTCTAAGGCGGCATGGTTCAGGAAATCATCAAATAGCGACAAGGGCTCTATCTCGTCGGGATCATCAAAGTCGACGCCCGAATCCGGATCAAAGGTTCGCGCTGCAGTGACCAGCTCTTGCAAATTCTCAAGCCGAGCCTGACCGCGTTCACCCCGTTCTTTCTCGTAATATTCCCTCAACTCAGACATTTGTATGACGGTTTCACAAAGTTCGGCAAGCTCTAAATCTGCCGTTGCCGCATCCATTGCTTCGATCAGCGTAATAAAACCTTGAATGGCATTTTTGGTTCTAGCCGTCACTTTGCCCTGATCCTTAAGCAATATAGCGGCTTGCCACATAGAAATACTCTGACTTCGAGCCAGCTGCCGAATCTCTTCGATCGTACGATCGCCAATACCTCGACTCGGCGTATTGACCACCCGTTCGAAAGAAGCATCGGCATCCTTGTTACCCAGCAGGCGCATATAGGCCAGAACGTTACGGATTTCCATACGCTCAAAGAACCGCTGGCCGCCATAAATGCGATATGGCAATTGACTGCGCAGCAGGGCTTCTTCCAGCACCCGTGATTGTGCGTTGGAACGATAAAGAATGGCGCACTCTGCGTAGTTGTTACCTTGCGCGACCCAATCCTTAATTCGCTCGACGATATAGCGCGCCTCATCAATCTCGTTAAAGGCCGCATATAAATTAATGCGTTCGCCGTCGGCCGCCTCAGTCCAAAGCTCCTTACCCAAGCGACCCGCATTTGAGCTGATCAAACCATTAGCGGCTTTGAGAATAGAACCTGTCGACCGATAGTTTTGCTCCAGGCGAATCATTTCACTGGCAGGAAAGTCGCTAGTGAATTTTTGAATATTTTCTATTTTCGCGCCACGCCAGCCATAAATAGACTGATCATCATCACCAACTACAAGAATGTTGTTTCGATCACCGGCGAGCAAGCGCAGCCAGGCATACTGGATCGTATTGGTGTCCTGAAACTCATCCACCAAGAGCTGTGAGAAACGCTGCTGATAGTGCTGCAGCAGCCGGGGATTGTTCAACCACAGCTCGTGGGCCCGCAATAGCAACTCGGCAAAATCAACCATCCCACCACGCTCGCAAGCAGCTTCATAGGCGGTATAAATTTGAACATGCGTTTTGATATACAGATCGCCGAAATCCTCGATATGGCGAGGTCGGAGCCCCTCATCTTTTTGGGCATTGATGTACCAAACAGCCTGACGAGCAGGCCATTTTTTTTCATCCAGATCAAGGCTTGCTAACACGCGCTTCACCAGTCGCAACTGATCGTCGCCATCAAGGATCTGAAAGTTCTGGTTAAGTTTCGCTTCCTGCCAATGGGCCCGTAACAGTCGGTGAGCAATACCATGAAAGGTGCCGACCCACATGCCCCGCAAAGGCGTTTCCATCAAGGACTCTATTCGAGCGCGCATTTCCGCTGCGGCCTTATTCGTGAAGGTCACCGCGAGAATACTGTGGGGGGAAACCCCGTGAGTCTGAATCAGCCAAGCGATTCGGTGAGTCAGCACTCGGGTCTTTCCACTGCCGGCACCCGCCAAAATCAGGTAACTACCCGTCGGTGCAGACACGGCCTGACGTTGGTACTCATTTAAAGAGTCGAGAATATCAGCTAATAACAATGTAAAGAATTTCCTATACAGCCATCATGGATTCGATTTAGTCCGCCTATTTACGCAGACTTTGTCTATTCTTCCCGTCTACAAAAATCCCATGTTAAACCTATTCCACCGTGACCGATTTCGCGAGATTTCGGGGCTGATCCACATCCGTGCCCTTAGCGACCGCCACATGATAAGCCAGCAATTGCATGGGTATGGTATAGATAATCGGCGCGATCACCGGGTCACAATGAGGCATCGGGATCACCGTAGTACCTTCTTCGTCAGTAAATCGAACTGACTCACCAAACACAATAAGTTGTCCACCTCGGGCTTTGACTTCCTGCAAGTTCGACTTCAGTTTATCTAACAATTCATCGGTGGGGGCAACCGCCACCACAGGCATACTGGCATCAACCAATGCCAACGGGCCATGCTTTAACTCACCACTGGGATACCCTTCTGCATGGATATAGGAAATCTCCTTGAGCTTCAGCGCACCTTCCATCGCCACAGGATAGTGAGGACCGCGACCGAGAAACAGCGCGTGGTGTTTATCCACAAACTGTCGAGCAACATCCTTAATCACATCGTCTAACGCCAACGCCTGATGAATCTGGGCAGGAACGCTGAGTAATGCGGTCACCAGCTTTTGCTCCGCGGCGTCATCCAAACCATGATACTTGGCGATCACGATCACCAGCATCAACAGGTCGGCCAGCTGGGCAGTAAATGCCTTGGTGGAGGCCACACAAATTTCTGGTCCGGCGTGAATCAGCAAGCTTAAGTCTGACTCTCTAACCAAACTACTATCCGCCACGTTGCACAAGCACAGGCTCCCCACATAGTTCGAGTGTGTCGCATTGCGCAGGGCCGCCAGGGTATCTGCGGTCTCACCTGATTGCGATATAGTCACCAGCAGCGTACCGGGCGTGACGGCGACCTGGCGATACCGAAACTCGCTGGCAACCTCAACACTGCAGGGAATACCGGCAATCTCTTCGAACCAGTAGCGCGCCACCAAACCGGTATAATAGCTACTGCCACAGGCAACGATCTGAATCGCCTGAGTTTGACCAAAAACCGCGCCGGCATTCTCGCCAAAAGCGCTTTCCAACACATGCTTGGCTGTGACCCGACCTTCTAATGTCGCCGCGACGGTTTCGGGCTGCTCAAAAATCTCTTTGGTCATATAGTGGCGATGATTGCCCTTGTCCGTGGCATCAATGCGCGTATCAATTTGCACGGTTCTTTGCGCAACCGTGGCGGTATTCGAGCCATGAAAGACAATGCTGTCAGGCTGCACTTCGACCATCTCGCCTTCATCCAAAAAGATAAAGCGATCGGTGACCGGGCGCAGGGCTTGAGGATCAGAGGCGACGAAATTTTCACCAATGCCAAGACCGACAACTAAAGGACTGCCAACCCGGGCAGCAATAATCGTCGATGGGTAATCGCTATGAATGACCGCCACCGCATAGGCGCCCTTAAGCCTAGCCAATGCTTTCTCAACGCCCAGACGAAAATCATCGCAACTGGCGACCTGTTGATGCACCAGATGGGCGATCACCTCGGTATCGGTATCGCTAGAAAACACATAGCCTGCAGACTCGAGGGCAATACGTAGCGGCTCGTGGTTTTCGATAATCCCGTTGTGGACGACTGCCACATCATTGCTGGAGTGGTGCGGATGGGCGTTGTCTTCCGAGGGCTTGCCATGAGTCGCCCAACGGGTATGAGAAATACCTAATTGTCCATCCACGGGATTGGCTTGCCAAGCACTCGCGAGCGCCTTGACCTTACCGACCCGACGTAAACGCTGGATCTGACCGCCGGCATCAATGATCGATAGGCCCGCGGAGTCGTAACCCCGGTACTCCAGGCGCTGCAGGCCTTCTAGTAAAATACCGGCAACATTTCTACGCGTTGCCGCGCCAACAATTCCACACATTTACTTGTCCCTGGGGCTTTGCCAGTTATCGATAGCTGACTGGCGACCACGGGCCACCGCCAACTGTCGTTTTTTTACATCTCGCGTGATGGTTGAGCCTGCCGCGAGCGTCGCCCCAGCGCCGATTGTTATCGGGGCGACCAGCGCCGTATTGGAGCCGACAAACACCAAGTCTTCGATCACCGTCTGATGCTTGTTCACCCCATCGTAGTTACAGGTGATTGTGCCTGCGCCTATGTTTACCCCTTGACCGATGATAGCGTCGCCTAAGTAACTTAGGTGTGAGGCCTTGCTGCCTTGACCGAGGATGGTATTTTTCACCTCTACAAAATTACCCACCCGCGCGTCACTCAGCAATTGGGTACCTGGGCGCAGGCGGGCGTAAGGGCCAACCTGGCCTTGGCTACCGATACTGGCACCCTCCAGCATGGTAAACGCCTTAATCTGCACATCATTCGCCAGTTCGGCGTCCTTGATGACACAATTTGGGCCAATGCGGACGTTATCGCCTAGCACCACACGTCCCTCAAAGATGCAATTGACATCAATATGAACATTACGGCCGGTGATGAGCTCACCGCGTATATCGATCCGTTCAGCATCCGACAGATGTACACCCGCCAACATTAATTGATGGGCGCGACGGCGCTGCCAATAACGTTCGGCTGCGGCCAATTGGGCAAAGTTATTGATGCCCTGCAGCTCGCCCGCATCCTCGGCTTGCACCGGTCGAACTGGCCGTCCCGCGGCATTGGCGATGGCGACGATATCCGTCAGCAGGTATTCACCTTGTTCGTTGTCAGTGGTGAGGTCCGCGGTCCAGGCTCTAAGGTGATCGGCTTGAGCTAGCATAACCCCGGTATTCACTTCACGGATCAAGCGCTGCGCATCGGTCGCATCTCGCTCCTCAACAATTTCGGTGATCGCGCCCCCATCATCTCGAATGATGCGCCCATAATGGGTCGGGTCCGACTGGTCGACAGTCAGGACCGTCAGCGCCGCGTCGCTTTGCAGCAGTGACCGCAGCGTATCCACACTGATCAATGGGCCATCGCCAGCGAGGATAAGTAAGAGTGAGTCATCACTTACGTTAGGCAGCGCCTGCATAACCGCGTGCCCGGTGCCACGCTGGTCTGCCTGCAGAGCCCATTGAATGTCTAGGTCGATAAACGCTGCCTGAACCTGTTCAGCCCCTTGGCCAACCACAACGTGAACTTTATGGGGATTGAGTTCCGCCACCGTTGCCAGCAAGTGGCCGAGCATAGGTCTGCCCGCCAAGGGATGGAGGACTTTCGGCAGGGGTGATTTCATTCTGCTGCCCATGCCAGCAGCCAAGATACAAACTTCAAGTGTCTTCATGATGCTATTCTAACCTGATCTGCGCTGGCCTAGGGATAGGCATTTAACTCAAAAAAAAGGGCAGCTCGCGCTACCCTCATTTTAACTTCTTTCAAACACCCGAAGGGCGAGCTGGATTATCGCTGTTCACGAAACTTGCGGATTGTCCGCAGCATCGCTGCCTGCTCCGCAAGATCAGAACTGACACGACCAAAATCAATATCCGCACGATTATCCGCAAGTTCTCGTTCGGCTTTTTGCTGCGCTTCAACGGCAGCCGCCTCATCAATATCATCAGCTCGAATAGCCGTGTCGGCAAGAATCGTGATCGACGTCGGCTGAACCTCGATATAGCCGCCAGAGGCGAAGAAAATCTCTTCCTCGCCGCCTTCCAAGCGCAATCTAACCGGACCTGGCTTGACGCCACTGAGCAATGGCGTATGGCCAGGAAATAAACCCAGCTCACCAATGGTTCCAGAGGCCACAACCATCTCGACCATGCCCGAGAAAATCTCAAGCTCGGCGCTGACGATACTGCAATGTACAGTTGATGCCATGGTAACTAGTCCTCTAACGAGAAATTATAAATGCTTCGCTTTTTCAATCGCTTGCTCAATGTTGCCAACCATGCTGAAAGCAGCTTCGGGCAAATCATCAAATTCGCCGTCGAGAATGCCTTTGAAGCTACGAATAGTATCTGCCAAGTTAACGTAAACCCCTGGCTGGCCAGTAAAGACCTCGGCAACGTGCATTGGCTGAGAGAAAAACTGAGCGACTTTACGGGCCCGATATACGGTCAACTTGTCTTCTTCAGACAATTCATCCATACCCAAAATCGCGATAATATCTTTCAGCTCTTTATATTTTTGCAGTACGCCCTTAACTCGCTGAGCAACACTGTAATGCTCCTCACCCACGACCAGTGGATCTAACTGGCGCGAAGTCGAATCCAGGGGGTCAACCGCCGGGTAGATACCCAGAGAAGCGATATCCCGAGACAGCGTCACCGTTGAGTCCAAGTGGGCAAAGGTCGTCGCTGGTGACGGGTCAGTCAAATCGTCGGCTGGTACATAAACCGCCTGGATCGATGTGATAGAGCCAGTCTTGGTAGTGGTAATACGCTCTTGCAGTACACCCATCTCTTCCGCCAGCGTTGGTTGATAACCTACCGCGGAAGGCATACGACCTAACAGGGCCGAGACTTCAGTTCCCGCCAGTGTATAGCGATAGATATTGTCGACAAACAACAGGACATCTTTACCGTCATCACGGAATTTCTCTGCCATGGTCAAACCTGACAAGGCAACCCGTAAGCGGTTTCCTGGAGGCTCGTTCATTTGACCGAAGACCATCGCAATCTTGTCGAGTACGCCTGCGTCCTGCATTTCGTGATAGAAGTCGTTACCCTCACGAGTACGCTCTCCCACACCCGCAAAAACCGATAAACCGGCATGCTCACTGGCGATGTTGTTAATTAATTCAAGCATGGTCACGGTCTTGCCAACGCCGGCACCACCGAACAAACCTACCTTACCGCCTTTCGCAAATGGACAAATCAGGTCGATGACCTTAACACCGGTTTCCAGCAGATCACGACCGCCGGCCTGTTCTT
>Ga0213868_10004603_pt1 | contig 12580 bp, 10 predicted proteins | sample PICome_9_FD_160087 | JGI IMG/M metagenome (GOLD analysis project Ga0213868, IMG submission 160087) | Coastal seawater microbial communities near Pivers Island, North Carolina, United States - PICO127 | ecosystem: Environmental > Aquatic > Marine > Coastal | place: USA: North Carolina...
TACGCGGACGAAGCTGCCGCTCAGATAGATTGAATTGAGGACCGGTCTCGGCAAAAATTCTGGCGCTCCTGCAAGCACGCGAAACTGACGCTACTATTGTGAGATTGTCTTGGCCAGCGACCGTCCAACCGCTGGCTCGGCTGTCTCATGTGGAGGGCGCAGGTTTAGCCAGCGTCTGTCGCCGGTCTGGTATGCCTTGAGGCTTTTCAAACCGCTGATCAGCCCCGCGTCCTGCACTGCATTTCTGTGTGCTTCCAGACCGAGTTGCAGTTTTTCGGTCTCGTTCCAATCCCCAACCCGCAGCGCCTCGTACAGTCTCCGGATCGCCGTGATGTTTGAATTACAGGTTGCCGAGATGCAACCGCCGGCGCCCAATGCCATCGCCTTGCTCAACAGGGTTTCAGACGCTGGAAAGACCGAAATGCCTGGCGCCGCCCTGATCACGGCGGCGGTATTGTCCCAGTTGCCCGAGCTGTCTTTGTAGGCGGTAACGACATCCGGAAAGGCCGCGTTCAGACGTGCGGACAGGGCGGGTGAAATCGGAACGCCCGTGTTCTGCGGGATATTGTACAGGATGATCTTCGGCGCTTGGGCACCCAGGTTTTCGATCAGTCGGCTGTAGTAGCGATAGAGCCCCTCGTCGCTGGGGGGATAGAAGAATGGTGGCAGGACCATCGCGGCGGCGCAGCCAATTTCGGCGGCATGACGGGTGAGCGTGGCCGTCTCCTCAAGGTTGCACAATCCGGTGCCGGGCATGAGCTGCCCAGGCCTAGCGGTGCCCGAAGCGACAAGTCGTTCGAGCATCGCCGTCCGCTCGCCCATGGTGTTCGAGACCGCCTCGCCCGTAGTTCCGAAGGGCGACAGGTAATGCGCGCCCCCGTCCAGACAATGTGCGGCATGCTCCAGGTAAAGGCCCTCTGTGATGGAAAGGTCGTTCTCGTAGGGTGTGAGCAGCGGTGTCACGACCCCTGTCAGGCGTTCAGTCTTGGCCATCCCTTCAATAGCCACGTGCTGGGTCCACGATGTTCAAGAGCTTCTCGCCCCGCGTCCAGCGGTCTAAATTGTCCAGGAAAAGCCGGAACGAGGCTTCTTCCCATTCTGCATGAACCGACGAGCAATGCGGTGAGACGATGACATTATCGAGCGCCCAGATCGGGCTGTCCGGAGGCAAGGGTTCAGTCTCGAAAACATCCAGTGCCGCCGCCGCCACATGCCCGGTTATCAGCGCATCATGAAGGGCAGACTGGTCCACCACGCCGCCACGGGAGACATCGGTGAGGATCACACCGGGCTTCATCCGCGCAATCTCTTGCGCGCCGATCAAGCCGCGCGTCGCGGGGATGAGCGGCGTCGAGACCGCGATTAAATCCGCGCGCGGCAGCAGGTCGGGCAAGTCACTGGCAGCGTGCACTTCGTCAACATGATCCATGCGCTGAGGGCGGGCCCGCGTTCCCAGCACGGTCATACCAAAAGCCTTGGCTCGTTTCGCCACCGCCTGCCCAGTATGGCCAAGCCCGACGATCAGGAGCGTCTTGCCAGCAAGCGGGCTGACAACCCGGGCGTTCCAGACCCGTGCTCCCTTGTCCCGTTGCAGTCCGGGAATATCCAGCGTGAAATGCAGAAAGCCGCCGAAGATGTATTCCGCCATCATCCCGGCGGCCACGCCCGCGGCATTGGTCACCGTCGTTTTTGCCTGGTCCCATTGCCCGTAATGGTCGGTTCCCGCCCCTCCATTGGCGACCCAACTCGGGCCGCGAGGGCCGAACAGCGCGTCGCGCGGAAAACCCGGCGTACCTGCGAAGCGCACGGAATAGACCACTTCGGGACGGTAGCTTTCGATCAGTGAGGGAAGGGCGTTGTAGCTGTCGCATTCACGAAAATCCGCGTCCGGGAAGCTGGCCCGCAACCACCGGGCAAGCGGCGCGGTATCACTGTTGTGCAAGATAATACGCGGGGTGTCAGACATGGGGCTCCTCCATCGGCGCGCGAACAAGTCGCGCGAGTTCCTCGAATTTCGCTTCCGGCTGCATAAGCTGTTCGCGCATCTCCCAGATGGCCCGCCGCCGCGGTTCGGGGAGGGCGGAGGCCATAATGTGAAACTTTGCTTCGACTTCGTGCATGTCCATCGGTGCTTCGGATCCGCCGCGTGCGTTCACGTCTCCCGATGCCAGCCTCCTGCCGTCTTTCAACTCTACGGTCACATCCGACCAGCGGCCCTTGGGGAAGCGTTCGGAATGCCTGACTGCTTCGTGCACTGAAATCCGCGGAAGCAAAGCTGCAACTTGCGGATCGCTCAGCCCCGCACCGGTGATCTCATCCGGTCCGATCCGACCATGGACGAGCATCGTGGCAAGTGCGAATGGCAAGGAATACTGCGCTTGAGACGTGGTCGCTGGCATTCCCGGAAAAAGCGCTGCAGACTCGGCGAAGGTGTTCACTTTGATATTGGCAACGTCGTCAGCGTGAAACCCGTGCGCGCGCATCAACCCGGACAAAGCATCAAGCGCTGCATGCGCCCAGCGGCAGATCGGATAAGGCTTGATATAGTTCTGCTCGATCGTCCAGACCTCGCCCAGATCAGCCCAGAACTGCGCCGCATCTTCGTTCTCCACAGTAATTGCCGGAGCGCCAGTGAACCCGTCCTTCGCCATGAGCGCGGCCATTGATCCCACCAGAGCCCCCATGCCCGAGCCGTCATGCAGCATGGTCGGGTTGGCAATCTCGCGCATCATCTGGCTGCGGGGTCCGTGATACTCTGCAATGCCAAAAGCCTGACGAAGCTGATCTGGGTTTGCGTCCCCAAGGCGGCACCCGATTGCTGCAACCCCCAAGGCATTCCATGCCCCCGAGGTATGGTAGTCGCTGACGGAAGTATGCAGTGCGAAGGCGGCCCGTGCCGCGATCTCGTAAGCCACAACCAGCACCTTTAGGGCATCCCGCGCCGAAAGCTCTGGCCTGTTTTCCGCAAAGGCGAACAATGCAGGCACCACGGCGCAGCCGATGTGACCCTTGGTTTGGTTGAGCCCGTCATGCGCATCAAGATTGTCAATCTGAGTGGCCGTGGCAAAGGCTGCCCCCGGGATCGAAGCGCAACGGCCATCGAACATCATGTGGGCTGCGTGTTCGGGCGCACCGGCTCCGTGAAAGGCAAAAACGTGATCGCGTGCGATACGACCGGCTGCAAGGCCTGCAGCACCTGCTGCCACACCCACCGTGTCGATCAGAAGTGTCGCGGCCATGTCGAGCGTACTTTGCGGTATATCCCGACCCGAAAGAGCAAATTCGGCAATCCTGTCAAATCTCATAGACGTTTCCTTTCCAGAAGCTGTCCGAACCCCGTCATGGGTTGCCCGATACCGGCCAGTTGCATGGCCTGAAACATCATCGCCTGGTTTGAGCTGATCAACGGCTTGCCCACGGCCTGCTCAAGCCGCGCGATGGTCTCGACGCTGCGCATATCTGTGCAGGACAGGACCAGCACCTCAGCTTCAGGATGATCGGCGGCAAGACCCAGATCATACACGGCTTGCGGGTCCAATTCGCCCTGTCCATAATTATCCAGCGCATCGCCCACCTCGGAGCGAGCCACTGTTTCGACACCGGTTTCAGCCAGGAAATCGATGGCCATATTATTGATCGCGGATACATAGGGCGAGGCAAAGCCGATACGCTTTGCCCCAAGAAACTCAAGCGCATTAACCAGAGCCCCTGCGGCGGTTACGGTTTCGGCTGCGCCTTGCGCATTGATCCGTTCGGCGAGCGCACGGTCAAAGTCAAATCCGTGGGTAAGCGTGGCCGAGGTGCAGCCATACAAGATCACGTCCGGACGCACGCCCTGAAGCAGGTGCAAGGGCTCGGAAAGATCAGCCGCACCCAGCCCGTGCATCTGGTCGGCATCGGGTATTTCATTCTGATCATAGCCCCCCATGCGGGCGAAATGCAGAGATACACCGTCGGGTCGCAAGAGAACCATATCGGGTTCAAGGTTGGTGTTTGTGAAGGGTACGAGAATGCCGAAACGCCTCCGTCCGCGTGATTGTGTCATGCCTTTCCTCCCATAGCCCAATGTTCCAAAAGACTTGCCGCAAAATTGAGCTCTTCTGCCGTCCCGACTGTAACACGCAGGCAGTCGGACAGCCCGGCACCGCTTTGTGCACGCGTAACCACGCCTTCTGCGCGCAAGGCCGCATCCGCCTGCTGTGCCGCCCGGGCATCGTCAAAGCGGATCAGCGCGAAATTTGTAAAGCTTTCAGCCACGTCAAATCCTGCCTCGCGCAAGCGGTGCAAAAACCCGTCGCGCAGGCGGGCGGTTATTGCGCAGGTCTCGCGCATGTAGGCCTGATCCGACAGGGCTGCTGCCGCAGCGGCCTGCCCGGCAGCTGAGATATTGTTTGGGTTCATTACCTTGCGAACCTCACCGGCAATGCTCTCGGGGAACAGCCCCCAGCCAACCCGCATTCCGGCCAGTCCATAGGCCTTGGAGAACGTGCGCAGGATCACCGTGTCGCCACGCCCGACTAGATCAAACACGGGCTCGCCCAGATGGTCGGCGAACTCGCCATAGGCTTCGTCGACGACCAGCAAGATATCCCCACGCAGCCCTTCACGTAGGCGAACAAGCTCGGCACGCGGGATGCGGGTGCCGGTGGGGTTGCCGGGATTTGCGATGAAGACGATGCGGGTATCCGGCTGGACCGCAGCAAGTAGGGCATCGACCGAAGCGGTCACACCTTCCTCGGGCGCGGCATCGTAGCGCGCCCGCGTCAGCTCAGTGGCGGTTAGGAAAAACGGATAGGCATGGGCCGGTGCGAGAACTGCGCCTTGCTCATCGCAATAAGTTTGCGTCAGGCAGGCAATCAGCTCCATCGACCCATTGCCACAAAGGATGGCCGAGGCCGGAATGCGATGCAGCGCGGCCAGTTCATTGCGCAACCCAGCCCACTCCGGATCGGGGTAGAGATGCGCGTTCGCCACGGCGTTGGCAACGGCGTCGTCCACCTGTGGGCTTGGCCGGCGCAGGCTTTCATTCTGCGACAGCGAGATAAGGCGCTTGCCCGCGGGCGCATTCAGTTCGGCGAGCGAATAAGGCGACATTGCCACGACATGAGGGGTGGGTCTGATCATGGCTCAACCCCATAGATTTCGCGGGCGGTCTCGGGGCTGATCAGCCCTTCCTGAAGGTCGCGCCTGATGTCCTTGCGGCTTCGCTCTTGCGGCAAACCGAAGCCCGCGCCGCCCGGGGTTTCGAAGATCAGTGTCTCTCCGGCTTTCACGCGGACCTCTCCTTTGCCCGGCAGGTCGGATCCGTGATCGCCGATGCGAATACGCCCCGCCGCCCCATTGCCCCCGCCATAGCGGCCGCGTGCAGGGTTCAGAACCCGCTCCACCGAAAGGAACAGCATGAAATCTTCATGTTTCGAGGAGCGCATCTCGATATGCTGCCCCAACCCGCCGCGCTGTCGCCCGGCGCCGCCGCTGTCGGGCTTGAGCTCGCGCCGCGTTATCAGTACCGGTGCCACCGCTTCGGTGGTTTCCACCTGTGATCCCCAGACACCGGACGGGAACGCCGTGGCCGAAAGCCCGTCCAGACCGGGCCGCGCACCGGTGCCACCGGAAAAAACCAGTTCCAGCGCGAATTGTTCATCCCCGCGCGACACAGCTTCGGGCACATGGCGCAGCGGCAGGTCGTACATGCAGGACGAGCCCTCGGCAGGAACCTTGTCGGGCAGAACCTGCGCAAGACAACCATAGACCAGATCGGGGGTCATTTGCCCCAGCGTATGGCGCATGGCCACCGGCGCCGGGGGCTGGGCGTTCAGGATGCAATCCTTCGGACCGGTGACGCGGAAAGGAGAAAGCGAGCCAGCGTTATTTGGAATATCCGGGCCGATGATGCAGCGAAGGGCAAACACCGAATAGGCAGTGGCATAGTTCAAGGGTACGTTGATGCCCTTGTTCGACAGGCCCGAAGTGCCGTCGAAATCCAGCGTGATGTGATCCTTGGCAATCGTCAGGGCGGCGTGCAGGTCGATCTCCTGCTCATATCCGTCCACTGTCAGTACATTACGCCATGTCCCTTTGGGTAGCTCCGCGATGGCGTCAAGCGTGCCGCGATAGGAGGTGTCGATGATGTAGTCGGCCAGCTCGTCCAGATGGTCGATGCCGAATTCTTCCATCATACCCGCAAGCCGTTTTGCCCCGTTTTCGCAGCAGGCGATCAGCGCATAGATATCGCCTTCGTTGGCGATGGGTTCGCGTGAGTTGGCTTTGACGATCTCCATCAGAAGCGTGTTCAGCGCGCCCGCGTCCATCAGCTTGCAGGAAGGGATCAGCAGCCCTTCGTCATAGATATCTGCGCCTTCGGGGCCCATGCCCAACCCGCCCAGATCAACCAGATGCGAGGTGCAGGAGGTAAAGCCGACCACGTGATCTTTGTGGAACACCGGCATCATCAACAGGAAATCATTCAGATGCCCCGAGGCGATCCACGGATCGTTGGTCATGTAGATGTCGCCGGGCTTCATGTCCTGAATCTCGAAGCGCCCGCGCAGGGTCTTCACCGCTTCGGCCATGGTGTTGATATGTCCCGGCGTGCCGGTCACGGCCTGCGCCAGCATCCGGCCTTTAAGGTCGAAAATACCTGCCGAGATATCCCCGCATTCACGCACGATTGGAGAAAAGGCAGCGCGGATCAGCGCTTGGCCCTGTTCCTCGACCACGGCCAGAAGCCGGTTCCACATGACCTGCAATCGTGTGTCTGTCATTTTCATTCTCCCCCCTCCCGATTGCGGTTGAGCCAGATATTGCCGCCGCCATCCATATTGGCCGAGAAATCGGCGCTGACGAAGGTGGTGGTCTGCGGCTCGATGATCAGGGCGGGGCCTGAAAGGTGATCGCCTGGGCGCAGCGCAGCGCGGTCATGGATCTCCGCCTCGCGCCACGCGCCGGTGACATCGCACAGGATAGAGCGGTGCCCGTTGGGCTTTACGCTCTGTCTTGTGGAAGGTTCGGGATAGTGCTCCAAGGCGCGTGGCTCAGAGGACACCTCAAGCGCCCAGTTCAGGATTTCGATGGTCATGCCCGGCACCGCACGGCTGAACTGGCGACTGTATTCCTCTTCAAAGGTCCGGCGCAACGCGGGGATGTCATCCTCCTCCAACGCACGGTCCGGTAGCGAGATTTCGATCTCGTGACCCTGCCCGTGATAGCGCATGAACGCTTGCCGCCGTTGTGTTAGCGCACCCTCGGGTGCACCTGCCCGCACAACTGAAAGGGCCTCGTCGTTCATCTCGTCAAAAAAGGCGTTGAGCCCGTCGCGATCAAGCGCCTCGAGCGTGGCATAGCGCGAGCGGATGATTTCGAACGAGACCGGTGCGAACAGGAACCCTACCGCTGAGCCGACGCCGGGATCGCGCGGGATAAGGATGCGGTCGACCTGCGAACGCCGCGCCACCCGGGTTGCGTGCAGAGGGCCGTTGCCGCCAAAAGCAATCATCAGGCGTGCCCCCAGATCCTTGCCAGATTCCACGGCATGCATCCGGCCCGCGCTTGCCATGTTCTCGTCAACGATCTCGCTGATCCCATGCGCCGACTGCGCCGCATCAAGCCCCAAAGCCTGCCCGACACCTTGTTCAAGTGCCACTTGCGCTGCCTCCATGTCAATCGCCAGCCGCCCCTCGGCAAAGCGGCCAGGTTCTATCAGCCCTTGCATCACGTCGGCATCGGTCACGGTGGGCTCAGTGCCCCCCTTGGCAAAAGTCGCGGGTCCGGGTTCCGAGCCCGCGCTTTCCGGCCCGACCAGCAAACGGCCCAGCCGGTCCACATGCGCGATGGAGCCGCCACCGGCACCGATCTCAATCATTTCGATCACAGGGATGCGCACCGGCATGCCCGACCCCTTGATGAACCGGGCCGCCCGCGCGATTTCAAATTTGCGAGCGCTTTGCGGACGGAAATGGTCGATCAGGCACAGCTTGGCGGTGGTGCCCCCCATGTCGAAACTCAGCACCTCGCGCTCGCCGGTCTCGGCCGCGATACGTGCCGCCAGAATGGCACCGCCTGCGGGGCCCGATTCCACCAGCCGGATCGGAAGTCGTGCGGCGGTTTCCATCGTGGTCATGCCGCCACCGGCGGTCATCATCAGGATCGGGCAGGTCAGCCCCTTATCGCTGAAGCGCCCCTGAAAATCCGCCAGATAGCTGGCCATTTGCGGCTGGATATAGGCGTTGGCGATGGTGGTCGAGAGCCGCTCGAACTCGCGCGCCTCGGGGCTGACTTCATGCGAAAGCGAGATCACCAGATCGGGCATCCTCGCTTGCAGAAGATCCCGCAGCCTAAGCTCATGCGCCGGGTTGGCATAAGCATGCATCAGGCAGATCGCCACCGCCTCAGCACCGCTGGCCGTTAGGTCCTCAACCAGCCGGGCAAGCGATTCCTCGTCAAGCGGCTCCAACTCCCGCCCGCGCGCGTCAATCCGCCCCCTGATGGTGAAGGCGCGCGAACGCGGCACGATCAGGTCTGGTTTGACCAGGTTGATGTCATACTGGCTGTAGCGCCGCTCATAGGCGATTTCGAGGATGTCGCGAAACCCCTCGGTCGTTACGGTTACCACAACGGCGCCCCGCCGCTCGATCAGCGCGTTGGTGGCCAGCGTGGTTCCGTGAATGAAGCCATCGATCTGCGACCAGTCCACCGCAGCCTCAGCCAGCACCCGCTTTGCGCCATCAAGCGCCCCGAGGGTTGGGTTATCAGGGGTTGTCGGTGTCTTGGTAGTGGCGAGGATCTGTCCCCGTCCATCGACCAGAACCGTATCAGTAAAAGTTCCGCCGATATCGACGGAAAGGCGAAGCCCGTTCTTGTTGTGCATGGAAAATCAACCGGAATGAGAAGAGGCGGTACAAATCCGGATACCCGGAAAGGATAATGCCGAAACGGCAAACGACCGGTTTCACGTCACACGACGAGATCACATCCGGTCGCCCGGCGTCCCAAATTCATCCTTAAGCCTTGAGCCAGCATTCGGCCGCCTTCATTCACTCTGATACCCTAAACAGTGCACGAGCTATTGATCGGTTGTCAATAAAATTCTACTGCAGTCTCGCGATGAAAAAATGCTCCCCAGTCAGCAAGACGCCGCCGCTGTAAACATGCCATTACATTGAAAACGTGTGAGTTCACACCGACATTTAATGTTCGACATCAGTTCATCATGCAAATTCGCTCAAACTTAGGCATCGGTCAAAGTGGGCTCTTGCCAGCCATTCGCTGCGACCCAAATTGATGACCGCTTGTGTGCAGAAAGCGGCCTTTCGGCATAGCAACGACTTCCTCAGCGCCATCGCAAGTTATGCAGGTTACGTACTTCCCTGTTTCGCCACCGGCCTTCCCTGTTCTTCCTTAATCTTTCCCTGATAGTCCGAAATTTTTCCCTGTTATCAAATTAACAGGGAAGTGCCTTCTAACTCACTGTAAACGCTCACGGAAATCGCACAAAAATCGCCGAAATAACCCTGATTCAGCCGAAAATTGTGAATTTTCCCTGTTTTTTCCCTGTTAACAGGGAAAACAGACCTGAGACCGGTTCGCTCAAGACTGCGCCCACTACCAAACAGTCTCGTGCTGTCAGCCGCCATTTGCCGCTCTCAGTATTGTGGCGTGATTACCGTGGGTTAGCGCCCACGAGAGGCGACGCATCCCAGTATTTTGGTGCTGAGACAGCCATTTAGAAGCGAAATCACCAACAGCAGCGCAAACGTCTCAGTTCAGGTCCAAACTAATTTTTGGAGTGCATCGTGGAGAGATTTGATTGAGGATTGCGTAGGCCTTCAGGCCAAAACGCGTCGTTGGTCTTCCCAAAGCAAAGCGAGCGCGTCGATTCTTTTCAGACGAGTTGCCGTCAGTTCGATTGGTTGTTGGCCATTCAAAATGGCTTCGATTAAATCCGGAGCCAGGAAAGCCAACTGCATCGAGCGGGAGACATCGCCTGCACTTATGCCGTCAGCGGCCGCAATCTCCGAGATGCTCAGTGGATCTTCCGTCCGTGTATATTCGGCAAACCTACGCCGCGCATCCAAGATTGCAGTGACCAAATTCGCGTCTGGTGTTGAACCCTGGCGTGCCGCCCCCTGCAGTACGAGTTTGAGTTCACCACCGCGACGTTTGACATGGATGGGAGCATTCAAAGTCGGCTCATACTCGCCGTCCAACTCCTGAACTCGATCAGCGCCAAAAACTGGCCGCAAATCAATCTTAGCCAACAAAGCCGTTTCGTTCAGATCCACGCGGGTCACGATTGCCACTAAGAGTTCGCGACAGTGTCTGGATGCAGGATCTCTCAGCGTGTCGACCAGCTTATCCATTCGTTTCATGAGCTGGTCAGCATCAGCCGCACCTGTCGATGCAACTATCAAGCCACTCTTGGTGTCTGGCGCTCTGAGATGATCCGAGATGGCTTGCGCCACCGCATTCTCAATTTCTTCGCCTGGAATACGCCAACCGGTTGCACCGACCTCAACGCTGCTATCAATGAGGTCCGGACTGACGTAGTATCGATATCGTCGACCGTTCTTTGACGTATGGACTGGCCGCATCCGGTTGCCATCTGGATCGAAGAGCAATCCAGCGAGGGCGCTTGGATCACGCGCTTTGCTCTTGGATTGATGGGTGCAGCGGTTTTCCGCGAGCATTGACTGAACTTTGTCCCAGGTCTCAACATCGATGATCGGGTCGTGTTGGCCATCATAGATCTTATCTCGGTGACGGATCTTCCCAATGTAAACTGGATTTGAAAGCACCGAATAAAGTTTGCCTTTTGAGAACCGATGACCACCGGTCGTTTTGCCTGCTTGTGTTGTCCGGGTCGGCGTTCGGTAACCCTTCTGGTCAAGCTCGAACTGCAGGCGCCGAACGGAGCTCAGATCCAAGTAGCGATCAAAGATGTGCCTCACAGTGGCAGCAACGTCTGTATCTACCACCAAACTGCGGTTATCAGGCCTGTACCCCATTGGTGGTATTCCACCCATCCACATGCCGCGGGCTTTAGAAGCTGCGATCTTGTCGCGAATGCGTTCTGCCGTCACTTCCCTCTCAAACTGGGCGAAAGACAGCAGCACGTTGAGAGTCAATCTTCCCATACTCGTTGTTGTGTTGAACTGTTGAGTGACTGAGACGAAAGAGACGTCAGCTGCATCAAAGATCGCAACCATCTTCGCAAAGTCCGCAAGGGCGCGTGTCAATCGATCGACCTTGTAGACAACCACAGTGTCGACTTTTCCGGTTTCAATATCAGCAAGCAACCTGGTCAGCGCAGGTCGCTCCATCGATCCGCCAGAGAAGCCGCCGTCGTCGTAGAAATCTGGAAGCTCCGTCCAGCCTTCATGGCGCTGGCTTTTGATGAAGGCGGAACAGGCCTCACGTTGTGCATCCAAAGAGTTGAATTCTTGTTCCAACCCTTCTTCCGTCGATTTACGGGTGTAAATTGCACAGCGGCGTTTTTTGGCCATTATCCTTTCCTCTGCCCGTTTCGTAGGCCAAAGAACTTTGGCCCATTGCGACTAACGCCGGTGATTTCCTTCGCGACCGAGGATAGCGAGCCGTAGGTTTGGCCGCGCCAAAGGTAACCCTTTTCAACGACATGAACCTCATACCGTTCGCCCTGCCAGTCACGAACCAACCGAGCACCCAGTCCTAGGCGGGCCGCAGATGCGACGTCTAAAGTCGCACAATCGGGTTTTGAGTTTGCCTCCCTGTTTGCTGCGTCAAGAGCGGCCAACCTTCGCGCGAGCTCCGGGCTAAACCCGCCATGCGCTTCGGCTTGCCACTTCCAAGCAATGCCGAACATCAGAAAGCGTTTGCGCGCGCCTTTGGGCGCTGACCTGCCCCAGGCTTTCCGCCAAGCAATACGCAATGATTGGTTGTTGAGATTTTCTAAGTTTGTAACGTTATCGTGGAGATCAGTAACTGGACAAAATTGATCACTCATGACTGCCCGGCCCGATTGGTGTCAGAAATTACTTTGCCAGTTCCGGCCGATGGTTCAACGATCTGGTAACGAGAAGGCCGTCCATTCGTTCCTGGCGTTTTCGCGATCTCCAAACCTTCTTTGCGTAGTTTGGTCATCCCCGCCCTCACGGCGTGTTTCTGCCACCCGAGTTGTTCTGACATCTTGGCAATATCGCTCCCAGATCGCTTTCGAAGCAGCTGAATCAATATTTGTCGTTTGGATTTACCGTTCTTTGCGTGCGCCATATCTGGCTCCTTTGATCAACGCCCGATCAAAGTGATCGTGCCACTGACCAAAGCCCGGTGACCCAGGCAAGCGCGCGTCAGCTGTGTCGGCGCGTGGGTCCACACACGCTCTGCTCGGCGGGCAAGTCCAGTCGTTTGTGGCAGATCTGACAATAAACTCGGAATTCCGAGAGCGGCCATTCAATCTAACCGCAGCGAACGGCGGCAATGAGCCCATTGTGTCGAATGTTGGGGATGGCTCCAATAGGAGCCATCTGGCGATAAGCTGCAATACTTACTAAGGCGGTAAAACAGGAAAATCCAAACATTGCAGTAGATGCCGATCAATGCGACT
>Ga0213868_10004604_pt1 | contig 12578 bp, 23 predicted proteins | sample PICome_9_FD_160087 | JGI IMG/M metagenome (GOLD analysis project Ga0213868, IMG submission 160087) | Coastal seawater microbial communities near Pivers Island, North Carolina, United States - PICO127 | ecosystem: Environmental > Aquatic > Marine > Coastal | place: USA: North Carolina...
TGGCGTAACCTTGTGCGTGGATGGCTTCAAGTTGTGCTTCTAATTCAACGCACCGATGCCCGTATTTTTCCGCATTACCAGAGCAAGTAGTGAGTTTGGCGGATAGGGCTGCGTAGTCGGTGTAATAGACATAATCGCCATGCCCATTCATCTGCACCATGTCAGTGGGCGACCAGCTTAGCCGTTCAACGGCGGCGGGGGTTCTGTTGGGTGTCATTTTACTACCTCAAATGTGTCTGTAGGAGTGACCATCGACAGTCTCCGACCATTGTCCCAACGCATAGCAATCTGCCAGGAATTGGCATCAGCATGCTTGAATGAGACTGGAGAGACACTGACGACTGTACCCATATCCCCTTTAGAAATAGGGCAAGGATCATTAGGCATGTCGATGAGACGAATACGGTTGCCCACTTTGCATGGCGGCTTCATTAAATCACTCCTTGGATCATTTATTCCGGGCTTGCTCATAGGCAGCCCAAGCGGCCTCTTTGTCCGTGACAGGATCTGGTTTGTTCTTAGGGGGTAAGGTTGCTTCATACTCGATACGAGCTTTTTGGCGGATGTCCCTTACCTCAAGACCCACTGAATTGATGATTGAGTAGATCCTAGGCATGTCTTCGTTTTTGACCCAGAGTCTGGGTAGGGGCATGAATCCAGCAGCTCTAAGAGCTTGGGCTGAATTAGGTGTCGGTAGTTCGGTCAAACGTCTTCTCCTTGGTTTTCTTCGTCATAGAGATCGAGAATGATTGATCGGAAAAAATCCACTACGGTTATGTCTGGGGGTATTTGATCCAAGAACCAGATGGCGACTCCTGGGGATTGCTCTTCAAGCCCAATGAGCATTTTGGTGGTATTGCCTATGTACCGGTGCTTGGGGTGTAAGGGATTTATCAACCGCTTTTTAATAGGACAGGTCTCTCTTGGTTTTGGCATGTAAGACCTTTCTGTTTTGGGTGTATGGTTTGGTACGATACCACACCACACCAAAAAGGCTAAATAAATCAGCTTCTCTTTACCAAACGACTTTCGCTGGGGGAGGGCTCAATGACGTACTCAGCTTGATCAGAGATACGGGCTTTACGCCCGATACGGGATTTGTGGATCTCACTCCAGGCTGCCTTGTTTTCCTCTAATGACTTATTCCACCAACCGATATGAATGTGTGTGACTTTGCGTCCGGTCTTCACAGGCAGGATGGTGATGTTGAAGGGAGCCAAGGCATTGAGCTCACGCACCACAGGCTTGATGACAGCATGGTTCAGATGCCCAAAAGTCTGATAGTTTGTCTTCTCTACTCCGAGCAACTCTCTGAATTCATCTAGTGTGAGCTTCTGTGTGGTCTTCACAGTGAGGCCAGCCCACTGAGAGACATTCTCATAGAGAGAGATCCCATATTTGGAGGAGATGCTCATCAAGACAGGGAGGGATATTTTTCCCCAAATCTCTGATTTTTGGAGTATTTCCACCAGACGTTTGTCGAAGCTATAGGTGAGCACACCAGCCGGTCGAGTGTGACTATCTATGTCATTGCCCCCGAGGAACTGCACACGGCGTTTGGAGCCATCAGGGAGCTGCATGACGATGAGGGTCTTCATCAGGGTGATGACGGCTTCTTCCACAGACTCATAGCCTTTGTGGGCGCCTGGGATGAGCTCTTCGATCTCAATCGTGTAGTCTTTGCCTTCTTCAATCCCTTGTCGGTGGGCATTATGCCATAGCACCGTGATGGATCTGCGAGCATTCAAAGACAACTCCTCATGGCCGGTCACTTGGATCAGCTCTGAGGGTTTGTTGGCTTGGTCCCTTCGAGGGGAAAGATCCAAGACCTTGTATGTGATTTTTTGCTCCATGAGCCAAATTAAGGGAGCCAATCAAAAAATGAAAGGCTCCCCAAAAACCTGATAGTTAGGTCTTAACCTCACCCTGTACAGGTGTATTTTTAGGAAAGTAGTCCCAGTTACGACCAAGTGGGCCTTGCCCGTGGTTATACCCAATAGCAGTTTTGGTGCTTCGCTTGAACCAGACGGATCCAGATGAGCACATAAACGCAGCCGCTATTTCTAGCTCCCCAAAAGTTGTTTGCTTGATTGCATAAGTCATTTTGCTTCAATGCTTTCTACGACAATATTGAAAGACTGATCAGTCCCATCAAAATCACCATAGATGCTTTCGATGTAGCCTGTGATCGTAACAGGAGTACGATTTTTAACAGGGCATTCTCCCATTGTCGGGCGACTCAAGAGACGTTTCACAAGAGCCCCTCTACCAGTAGAGATGTCGATGATGCCCGATGTGGATACAAGTTTCATTCGATTTCCTTTCTGAATTGGTTCCAGCCGGTGAAGTTGCCCCAAAGACCCGTGTCCATGTTTTCTGGATCAGGCGTAGAAGCTTGATGTTCAAACGGGGACATATGTTGTTGATCCAATAGCATTTTGCCCAGAGCTACGTTGCTCTCCACTGAAGGAGTCTGGCCATCGTGGGTCAGGTAAGACACCCGAGCACACATGGCTGCATCTTGAACCTTGAGGTTATGCAAGCCCACACTAGAAACACCAACAAGCAAAGCATCATCTGTGTAAGGAAGGTGATGATCCCGAGGTGTCGCTTTGGTATGTGCATACTCAGCAAACATCGCGTCTGCCAAAGCTTTCATCGTTGGATCCGCTGCTTCATGGCACCGCAAAGCATAGAAGTTATCCCACTCTGTTGCTGTGACAATCACAGAGATATGGCTGAAGGGTTCCAAGATACGGTTGATGATTTGCTTGTGAGCCCCAGATGCTTCCATCTGACGAGCATGGAACACCGCATCTTGTGCAGCTTTGAGCCACATGTTCTGAACACGGCGTGCATCCTCTTGGTTCAAATCCTCAGAGGCTTGCATGCCTTTTTGGTTTTTGCCCCACGAGACAGGCATAGCTGGATCGTTCAGCACTTCATTGATGATCTTGCTGACCGGCACAGCACGGCTGCTTGAAGCATTCCGGCTGAAGACACGGTGCGTCATGAGCTCGGCATGAACGAAACGAGGATAACGCAACTGGAAGGATGTGATGATGCTGTCGGAATCCAAAGGGTTTGAGGACTTCTTCAGGATTTTGACTGAGATACTCATAAGTGCTCTTTCGATATGCTAAGGACGCCCTCTGAGAGTCCGTTTCTTTTTGTATTCGTGATAGGCATTGAGGATGAGGTCTTGGACAGCGTCTACAAACTCCCCATCAGGAAGCACTTGATCCAATACCCAGTGACCAGCGCCAGGAGTAGTCTTTTCCAATTTAACGAGCATCTGTCGCATAGCGCCCATTTTGATATGGGCTCCACCTCGTACTCGTGAGTGTATGGATTTGGGTTTGCGGGCCATGATTATGATCCCTGCGTTATACGCTCGATCAGTTGGATCAAGTCACCAAATGTTTGAGCGTCTTCCATCTCAACATCTGAGATGTTCACTCCAAACTCTTCTTCAAGAGCCATACAGATCTCGATCGTATCCAAACTATCAAGACCACAATCGTCGATGAGGTTACTGCCATCATGCAGATCCTCTGTAGGGAGATTTGTAACTTCGGAGATAACGGAACGGATACGATTAGGGATGTTGTGCATGATTTGCCTGCCTTGGTTCAATTTTACATTATTGCTTCGACAGGTTCATCAGCTTGGTTCTGATATTTCCCGTCGTAAGAATTTGGATTGCTGATTTGGGTGAAGATCACCTGAGCGATACCAGCACCGGCAGGGATGAAGAGGATTTTACTCCCGTGATACACAAGCTCGAGTGTTAAGAAACCTTTCCACCCTGGCTCGATTACGGTGTTAAAGACAGACAGGCCTTTACGAGCCCAAGTGCTTTTGTCGTGAACCACGCCAACAAGGTTGTCAGGCATTTGGAAATGCTCGATGGCGGAAGCAATGATAAAATTGCCTTTTCTATGCCCATCACTCTTGTAGCTTGAATTACCCGTAATCAGTATTTCGCGTGTGGAAGGTAAAAACGTAATGTTTTGTTTGATGCGAATATCGTATCCGGCTTCCCCAAGGCCATAAGAGACTCCATGCTCCCGTATTTTAGTTACAGCCATGTTTTTGATGGGTGCTGCCTCTAAGAGAGACTCTCCATTTAGTACCATATTTTTACCTCTTTCGGGCTGATTTGCCCTGGTTTGGTGTGATTTGGTGTGACTTCTTTACCTTAATGTTCTGTGGGGGCAAGTCCATGGAATAATTCTGCCGAGATCCTGAGCTGTTTGGAGGCTTTGGTGCCACGTCGTAGGTACTCCTGAGCATCAATTTTATCATCCAGAAAATCCAGTACAGCACGCAAAGCTTCCTTAGTGGCTAGAGGGTCAGTCTGGAGAAATAGCTCCAGAATGAATGAATGGTGGAGCAGGGCTGCATCTAGCAGAGTGCATTTGTTGCGGTGTGCAAAGAACATCAATGCAGCCTCTGTTTCGATTAGGTGAGGTTTCCGCATATAGGATCTTTCTGTGAAAACGCCCGATGTGACTCGGGCGTCTTGGTTACGCGTATTCGTTTCGGGTGATATGGATCATCTTACCAAAGGGGACTTGGGCCTTTGGATTATCCATAACGACCCATAGGATAGGAACACCTGGATCCTCTGACATGGGGTAACAATAGAGATCGCTGAAAATCACAGCCGCAGTAGGCTTGTGCTTTTTGATGTGATCCAAGACTGGTCCAAGAGATGTACCCCCGCGGCCAGTGATCTCGATACCCACATATTCTTCATCATCTGTGAACTGATGCTCATTTTGAATTTTGTGGTCAAAGGTCACGAGACTGATGAGTTTTGGTTTTAATACGGAATGCACATACCGCATTTCGCTGTTGGCCATGTTCAGCTGCTGGTCATCAACCGAACCAGAAACATCAAAGAATTTCATGATGTGCTCAAGACCATTTTCCCCCAAGAGGGAAGGGAGATATATATCTTCGTAACGCCGGTTAGGGCGCTTCCAAGAGTAGTCATCATTGCTGAGCTCGTTCATATAATTCATGAGCAAGACTTCCCAAGGCAGAATTGGATTTAGGAACTTGTCCAATAGCTGGGTGATTTCCCCTGGAATGACTCCAGCTTCTTGAGCCATTTGTGAAGCCTGTACGGCCGCCACAATCTTGGTGAGGATTTCTATCTTGGATCCCTCAGGAGAAGGCCTCAGATCGCCTGACAAGGAAGGGATGTTAGATTGGTCAGGATGGGAGCCTGGCCCACTTGGATCCCCATCACCACCTGCGTCTGCGTCTGCACAGACACCAAAAGAAGATCCTGGAGGTGGTACTTTGTTTGGATCATGGATCAGATTATAGACCTGTTCCGTGGTCATGTCGTCGTACTGGTGATCCAAGCAAGGATTCATACCTTCAAAAGTGAAGCCATGGTGATCCATCATATTGTTGATTACGAAGTCACAAGCGCAGTTGTGATCTTTAGGATCACGATCACCCATACGACTGAAGTGATCCAGCCCTGTGTGCCAGAGCTCGTGACCTAAGAGGGTTACGCGACTGTCCCGAGGAAGCTTGAGATAATAGGAAACGCCTATACCGATTGTTACTCCATCACACCAACCGGTTACGCCTGGGGTGTAATCCCAGACGTATTTGTGTTTGGACATAAGGGAGCCAAGAAACCCAGCTCCCTTCTTGAAGAGGAGCCGAGCTTTTGTTTTATCGAGCATGTTGTTGAGAGTGGCCTCATCAGGCAGCGGCGGATTGGTTTCCAGTGCTTGTGTCATCATCTTCCTCATCATTTAAGTATTTGAGAACATTGTGGGATGCTTTGATATAATCCGGGTTCCGACGGAACTTTGGATGCTGACGCACAACTCCGCGGTAGTAGATCACCTGAAATTCAGGGGTGAAGCGTTTGATGAAAGTCACCAGTTTTGTGAACTCAGATTCTTTGAACCGATCAATCATCATTGAAATGATGGCAAATCGGGTCGAGAGTTCAGGTGGGATATTGATGACTTCAGGGGCTGCCAAGATTGCAGCCATGGTTGGGATTTTCTCGTACTCTTCCATGAAGGTGTAGAGCGAAGTCGCCATACCTTCAGAGATAGCACCAGCCAAGAGCTTCAGATTGATCTGATTAAAAGGCTTGCCTTTGCACAGTTTGGATGCAAATTCCCAAGTCCGAGGACATGCAAAGGTTTTGTCTTGGTGATCCGGCTTGAAGACGTGCAAGCTCGTTGGACTGAATTCCAGGAAACCACGGATACGGAAGTCAAAGTCTTCCTTGGTAGCGTGCTTCATGAAATCTTTATGTGAAACAACCATTTCGATGTGAACCAAGCGAGACTGCATTGCAGTGCTTGTCTGGGTTACGATCGCACGGTCAGTCATCAGGTTGCCGGCACAAACAATAAAGACATTGGGATGCAGATGTGACTGCCCAACCATACGATCCAGGATCAACTTATAAGCGGCTGCCTGAACCATCTTGGAGGCTGAGTTGAACTCATCAAGGAAAAGGACCCAACCTTCTTTACCTGCTGGCAATGGATCCCCAACAGTGGGGAACATGGCAAATGGTACGAACTCTGCTTTGCCGTTGGTATTCCGCATCGGCAAGCCCATGAGATCTTCTGGAGTGGATTGGCTCAATCTAAGGTCAATGAGTTCGAGGTTAAAATCTCCTGTAATTTGCTTGACCAAGGAAGACTTACTTGTGCCTGGGCTAGAGGTCACCATTGGAACCAATCCAGCTTCCATGCACTCGATGATCGAGGCACGGGTCTCTTTGGGTGTCATTGTGTACATGGCCATGATTGGCTCCTTTGTGTGGGTATGTTTGTTCAACCGGTTAAGCCCGGTGACTCTCAGAAAAACGAAAACTGAGTCATGCGTTTGATGGAGTCGGCGCAAGTATGGGTTGATCTGGAGTGGTTTGATTTCAACCAGAGAACTTAAGCTACTGTTTTTGCTTAGACGACAATATTACATAATAGCTATTATCGGATGATAGCGCTAACAGCTTAGAGTCACCAAAGTCCATGATCTTGCCATGAGTATTTGCTGATGTGGTTTGGGTCTGCTTTGGGACCAAACAAAAGAACATCATCGGGTCCAACATCACCGTACATACGGTGGTCATGAATTAAGTGAATGAAGTGTGGTGGCCCAAAGGCTCTGACCGCACTCCAATACTCCTCGCCCCTGAATCCAATGAAGTGAACACAACGAAGACTATCCATGGGGACGCTCACTTCCTAGAGAGAGGGCGCAAACGACAGGTCACCTGGCGCCACCAGATCATCTGGATTTTGTGAGTGAGATAGCCGATGGCTGTTGCATGGGATGTCATATGGCTAAAATCGTATTCCACATCGTCTTCGGTCGTCCAACCATAACGGCGCGCCCATGTCACTGTCAGGTCGTGCAGGGTGTAAGTTACGCCTTCTCGTAGAGGGATTTCAGGATCGTCCTGAAGACACCAAACGTCCGTGATGTAGTATTCAATTCCGGCAATATCCTGCATACCACCGGCACAACCGGAGTAATCCATGATCTCGATCTCAAAGGTTCTAGATACATTCTGGATCACAAAGAACTCGATGTGTCCTTTGCCGCTCCAAAAATCACGCTCATCCTCTTCGGATGGCCCGTTATCATCGTCATCCATTTCTACCATAAATTCAGATTTCATGTCTTTAAGCCCCTTTAAGTTCCTGATCACTAACCAAAAAAAAAAGAACACCCCATAAGGGGTGCTCAATTAAGTTATATCTTTTTTATGCTCAACTAAGTGCGTAGTTGGCTTCTAAGATCTTGGCTCCAATGTTCCCCAACTTAGGGATAACCACATCTCGGCCGGTGATCTGAGAGGCGATGTCAGAGATCAAATCACTGTCTGTAACCTCGGACAGGATCTGATTGTACTGGCGCCGTAGATCATTCCCGTAGTTGGGGTGAGCACGGAAGCAGTCGTGAGTTGTCAGGATGTTGAAGGGTTTCTTTGGCAAGCTGTCGAGCAGTTTCCAAAGAGCTTCCCGCTCCTCCATCGAGAGGATGTAGAAGTTACGGGCATTGGTGAACTCCATCACTCGGGCTGATAGGAAGCCAGAGATCCGGTAGTGACCCAAGAGGTTGTCGAGTTGAATGTCGTCTTCAAGTACAGGCTTGAATTCCACATCAACATGGGTCGGTGCTGTAAGGCACAGCTCCATCAGCTGAGCTACCACAGCAGGTTTGAACATGCAGCGGCGACCCATCTCCCGTACCACCATACCATCCACAGAGTGAGTGGCATTGGCAGCGATCGACAGTCCTGTCTCTGAAGGCAGGTTCTCTTGTGTGGTGACATCATAGGGTTTGTTCAAGAACATAACCGATTCAGTCACATGCACCATGTTCTTCACGACAACGTGGAAGTTGTCAGGAAGGATCCATGAGTGCTCCAGTGCTTCTGGATCCCACAAGCTTAGGAGCTTCTCGTTTAGCCACCATGCACCTGGGAGCATAGTTGTGACGGCTTCATAGAAGCGTGCGAGCTGTTCACCCTCACCAAAGTGCTTCTTGGGTACAGCCTTGGATCCATAGAGTGCGTTGTGTTCAACAAGGGTTCGTTATTCCCTCGCCCGTCCTGTTGGATCACTCCAGGACTGCTACATGTTACCATGCAGACCAGACTATATCTTCACCCTCTCACGAGGGGTTCTGCGCTTCGGGTCACTTGACCCTACTCCCTTGCGGGATAGTCGTTGCACCTTCCGATACCTCTACTACACGTTTGCACATTTCAACGAAATCGGAGTTCTCCAGATCACCTTTGGCTCGATTAGCGGCCCATGAGAGCCACTGCACATTACCTATGGTGTATCCTTTTGCCGCCTCAATTTTATCGAGAGATGGGCAAAGAGGGCTTCCTTTTTCAACAACAAAATCTAGTGCGGTTAGGGCGCATTTACGATCCTGTTGGTTGATCAGTCGGTACAAGTAGTCCTCATCAAAGTCTAGTTCGATTTGGTTGTACTTAGCGATCCGTTGTTTTGCGTCAAGCAGCCTTTGTCTTATGAGGGACATCAGCTTACGATCCTCTTTAGGAACTTTCGTAATCTTTCCAGATCCACGATAGTTCTTGTTTTGAACTCTCCATTCCCTTGCTCTCAGTGCGTTGCACGGTTTGCAGTAAGAATGGAACTCCTGAGGTGAGTAATTTGCACCGCTCCAATTAGCTGAACGCTTGGATTTGGTGAAGTCACTCAACGGCTTAGTAATACCGCAGTCGTTACATAGTCGAGTTTGCATATAGTTTTTCCTTAAGTGACTATATGCACCGTATCGGCTCGGCTCAGGATTGTCCACACCATTATGTGTTGGGATGTTCCCTGAGTTCACAGAATTTCATATGCCTAGTTACCTAGACAGCGACCCCTACATTTAAGGTCATCACGGCGTCCTTCACTTCAGCACGTTCAAGCTTGGCGCCCTGAAGTTCCATTCCTGCTGCTTGAATTTGTGCATCAGCAATAGCTTCCAAGTCCTGCATCTCTGCATAGACATTGGTGTAGAGGTCTTCACGTTTACCAGTGTCCACCACGTTGCACTGAGAGGCTGAGACCTCACAGCCCATCATGACAGCTAGGAGCTGAGCACCACTCGCCGTGGCATCAAGGCTGATGGGGTAGGAGATAGGCATGCCCTGCATGTGGTCACTGTAGGCTTTGATACCAGCTACGAAGAGAGCAGGAGATTCAGCCTGAGGGATCAGTTCAGCAAGGTTGTATTCATTGTCTTGGAACCAAGAGATACGATCATCCCAAGGTAGTTTATCATGCCCAAAGTTGTTGGCCACGTCGATCATGAGGTATTGTTCAGGCGTAAACGTCTGCATAGTCATTGGTTACTCCAATTCTATTGAGGGAATCAGTGGTTCCGTAAATCGTGCTCGTCATAGAGAGCTTGCAGGATTTCAGCTTGGTCAGGGTTAGCTTTTTTGAGTGCATTAAGCGCAGTCTCATTTTCCTCATAAGGTAGACGCTCTGAGATGCTGTCATACATGTTGATGATCTTGTTGAGGTGCTCATCAGTTAGATCTTTAATAGGGATCTTCAGTCCCTTCTTTGTTGTCCAGTCCATGATGTTATTCCTTGTTGAGGTGTTCAGTTTCAGCAAACTGGATGCAGGCTTTATTCCAATCATTGCCTTGATAATTAATGTGATAGCCTTGCGAGTATGTCCGGCCACGCTTGTCGTATTTGTGTGTGAGCCAGAACGTGTCGCTATAAGCCAGCAGTGCATCAATCACGTCTCTTGAGACTGCGTCGTATTTCTCAAAGGCACGCACACGCTTCTCGAAGTCATCTTGGCTCTCATCAGACTTACGATGATCGAGGTTCTTCCACTTGTTCTTAACGAAGGCTACGACTGTGGGATTCACAGCCAGAGCCACTTGGTTCATACGGTTGATATGATCCAAGCAGATGTCACCATTGTGGTGGTTGTTCCTCAAGAGCAGTGAGCCCTTGATAGTCAGGTAACCGGTGTCACGGTTGCCCTTCACCTCATTTGGTTCCACGACCATAGGCATGGGGTACTGGTACCGGTCGATCATGAACTGAAGCTCATCAGAGATATGGTACTCAACGACCACCTTCTCACTGTCTGGATCCCACTCGAAGTAGGCCTTTTCCAGCATGGTGAGGATAGCATCAGCACAAGCTTGGTGAGGCTCAGGCTGACTATCAAAGTATCGTTTGTGCAGGCCCACGAGAACAGCCACATCAGCCCTCTTATGGAGAGCCATCTGAACCAACATGCTTAGGCCGAAGTCTACAGGAATGCCATCTTCTTCCAGAGCTGGGGTGAAATCAGCATCTACAAAGGCTTTAGTCATCACCTCTATCAGCTGGTATTTGGAGAACATAACCTCCAACTCATGCTGACCATCTATCTTCATGTCGTCTAATTTTCCGTCTAACATAAGGTTACTCCTTGCTAAGTTTCAGAGACTTTCAGACAGCAGAACTTAGCCCCAAGAAACTGGGGTTAGAGTACAGGCTATCTATAGGTGGGTTTGGGGGTCTAAATCAGGTTTAGGCTTTAGGATAGTAAAACGGGGGTTTTACTGCCATGCCTTTAGGCTGTCTTTAGGTTCAGACTATCCCGAAAAAAGAGCCCTGACGCCCACCCCAAAGGGCAAGCGTCAGGAGACTTAATTAGGGAGCATCCACGCGAGGAACCAACTTAATAGAGCTCATGACAGAGGCAGCACGAGCTTGGTCGATTTCAGGAGCCTCATCGCCACGCTTGTAGCGCAGTTCAAAGGACAGACCTTCCAACATCATAGCTTGACCTGGCTCCAGATTTTCAAAGCCAAGTTCTGTCACCATATCCAACAGAGCGTTGGACAGAGCTTGCTGGTGACGTGCTTTATCACCACCGCGGATAGCCGACTTCGACATGTTGTCCACGCCGAGACCGAAAGGCAGCGATACAAAGATCGGGTTGCCGTCTTCATCTTCCTGCCACTGGCCGGGATTGATATACAGCTGAGCCTTCTTGAAGGCAGCTTTCTTGGCAACGGCAGGTGCTTTATCAACAGCCTGACCGACTAACTGTTCGTGAGTTACAATAGGCGAACGACCATTGCGGCCAGAGTTCGATACGACACCGGAAGTTGTAACATTAGTCATGAGATAGCTCCATTTTGAATATAGAAGATCAAGCGGTTGGATGAGCCCAACACACCAAAGCCTGCGTTAGCAGGTTGTTTTTGTTAAGAGATATTTATCAGGAAGAAAAAGGAGAAGTAGCAACCACCGAGACATTTACTTCAGTGAGCTTAGCTACTTTTACGGTAGTATGGTAAGCCCTAAAGTTTGGTTTACAGTTAGACAGGCGAATAGAAATGTCAGTCTGCCGTGTACTCGCTAAAGGTTATAAGCTGGGTATCTGGCCCCAAGAAAACCTCCATACAGAACCAATATTCCTTTGATGGATCTGCGTATGTATTTAGTACGTTGGTTACACCATCGCACTCTTCTTGTTCAGCAACTGTGCTCATCAGATCAGCTGTCTGAACGCACATGTCAGTGGCACATGGTGCCATGAATAATAGGAAGGCTGTGTTTGAGAGAAGTGTCAGCATAATAATACCCTTTCTAGGTATGATGTGGTGTGGTGCGTGTTAGGCCTGCTTAGTTGTTACTGGCTCCGGTTCAGGAGTATCCTTCAGCCGAGAAGCATGCAGAGCAATCATAGACTCAACGAAGTCTTTGGCTTCTTTAAGACCAGTGCCGGTAGCATAGCGTACTGCTTTGATAGCGTTGATTTTCTGTACAGTGTACAGCGTTGGATCCATCAGTACCTGAAGATCAGTAAACGTAGCTCTCTTAATAGGTGCAGACCTTGTGAGTTGAGCAGCATAATCCTCTCTCGCATTACGCTCCAGATACGATACTTGTTCCTCCAGAGCTCTGATCTCATTGAATTGTTGGGCAGCCCACTCAGTGTTGGCTTCGATAGTACCATTCAGATGTTCGATGTAAGCAAGCAACAGTTTGTTGGTGAGTTTCTTCGACATGGTGTTATCCTTTCAGGAT
>Ga0213868_10004606_pt1 | contig 12577 bp, 10 predicted proteins | sample PICome_9_FD_160087 | JGI IMG/M metagenome (GOLD analysis project Ga0213868, IMG submission 160087) | Coastal seawater microbial communities near Pivers Island, North Carolina, United States - PICO127 | ecosystem: Environmental > Aquatic > Marine > Coastal | place: USA: North Carolina...
CTACGATGTCACGAGCTGCAAGCGATCCACGCGGGTCATGGTCATTAACGAATTGGTGTCCTTGATCATTAATCAGCAAGGCACCCTCTCCGCGGACTGCTTCAGAGACTAAAAATGAACGTGCTTTCGGGCCGGTGGCGGCGGGGTTGTAAAAGCAGGTAGGGTGAAATTGCACGAACTCCATATTTGAGACCGAGGCTCCGGCTCGCCAACACATCGCCAGGCCATCACCAGTCGCTGAGTCTGGATTGGTGGTATATAAGTATGATTTTCCACATCCGCCTGTAGCCACAATCACTCGGGGCGACTTCATGACTTTCACATTTCCAGATTTGATCTCGAGAACGTAGGCTCCTAAGACTCGATTATCAGTGACGACGCCGAGTTTGCCAGTGGTAATGAGATCAATGGCGTAGTGATTTTCAAGCAGCGTAATTTTTGGGTGACATCTTGCGGTTTCGACAAGTGAGGTGGCAATCTCGTGACCGGTTGTATCTTTGGCGTGAAGGACTCGGCGTTCAGAGTGACCACCTTCTTTTCCAAGCGAATAACGATCCAGATTGTCTCGATTTTTGTCGAAGTTAGTGCCCCAAGCCACGAGTTCATCGATGGTCTCGCTACCCTCATTCACGATCGTGCGGACAGCTTCCTCGTTGCAAAGTCCAGCACCCGCCTCAAGTGTGTCTTTCACGTGCTTTTCACAATTATCATCGGGATCACGTAGTCCATCCGGAAGGACTGCCGAGATGCCGCCCTGGGCCCACGCAGTGTTAGAGTCGAGAAGTTTACCTTTGGTGATGACGGTCACAGTTCCAAAGCCGGCAGCTTTGATGGCAAAAGAAAGCCCGGCGATACCGGAACCGATCACAAGAAAGTCAGACATTTAAAAACAAAAGCTTGGCTTCTGATTGCCGCTTGGCAATCCGTTTTCCTAGAAGTTGAGTGAAGGAGAATTTGATGAATTAGAATTTTTTGAATTCATGCGACTGCTAGCCAAGCTAGCAGTCCGGTCCTCGTGGTCCACGCGATGCTTCGTATCCAATTGAAATGAACTAAGGCTGGGACTGTTTCGGGGGTGAGTTTTTTATGCTGAGGCACTTGGATGAAAGCGGTTGAAGCCCAGACAGCTAAAAGAAGAAGGCTAGAGGGTGCCATTACCTGCCAATCACCGAAGTAAAGACAGCCAGCACAACATACAGCTTCAATAAGCATGAGAGGAGCTATAATGTAAGTCACTTGAGTCATGTAGCGCGCGTGATAGTCATCAAACGTGTCCCCCTTTAACCGTCCAAAGAGGGGGTAAACTGCAATTTGAACCATCCAGATGATGCCGGTCATAGCCGCACATGTTACGAGTTGAATAATCAGAAAGTAGAAAAACATGTTTAGGCTACTTAATGGTTTCAACCGTGAATCCACCGATCGAGATTGCATGTGCCTTTGATCCTGATGCATCGGGATGCCAGGAGCCGATATTTTCATTGAGTTGTAGATCGATGATAGCTTCTTTCCGGTCTTTGATCGCAACGGAAGCCTCACCTGAATAAAGAGCTTTTGGGGTGAGGTAAACATAATCGATCAAGCCATTAAAAAAAGAAGTTGGTTGGCCCTGCTGATCGACGTCCGCGCCAATCATCATTGGGAGCCTGTTATCTTTGAGTTTTCCATTTCCTAGGGCTGAGGCGATGAGCTTTCCGTCAAGGTAAAGGCGGGCCTCCCTGCCATCGTAAATTCCGGCGAGTGTATGCCATTGGCCGGTTTTCAGAACAGAAGATGATGCAGTAGCACTGAGATATTTACCATCTAGATTTACTGAGAAATCGGGTTTTCCATCACTGATGAAGATTCCATAACCAGAATTTTCAGTCTTGGTGACAAGGCCGGTTCGCCCGGCAAAGGTGTCGGCCTTGAAACGGCATTCAAGAGTGAGTTCCTTTTCAATCGTAAAGCGATTCGAAGGGATGGAAAGAGCTGCATTCGATCCATTGAAGCGAACGGCGCCATTTTGGAGTTCAGTTTTGAGGCTAAGTTCCAATTCGAGTGGCACAGGAATCGTCCTCCTTGGGATTTCGTAGGCGAATCCTTTTGCAAGGTATTCGGAATCGATATGAAAAGATGGGGTGCCAAAATTGCCTCTGGTGAGATAGGCATCCCAAGAAAGATTAAAGTTGAGCTTTTTTGTTTCTCCAGGTTTTAGAGTGGTGTGCTGGTGATTGGGCTGCCAGCGAAAGCCCGGGCTCCCATTACTACTAGATACTACGGTTGTGACGGATCGGTCGCTCGGGTTGTTTAAAGTAACCGATAGTTCATGCTGCCCACCTTCGTTGTTTTTGAGTGAGAGGGGGGGTGAAGCTTGCACAGGTGATCTTTTCACTTTGTTGACTTGTGAAATCAATTCACCGGTAATTTCGCGGACGTCGAGAACTTCGCCGACTGGGACAGCTGCTAGTGAAATACGGCCTTCGCGGACGGTGATGATGTCATAGTGATGAAGATATCCGGCTTGTGGGATAGAGCTGGATTGTCCGCCGCCAGTGGTTGCAAGAGTGACATATTCAATGCCATCTTTGGGGCCGTCGTAGCGCATTGTGTGAATATGACCCGCGAAGACCGCGGAGACATTACCCGCAGCTGCGAGACGCTTGTGAACTTTATTCCAATCCTCGCCATAGCCACGTCCTAGCCATCTTGGATGGTGGAGAAATAGAAAGACGTGCTCGGCACCCTTAGCTTTGGTGAGAGTCTGGTCGAGCCAAGAGAACTGCTCGGCACTCATTCTCTGAGCGTCGGGTTTTCCAAAAGTTTTCTCTCCAGTTTGAGGATTACCTTCGTCAGAGTAGAGGATGATGAACCAAGACTTTTTGTGCTCAAAGGCATACCAGAGTGGTCCGAAGTGCATTTCATATGCAGCCTCCATTTCACCTTCGGGCTTTTTACTTTTGTCCTTACCCCGCCAGTAGATGTCATGGTTTCCGGCAACGGGAAACCATGGGCATGAGAGTTGGTTCATGATGGATTTATATTCCTTCATTTGGGTCATCCAGATTTCTTCGTTGCTGTAACCATTGATGAGATCACCAACGGTCATTACGAAATCGGGCTCGAGGAGGTTGGTGTCACGAACAGCGTCGGCGAGCACCGAAACGCCTTCAGGCGGCCCTCCAGTACGATCGCCATAAACGATAAAAGTGAAGGCATTTTCTTCGTTGGGAAGAGGTAGTTCGACGCTGCTTTTACGTGAAGTGACAAAGCGGGCTGAAGTAGGTTTGACCGTTTCGTGCTTTTCTCCGTGACGATGATGATGGTGATTATGACCGATGTTGGGATTGATAGGGGGATCAGCAAGGGCCGAAGTGACCCAGAGAAAGAAGGAATAGAAGGAGATGAATTTCATGGAAACATGATACGGAATAGAGCCATGCAATCTTCCCTAATTTCGAAGCAGGTAGTTTACTGGCCGTCTGAGGGCACGAGAGAGGCTTAACGAGCCTATTACTAAGCGGGTCTACTGAAATTACCACCCTATTTCGGAGGCACGATTCTTTCTATTTATCATTTTCGATGATTCGAATAACGCTCGGTCACTCTCGCCGGTAGGGAAGGGGAAAAGCATGGAGACATTTTAGTTACTCTTTCCAAAGGCTGCTGAGTGCGGCTTTCCATCATTTTAGTCTCAATGAGGGTGGAGGTCGGGCAGTTCTGCTTTTCGTATGAGTTGCAGTTTTGGGGATACTTTGGCAACAAGTGGCTGTGATTAGCGAATTGAGAGCGTGCTTGAGTCCTGAGAAGGTTTCAACGATGGCCGAAGTGCTTGAGGAGCATGGGACGGACCGATGGAATTTTTCGCATCTACCAGAGGTGGTCGTGTTTGCGGAATGTCGGGATGATGTGGTGACGGTTATGAAGTTTGCAAATGAGCGAGGAATTCCGGTTACGACTCGTGGCGCGGGAGTTGGTTACGTTGGTGGGTGTGTGCCGGTGGAGGGTGGAATTGCCCTGTCGGTGGCGAGAATGAAGTCAGTGGTGGAAATTATGCCGGAGGATGGTGTAGTAGTGACGCAACCGGGGGTAATATTAAAAGATCTGCAAGATGCGGTGAGTGACCTTGGTTGGTACTATCCGCCGGATCCGGCCTCTTTGAATGAGTGCTCGATTGGTGGGAATTTGGCTACGAATGCAGGCGGCCCTCGTTGTTTGAAATATGGGGTAACGAAAAACTATGTTCTTGGACTGGAGGTGGTTTTGGCAAGTGGTGAGATCCTGCATATCGGCGGACGGTGTCATAAAAACAAGACGGGCTTTGATTTGTTGCATCTCTTTGTGGGAAGTGAAGGAATGCTTGGAGTGATCACCGAGGCGACGCTGCGAATTATTCCTCATCCGCAGACTCGCGCGATGCTTACTGCGACTTTTCCGGAGTTTGTCGATGCTGCTGCTGCGGTGCAGGCGCTTCTAAATGAAGGTCACCTTCCGTCTGCTCTTGAGATTACGGACGAGTTCACGCTAAAAGCCGCGCGAGCTTATTTGGGTGAGAACTCGTTACGTCCGGGTAAGGCACATTTGATTGTCGAGATTGATGGCCGAGCTAAGGCTGTTGCGAGTGAATTGAAAGAGTTGGAAGAGGTAATTAATAGAGTAGGTGCCCTATCGATCGAATTTCACGCTGATGAGGAGGCTTGCGAACAGGTTTGGCAATTACGCCGTGACTTTTCCTATTCCTTACGAGCAACAGGTTTGACGAAGCTGAATGAGGATATCGTCGTTCCACGTTCCAAATTAGTGGAATTGGCAGCTTTTGCGGCGGGGCTTGAAGAAAAGACCGGGATTCCGGTGGCCTGCTTTGGTCATGCGGGTGATGGCAATATTCATACAAACCTAATGGTGGAGGACTATGCTGATCCAGTGGTTCGGGAGAAAGCGGACGCCGCTTTGGATATTCTCTTTACTTGGGTGCTCGAAAATGGAGGTGTAATTACAGGGGAGCACGGAGTTGGATTGGCAAAAAAACCATGGATTAAGGATGCCCTCGGAGAGGTGGCTTATGCGACCCATCACACGGTCAAGAGTGCTCTTGATCCAAACGGGATTCTAAACCCCGGCAAATTCCTCGACTGATTTCGAGTTTATGATCTTTTGCGTTGAGGCTGGAGGACAAGTGGTGTTCCCTCTCCCTAAAGATGGCGAGTTGGAAAGAAAACCGGCTGCAGGTGGTACTCCAAGCTTCGAGAGAGGGAATTTGGGACTGGGACCTAGTGAAGGGAACCATCTATTATTCTCCGCGAATGTGTCGATTTATGGGGTATCGCAAGAGCGAGATGCCAAACTTTTTTCAAGACCGTGGAGAGCACATGGATGTGGCCTCGGTAGCTGCGGTGGATGAAGCTCTGCGTCGAGTATTACAGGAGGGCGAGGATTTGTTTGCAGTAGAGCCTAGGGTGAAAACAAAAAGGGGTGACTGGAAGTCTTTCCGGGTTCGGGGGACGCCTGTTCGCGATGGCCTCGGCAAGGTGACGCGAATCGCCGGTAGCTTAATCGATATTTCAAAACGAAAAGAGGCAGAAAGACAATTGGCCGAGGAGAGACATCTCATCGAGACCCTATTGGATAACATTCCAATGAATGTTTATTTAAAAGATGAGGAGTCACGCTTTGTGATGGCTAATTTACCGACAGCCAGAAAAATGGGCTTGAGTTCAGTCAAGGATTTGATCGGTAAATCAGATGTTGATTTTTTCAGCGATGAACACGCAAGTAATGCGCGATTGGTTGAGAAGGAAATCATGGCTTCGGGTGGTGGAGTCGAGGATTTGACTGAGCATGAGAAGTGGAATGATCGCGAAGATACATGGGTTAAGAGTACGAAGCATGCGTGGATCGGTCATGATGGCAAGGTGCGGGGAACTTTTGGAGTAACAATTGATATTTCTGAGTTGATACGGACCCGAGAAGCCCAGGAAAAGGTGACCTCTCAACTTAATGCGCAAAACTATTTAATTGAAGAGGAGCGAGAAAGGCTGCGTCTTGTTATTGATAGTGTGCCTCTGCATGTTTATTTTAAGAACCGTGATCATGAATTTGTGATCGCGAATCAGGCGGTTGCAGAGTGGTTCGGATTTAGCTGTCCGGAAGAGCTTTATGATAAGTCGGATCGGGATATTTTTTCCGAAACACATTGGAGGAAAACTGAAGCCGATGAGAAACAAATCATGGAGTTGGGTGTGGCAGTTGCGGGGGAGATTGAGAAAGAGGTTTGGGGAGGGGAAAAAGAGACTTGGGTGATAACATCGAAGTATCCTTGGCGTGACAGTGAGGGAGAAGTTGTGGGGACTTTTGGGGTCTCAAGCGATATTTCGGATTTAATGCAGGCACAGTCTGATCTCCGGAAGCTGGCTGCAACCTACGAAAGGAAAAATGGTGAGATGGCCGAGGAATTAGAGCTAGCGCGGGAAGTGCAGCAGGCGCTTTTGCCTGACGAATTCCCGAAAATTTCAGGTGGTGGAGCGACCATGAATTTCTGCCGTCTTTATGAGCCGGCCCGCCTGTTGACGGGTGAGTTTTTTGAGGTCCTGCCACTGGCACCGGATCGGGTTGGTTTTTTAATGGGTGAGGTTTTTGATAGAGGAGTTCGCTCAGCCTTAATTGTTTCGATGTTACGAGGTTTGATCGAGAAGGAAATTGCTTCTGCAGGAGACGCAGGGGAGTTTTTGACGGGGATTAACGTGGGACTGTCTCACTTATTGTTGAACTCGGGGCATGAGACTAAGGCAACAGCCTTTTATGGCTTGGTGGATTTAACTAAGGGAGAGATTCAGCTTTCGATCGCTGGACATGTGAATCCAATGGCGGTTTTTGATGACGGCGTTCGTCAGCTTGTGCCGCCGGCTTATGCTTGTGGGCCGGCTTTGGGCGTTGCCGAGAATAGTAGTTATGGAACAGTCTCGGCGCCACTGACTGGCCTAAGGAGGTTAATTTGTTTTACTGAGGGCTTCCAGAATACGAATAATGTCGAGGGCAAGGAGTTTGGCGTAACGCGGATGCTCGAAGAGGTTGAACGAGGCGGTGATTTGGATCGTGTGATGGAGAGACTTGCAGAGGCAGTAAAGGATTTTGGAGGGCATCAGGAATTTGAAAATGCAATTTGCTTGTTGGGATGGGAGATAACGAGATGAGTTTGGAAGAGGAGAGGCTTGATTTGGCTCTCAAGGCTTCGAATGAGGGGATTCTTGATTGGGATCTTCAGTCGGGAGAAATGTATTATTCCAATCGTTTACTCGGTTTTTTGGGGTATGGGCGTTTTGGGGCGCCAAACATTATAGAAGAACCGGAGAAACATGTGCATCCCGAAGATTGTGCACGGTTTACTCGTAAGCTGAACCGAGTCCTGCATCGGGGCGGGAAGTTGTTTGCAGATGAGGCAAGAATCCGCACAAACTCAGGTGATTGGAAATGGTTTAGGGTAAGGGCTTTGCCGTTGCGGAATGAAGAAGGGATCTTAATGCGCTTGGTAGGAAGCTTGATCGATATTTCCAAGCGACGCTTTGCCGAGAAGGCGCTGGCTGAGGAGCGTAAGATGATCGATCTTATTTTAGATCGGGTGCCCATTAATGTTTATTTTAAGGATAAGGATTCACGCTTCATGCGGGCAAACCGGTCAACTGCTCGACGTATGGGAGCTGGAACGATTGCAAATTTGATCGGGAAAACGGATCACGATTTCTTTGAAAAAGAACATGCCGATTTTTCGCGGGCACGAGAGCTCGAAATCATGAAGGAGGGAATTGGCCAAGAGGAAAAATTAGAGCATGAAATCTGGGGGGACGGACACGATTCTTGGAGTTTGGTGACCAAAAAAGTTTGGCGGGGATTGAATGGAGAGTTACTTGGGACTTTTGGTCTAACTCATGATGTAACCGAGTTAGTCGAGACTGAGCGGAACCTCGAGCAGATTGCGGAGAAGCTGAGGGTGGTTAATCAGGAGATCAGTGAGGAACGGCATCTTCTTAGGCTAGTAATTGATAATATCCCGGTGTTTGTTTACTTTAAAGATTTGGATTCAAACTTCGTTTTGGTGAACCAAAGGATGTCTGATCTTATTGGAGCCAAATCTCCGGATGAAGCGGTGGGAAAAAATGATAGTCACTTTTTTGGTAAGAAGCTGGTTCGGGAATCGATCCGGGATGAACGGAAAATCATGGCTACTGGCAAACCGGTGGTGAAGAAGCTTGAGGAAATATCTTGGAAGGATGAACATATTTCCTGGGCGGTGTCTTCAAAGTATCCGTGGTATTTGCCGGATGGAACTTTGCGAGGAATCTTTGGAGTTTCTGCGGATGTGACTAAGTTGGTTGAAACCAAGCAACAGCTTGAAAAGATCGCGAAGATTTTGGGGCGTCAAAATGATGCTCTTGAAGAGCAGTTGGGTTTGGCGCGCGAGATTCAGCAGGCGGCTTTGCCTAGTGTTATTCCATCTATTTCGTGTCGTGAAAGTGGGGGCACTGCGGACTTCCATCATCGTCACCAGCCGGCTTCTCATCTTGCGGGAGACTTTTTTGAGGTGATTCCTCTAGGTGAAGGTAAGGCGGGGTTTTTTGTCTGTGATGTTATGGGGCACGGCGTGCGTTCAGCCCTGATTGTTTCCATGTTGCGCGGTTTGCTTGAAAAGCAGGGGGAGACTCTTGGGGATCAGCCAGGGGCGTTTTTGGAAGGGTTAAACGACGGTTTATCTCATTTGCTCGAGCGAACTAGTCAATTGATTTTTGCGACTGCAATTTATGGTTATGTGAACTTAGAACGTGGTGAGCTGAAAATCGCGTCAGCAGGTCATCCGAATCCGATTGTAAGTCGGAATGGAGTGATTGAAATTTTAGAATTGGGATCTGAGGCCCAAGGTCCCGGATTGGGCATGGTCCCGGAGTTTGAATTTTCGGAAATGTGTCTTTCTCTAGAATCTTTGGATGGAATTTGGATTTTCACCGATGGCCTCTTTGAGGTTTTGGATGGTGATGGACAGGAGTTTGGCGTCGCCAAAATATGTGAGGCGCTTCAGAGTGGGGATCGAAACATTGACGCGATCGACCGGGTCGTGAACGCTGCTGTTAATTTTGCAGCTAAAAAGGTTTTTGAGGATGATCTATGTGTTTTGGGGATCAATTTCGGGCGCCGGGCTTGAGATCGCTAACATCTGTGATATTCGGGCTACATCTTGAGTGAGAAAATTGCCATCCTAACTTCCGGCGGGGATGCTGCCGGGATGAACCCAGCGGTGAAATCGGCTGCCGATTATGCCGGCAAGAACGGGATGACCCCTTACTTGGTCGAATGGGGCTTAAGAGGTCTGATTGAGGGCTGGATCAAAGAGGCTACACCTGAGCGTCTTAGTGGCATGCTCTACCGGGGGGGCACTGCACTTGGATCCTCGAGATCGAAGCGATTTTTTGAATACGAATTTAGGAAGCAGGCTTTTGATAATTTGCAGAAGTTGGGGATTTCAAAACTCATCATCATTGGTGGTGATGGTTCCTTCAACGCGTTGAACCAATTCTACGTGGATTTTAATGTGCCGTTTGCGGGCATCCCCGCGACGATAGATAACGATATTTCGGGGACAGATTACTGCCTCGGGGTTGATACGGCGCTCAATATGATTCGCTCAAGTGTGGATAGTATTCGTGATACTGCTTCTTCTTTTTCAAGGGCGTTTGTAATAGAGACGATGGGCCGTGATTGTGGGTATCTTGCGATGGTAAGTGCACTCGCGAATGGCGCGGAAGTTTGTCTGGTTCCGGAGATCAAGTATGACCTCGATGCAGTTGGCGAACGATTGCGGAAAGAACGTGCGGCGGGGAAACGCTATGTTCTAGGAATTGTTGCGGAAGGAACTGGTATGGCCGAACCGCTGACTCGGTGGATGGGAGAGTTTTTGGATATGGATGCTCGTTTGACGGTTTTGGGGCACGTCCAGCGAGGTGGCTCCCCGACAGTTTATGATCGGATTATGGCATATAAGTTTGCAGTTGCTGCAGTCGATCACCTGCTAGCCGGCGAAACCAACCGGGTTGTGACCTTTAAGAATGGTCGATTTGGTAGTTCCTCAATCCATCAGATTTCTGACGTCAAGCATGAGTGTGAGGCCGGTTTGCTTGATTTGGTTCGCGGATTAAGTTGCTAGCGGACTACTCCTCGTTCTGAGTTTTCGATGAACGTGAGAAGCTCGCAAACTTTTTCGTTTTTTGCAACTACTGGATCGAGTGTCTTTAATGCTTCAGTGAGATTGGTATCCTTTTTTAGGAAGAGTTTTTTGTAAGTAGTTCGCAAAGCTCGGATGTCCTCATCACTAAAGCCACGTCTTTGAAGGCCAACTTGGTTGATCCCGCGGACGGTGGATGGGTTTCCGTCGACAATCGTGAATGGTGGGATGTCCTGCACGATTTTAGAGATTCCTCCAGTAATGGAATGGGCTCCGACTTTACAGAACTGATGGACGGCAGTCAGGCCAGAAATGATAGCGTAGTCAGCGACCTGAACATGACCGGCGAGGGTTCCGTTGTTGGAGAGAATAATTTTATTTCCGACCTGACAATCATGCGCGATGTGAGAGTAGGAGAGGCAAAGATTATCGGAGCCAATTCGAGTCGGGGTATTTTGTTCAGTTCCCCGGTGGACAGTCGTGTTTTCGCGAAAGACGTTGCGGTCTCCTATGATGAGCGCGGTGGGTTCGCCGGAATATTTGAGGTCTTGTGATTTGATGCCGATTGCAGCGAAGGGAAAAAATTCGTTTTCGTTGCCAATCTCACTGTTGCCGTGAATGACGACGTGCGAATGGAGCTTACATCGCTCGCCAAGAGTGACATTTGCTTCAATAACACAGTAGGGGCCTATTTCGGTTTCGGCTCCGATTTTTGCGTTGGGGGAGACAATAGCGGTGGGATGAATCATGCTGACTACTAGAGATCTGTAACCTCTTCGTCATTGAAAAGCGAGCGTCCTTCCACGCTGGCTTCGATCAGCTCCCATTGGCGGTCTACATTAAGTCGGAAACTGGCGAGGTGTGGATGTGGCCACTGGTCGGGCGCGATCATGGAAAGCGTATTTTCACCACGAATACGGTAAAGGTGATAGGTTTCGCCAACAATAGGTTCGAAATTGATATCGGCTTCATAGACGAGCTTATTCCAGTTAAAGTGCTCAATTGTGGCGATATATTCTTCACGCATTTGGACAAGCTTCTGCTGTAGCTCGCGCTCGACCTGGCTGATGCCACGTGATTTAAAGGTGGAAAGATCGTTGGGAACGATTTTAGGACTCAGAGTCGAGACCGGGTAGGGCATGAAAGCGCCTTGGTTGACAATAGTTTCGGTTGTGAGTTCTTCCATGGGACAGCCTTAACATGGCAGAGGTCGGGAGATGGGCAAATGGGATTTTGCGATGAAGTCAAAGGCCCTCGGAGGACAGTCCTATTTGATAAGGAAAGTTGAAATGACTTATCAATGAAAAATATGAAGGAATGGTTGAGCTACGTTGCGACTTAGATTCTAAACTATGAGTCTTAGCCATTAGGTTTAAGACCACAAAAAAGCGGGCCTCCGAAGAGGACCGCTTAGAATATAAATCGTGAAATTAAATTACCAGTTTACTGGATTCCAGTTGGAAGTTTTACAACAGGAGTGTCATTCCCGAAGAGCGAGTCACGGCCGGACTGGAAGAAACTTTCCCGTCCCTTGGATTTAGCCGATCCATCTTCGGCAATATCACCCGCAGAGGATGATCCGTCAACAAGACCTTGAACATACTTGTCGCCGTAAGGGCCACCGTCGAATCTAGGGTTGTCGCCACCGCTTTTAATTGGAGCAATCACAAGAGGAGTATAACTCTTGGTATCGGTGAGGGGAGCTTCGTCCTCAGCCATGATGTAGGCGAAGCTATTCTCGCCACGAGCGAGCAACTTGTCTGGGCTTCCAATAATATTATCTCCTTCTTTGGCGCCAAGGACCCCAGGAGCAAAAAACGCTTTCTCAGTGTCAATAGTGTCGGTGGCAACCAACTGAGCGAGATAGGCATTCGCATCATTTCCTGGAGGAAGAATTTCGGTACCTTCGTCTTCAAGGAGTTCGCGAGTCGACTGGCAAGGGTAAGCTCCTCTGTCACTCTTGAAACTCAACAAGCCACCAACCACCGATTTGGCATTGGCGAGTGCTTTGGTGCGGTCACCGGCTTTTTGAGCCTTGAGGATGAGCGGAGTTGCGATTCCGGCGAGAACCGCGATGATCGCAATTACCACAAGCAGCTCCACCAGTGTGAAGCCCTTCATTTTCTGTGTGTTTTTCAGTTTCATTATAGTGTTTATAGTCTTGGAGACAACGCTCCGGTTTTTAAGTGTGGGAATCCCCGTGAAATTCTCCCTGCGGGAAGAGAATACTTCGCAGCCAAGTCGCGGCAAGATAAATCATCCGGCTCTATCGTTGTTTATTTGAAAGCGGCGGCCAAGCCCTCGAGATCCGCACCGCTGACTTTATCTGCGGCGATGATAGCTTCTTTTTGCAACTCAACTAATTTCGCAGTACCTTTACGGGGCAGGTCG
>Ga0213868_10004608_pt1 | contig 12575 bp, 9 predicted proteins | sample PICome_9_FD_160087 | JGI IMG/M metagenome (GOLD analysis project Ga0213868, IMG submission 160087) | Coastal seawater microbial communities near Pivers Island, North Carolina, United States - PICO127 | ecosystem: Environmental > Aquatic > Marine > Coastal | place: USA: North Carolina | collected...
AATTTTTTTAGGGCCTTGGCTTGAGGGCCCGCCTTCGCGTGTTCGTTGATCTGTGTCATGTTGGAAACCGATCTTACGTCAGGCCTCGCAATATTCCAGTAGATAGTGTTATAAAACGGAACCTAGTCTGTCGCCGGGATGGCCGCGCGACGAAGCCGATCCATGATGGCTGAGCCTATACTGTGCTCGGGAACAGGCTCAGCGATGATCTCGTCAACGCCGAGTTGGTCTGCCTGCCGCATGACAAAGAAGAGTCGCACCGCAGCTTCAGGAACCTTGCCCGATCCGGGGCTGAGCGTGAAGGTCTCGACAAATTCTGTTAGACCAATGTAGCCATCATCTTCAAGTCCGCGATAGCTTAGCAACGCATAGCGTTTCCCTTCTTCTGGTTGAAATTCGCTTGGATCGCTCAGTAGGCGCAAGGGCGTGACCGGAGCGTAGTGACTATCAGTCTGACCAGGAGCTTCCAAGACAGGAGCGGCATCTTCTTTTACTTTCGTGTGCAGTGAAGGCTTCCGCTTCTTGACGATCTTTCCGATGGGCTTCAAGTCCTCTGCCGTAACGGGACCATGCCGTAGGATGTGAAAGAGCGGCTTCCCTTCTGTGAGTTCGAACTTGAGAATGGTGGATTCTAGGCCAGCAGAGCAGGCGCCGCCGTCGAGCACGAGGGGAATGCGTCCGTCGAGTTCTTCAAGAGCTGCCGATGCCGATGTTGGGCTGATCCGCCCAAAGCGATTGGCGCTCGGGGCCGCCAGGGGGCGGCCGAGTTCGTGGAGGACGCGTTTGAAAACGGGGTCCGAGGTCATGCGAACGGCGACCGTGGGCAAGCCTGCTGTGATGGCGTCGCTCACATCTGGGTGTTTTGGAAGAATGAATGTTAGAGGTCCGGGCCAGAACGCTTGCATGAGCTTGCGCAAGAGGTTGTCCGTTGCGTCATCGACCACCGCGACTTCGTAGAGCGATTCCTTTCTTGGAATGTGTATAATGAGAGGGTCGAACGAAGGGCGCTCCTTTGCTTCGAAGATCCGTGCGATGGCTTTCGGTGAGGTAATGTCTCCGGCCAGCCCGTACACTGTCTCTGTGGGCAGAGCGACCACATCGCCACGCTTGAGCACGGTGACGGCCTCGGCCACGCTACTCCTCATGGCTTCGGCAGGATCAGTAGGGAGAAGACGGGTTTCCATAACTAAAGAGTGACATCGGGGCGAATCTACCTCAATCTGTCTTCTGTGAGAGGTCGGTCAAACGAATCCTCTCGAGATCCCACCTATGAATACCACGACAGCAGCACCTGAAGGTGAGGCCTCGCTTACCAATGTCTTTATGGTAGGCATGATGGGTTGTGGGAAATCGGCAATCGGACGCAAGATTGCTGAGAGTCTTAATCTAACATTTCTAGATACGGATGAAATGATCGTCGAAGAAGCGGGGCGGAGTATTCCCGAGATCTTTGCTGCGGAAGGTGAGGCTGGGTTTCGTCTCAGGGAGAGACGGGCGTTGAAATCGCTTAAGGGTAGTTCGGGGCAAGTCATTTCGACGGGAGGCGGCATCGTCCTCTCTCCCGACAATCGCATCACGTTGCGTTCATTAGGCTACGGCATTTGGTTGACGGCCTCGGTCGATAAATTGCTTTTCCGTATCTCGCAGAATCGTGAACGACCTCTCATGCAAACGGCCAACCCTCGGGAGACCCTTCTTGCTCTCCTGGATGAGCGTGAGCCCCTTTACGACGAAGTGGCTGACATGGTCGTCGATACTTCTGAACTCACCGTCTGTGAAACGGTTCATGGGTTGGTGGAGTGCATCAACTATCACTTTGCCTGTCAACTGTGAGTGAAACGCTGACGGAGACGCTGCCTGTCCCTGAAGCTGCAGCAATTAAAGCGAACTTGGTAACCATCGCGCGCGAGCTAGGTTTTTCGGTCTGTCGTGTGGCTCCAGCTAGGCCTGCGAGGCACGCAGATCGCTTTCGTCAATGGGTTGAGGATGCGTGCTATGGCGACATGGCTTGGTTAGCCAAACGTGTGGAGCGGCGGGTGGACCCGCGTGAGGTGCTGCCTGGTGCGAAGTCTGTCGTGGTGCTCGCCATGAATTATTTTCAAGGGGATCGACCAGAGGGCAAAGCGGCGTCTCCTGGTCGCTTTGCGCGTTATGCCTGGGGATCAGACTATCATGATCTTATCGAAGAAAAGCTTAAAGATCTCTCCACCCACATCGACGACCTTGGCGGGCGGCAACGGTACTATGTGGATACGGGCCCAGTCCTAGAGCGTGACATTGCTTCCGCAGCTGGTTTGGGTTGGAATGGCAAGAGTACGGTTCAGATTCATCGAGAGCTAGGGACGTGGTTTCTCCTTGCAGTGATATTGACGGATTTGCCATTGCCGCCAGATCCCAAAGAGTCGGACCATTGTGGCAAATGCATCCGTTGTATGGATGCATGTCCCACGCAGGCGATCACCGCGGAACGTCGGCTGGATGCCCGGCGCTGCATCTCGTATCTCACCATTGAGCATCGAGGCAGCATCCCGCTAGAGTTTCGCGAATTGATGGGGGATCGGATCTTTGGCTGTGATGACTGTTTGTCAGTCTGTCCTTGGAATCGTTTTGCAGAGGCAAGCAAGGAAGCTGCCTTTCAGGCCCGCCCGTTTGTCAATGACTGGAACTTGCGTGACTTCCTTGGTCTGAATGTTGAGGCCTTTCGCGAACTCTTCCGCAAGTCGCCCGTCAAGAGAACAAAACGCCCAGGGTTTCTGCGCAATGTGTGTGTGGCCCTTGGAAATGTAGGCACAGCTGAGGATGTGCCCGCTTTGCAACGCGCAGCGGAGGATGAGGATGAATTAATCGCGGAACATGCGCGCTGGGCACTCGAGCGCATTGCCGAACGCATTTAGCCTTGATGACGAAGACTTCCTTGAAAGCATGGGTGTTAGCTGCAAGACCAAAGACCTTGCCAGCGGCCGTGGCTCCGGTGACCGTAGGGACGGTGTTAGGTGCTCAATTAGTAGGCGCTTGGAGAGTCGACTTGGCGTTCTTCGCCTTGCTCTCGTGTCTCGCCCTTCAGATTGCGACAAATCTCTTCAATGATGCCATCGATTATGAGAAAGGGGCTGACACCGAGAATCGGCTGGGGCCACGCCGTGTGACGGCCTCGGGTGATCTTTCCTCACGCCAGGTGATGTGGGCCGCGCTTGTCGTCTTGGGACTTTCTGGATTGTGCGCCCTGCCATTGTGGCAGGCCAGAGGCTGGCTCATTTTAGCTATTGGCATTCCTTCTCTGTATTTGTGCTATGGCTACACAGGTGGTCCCATGCCGCTGGCCTATCGTGGATTGGGAGATCTCTTCGTGCTGGTATTCTTTGGCTGGGTGGCGGTGATTGGGTCCTGCTTTCTTCAAACGGGGCGATTTGACCTCGAAGCCGTCTTGTTAGGCACCCAGATTGGGCTGCTATCTGTCGCGCTTATCGCGATCAACAATCTCCGGGATCATGAGGAGGATGCGGGTACAGGAAAACGGACCCTCGCCGTAAGGCTCGGTCCCTTTTGGGCAAGGTGGGAGGTTGCGCTCACGCTTGTAGCCCCTTGTCTCCTTGGGCTTGCCTGGTTCAACTTTGGGCGGCCCTCAGTGGCCCTTTGGCCGCTTGCAACTTTGCCCTTGGGAGCGTTCATCGCTGCACGTGTCTGGGCGACACCGCCGAGCCCGTCCTACAATCGGTTTCTCGCTTTGAGCGCGTTGCATCTTGTTATCAGCGCAGGATTGCTCACGCTAGCGCTTCTCCAGCGTTGACCTGGCGAGTTCCTCGACAAATGATCGTGCCTTCCCTATATTAACGGTATTCCTGAAATCCCTACTCTCGACCCATGAACCAGACCCTACATCTTCTCGGCCTTAGTTTAGCGCTGACCGCTGGCGCGCAGGCGGCGCCTATTATCAATGAGGTCCTTTCCTCAAACCGGACCATCTTTGCAGACGAAGATGGCGACTTTGGCGATTGGGTGGAGATCTACAATCCAGATGCTGCCGCCTACAAACTAGATGGGCATTTCCTCACGGATTCGGCCAACGATTTTGAGAAATGGGAATTCCCGGATGTGGAGATTCCAGCTAAGGGTTATTTAGTCGTCTTTGCCTCGGGAAAGGATCGTCGCGATAAGGATAAGGCTCTTCATACAAGTTTTGGTATTAGTGCGAGTGGAGAGTTTGTTGGTCTCATTGATCCCGATGCAGAGACCGTCGTGAGCAGTGTGGTTGTGCCGCCACTGGAGCGTGATCAAAGCTACATCGCAATAACGGATTCGGGGTCTATTAGCTATGAGGTTAGCAACGATCCCACACCGGAAGCAGAGAACGCGAACAACGTGGTGATCTTCTCCATTACAGGGCAGAGTTTCACGAATACGCTGACGGTAGAACTTTCCTCACCAAGCGGCAAACCGATTCGCTACACCGAGAACGGTCGGAAGGCGACACTCTTCGGTGGGAAAGATTACGATGGGCCGATCACCTTGTCAGAGACAGCCATGATTGCTGCTTCGGTGAGTGGTGGTCCCGTGCGGACGGAGACCTTCATAAAGATTTCTTCCGGGTTGGCAAATCGCGATTCAGATCTTCCGCTAGTCGTGGTGGACGCTACTGGTCGCCTTTCTCAGACGAGCTTTGAGGATATGGCGATTGGTGTGCTAGAGCCGGGAGAGAACGGGCGCACGTCGATCGTCGGTGATTTCAAGGCGAGTAGCCGGGGGGCCATCCGTACGCGCGGGGAGACTTCCAATAGCTTCCCGAAGAAGCCGCTGCGCTTTGAGTTTTGGAACGAAGATGGAGATGATCGGGATCTTGCCCTGCTTGGGATGCCTGCGGGTTCTGATTGGATACTGAATGCTCGCTACAACTTTGATAGGACACTTGTGCACAATGCGTGGATTTACGAGCTGAGTAATCAGATTGGCCGATATGCGCCTCGCACACGTTTTGTGGAGTTGTACCTCAATGATGACGACGGTGAAGAGATCACTGAAGACGATTATCAAGGAATCTACACGGTGGTCGAGAAGATCGAGCGCGGGTCTGGCCGAATTGAGGTCGAATCTATGCCTATAGAAGCGACCCAGGAGCCTGAGATCGCTGGCGGCTACATCTTTCGTCATGATAAGACCGACCCAAACACTTGGGACTTTAACGGCGGTGGCGTCAGCATGCAGATGATCTATCCGCCTGAGGAAGAGCGTAATGATCGTCGGCATCAACGAGACTGGATTGTAGATCATTTGAATCACCTGAGAGACACGATTCGCAATGGCTCGGATCCGATAAGTGGATATCCATCGGTCATTGATGAGACGGCCTGGATCGATCACCAGCTGCTGAACTTGCTTACGCTAAATGTGGATGCTCTTCGGTTGAGTGCCTATTTCTACAAAAGCCGCGAAGGTAAAGTGATCGCTGGTCCTGTGTGGGACTTTGACAGATCTGCTGGTGGCACGAGTGATGGTCGCATTGGCAATGCCCTGACATGGCGCGGTGCTGGTGGAGATGAAGGCACGCACTTCTTTAGCAATATCGGATCAGGCGCTGCCGGCGGAACGCCGGTTTGGTGGCATGATCTCTTTGAGAATTCGGACTTTCACACGGCTTGGGCAGATCGTTGGAATGAGCTTCGTCAGGACGAATTTAGCGACGAGAACATTGCCAATATCATTGGCAGCATGGGCGCCGAACTCGCAGAGTCCGCTGAACGGAATTTCGAAAAGTGGCCTGGCGCAAGCCCACGTTCGGCTAACCAGCTGACTTATTCAGATATCGGTGATCACGCGGGTGAGATCCAGCACATGATCGGATGGCTCCAGGCACGCGCCGAGTGGATTACGGAAGAAATCATCACGGTGCCGACGTTTCAAGCAGACGCCGTTGTGAGCGATGGCCCGGTTACAGTCGACATTAACGCAGGGGGCTCACTCTTCGCACCTTCAGTCGTTTATTACACGACGGACGGGACGGATCCGCGAGCCCAGGGTGGTGAGCCGAGCGCCAACGCAGTTCTTTTAGACGAGGGTGTCACCCTAACAGAAACGACTCTGCTCACCGCACGCAAGAAGGACGACAATTATAAGAAGGATAGGAACGGTCCTCCGCAGACCTGGAGTGCCGTTTCCGAAGCCCGCTTCTTTATTGGTGAGGAACCTGCGAGTTCCGACAATGTGGTTGTCTCAGAGATCATGTACAATCCCGCCGATCCAACGGCCGCTGAAGAGGCGGCTAGTTTTGACAACAATGATGACTTCGAGTTCGTCGAGTTGCTAAATGTTGGGTCTAAGACGGTGAGTCTGTCAGGGGCGCGATTGCGTGGAGATGCCGACTTTGATTTCCCAGAGGGCACGAGTTTGGAGCCAGGACAGCGTCTCGTGCTGGCCGGAGACATGGCAGCCTTTGCCAAGCGCTATGGAACGATGCTTCCTCCGCTTGGCGAATACACTGGTGGTCTTCCCAATAGTGGTGGTCGTCTATTCTTACGTGCGCATGATCGGGCGACGATTCATGAGTTCTCGTACTCTGATGATGGCGACTGGCCCGAGGATGCGGACGGCGAAGGTAAGGCGCTTGTGCTACGAAACGAAACGAGTAACCCCGATCCGGCCCTAGCCAATAGCTGGAAAGCGGGAGCCAAGGATAACGGCACGCCAGGTACCGATGAAGCTGGCCAAGGCGGTGGTGGTGGTCCCGTGGAGCCAGGCACCGGCTTTTCTGACTGGTTAGCCGAGAACTTCTCGGTAGCCGAGCGCGCCGACACCGCGATCTCAGGACCCACAGCGGATGTCGATGGCGATGGATTACAGACTCTTGCGGAATACCTGCTGGGTGGTGAGCCAAAGGTGTCTGATCCAGGCAGACTTCCAGCTATCTCGCGAGAAGATGACGTGCTCACCGTTCGCTACTCTCGAGTCAAAGGCCTAACGGATGTCAGCACTCAAGTCGAAACTTCCTTCGACCTAGAGATCTGGATGGAAGATGGTGGCCAAGTGAATGAAGTCAGTGTCATCGACAATGGCGACGGCACTGAAACGGTTACTGTCCAAGACACTAATGCCGACGCCCGAGCCCGTTACGCAAGACTCCGTGTCACGCAGAATTAGCGCATTTCTAGGCGGCTCTACATTTATCGTAACGTGACCATGTAGGCCATCAGGTCTCTGAGTTCACGCTTTGATAGAATCGCCCCCATGGGCGGCATGGACGACATCGCCGGCGTAATGGTCTCGACCTGATCCAAGGCAATCATGTTGATATTGCCCGTGGGGTCTTTGAGGGTGTATTCGCGATCAGATTGCTCCACCAACGTCCCGGCGTGGGCGCTACCGTCGTTCAGGACGAGAGAAACCAGACCGTAGCCTTCGGAGATATCGGCCTGTGGAGCGATGAGTGATTCAAGGAGCTTCTCGGGAGACAATCGTTTCGCGACTTCTGTCAGATCAGGGCCGATCTGGCCGCCCTTACCCTTGAACTCGTGACAACGGATACACTGCGCAACGATATTGGTTTGAAAGATCCCCCTGCCCGTGGTGCGATCTCCGCCTGCGATGAGCGTGGCCTCAACACCTTCGATCAAGGAAAGGGCTTCTGAGTCATTGCATGCCTGGATTGCTTCAATCAAGTCCAACTGAACCTCCGGGCGTCGCTTTCCTTCGGCGAGCTGCGCCGCCTCACGGCGCAGAATGCTGATTGCATTGATTTCTCCAAGAAGAGCGTAGGCTTGCTGAGCCTCACGAAGATCCTGCTGTTGAATGGCTTCTTTGAGGAATCGAAGCGTGTCGGGAGACTTGGGTGCTTGCTGTGCCAGGTAACGATGAGCAACTTGGCGAAGCCTTGTTTCCTGCGATTTCGCGGCCTCCGACATTGACGCCTCGCCACCCGGAGCATTTATCGCCACCAGTGCTTCCAATGCCTGCGCGCGGATTGCCGTGTCCTTGGTGTCTGGCTGGGAAAGTGCGATCACCTTCGGAATGCCGTTCCGATAGTTTGAGTTTACCACGAGATCGATCAGCGCGGGGGAAACGTCTTCAGCCAGTTTGCCAAAGTGCTTGTCGAGCGCTCGTGTCATCGCCTCCGGTGACCCAGTCTTGGCGACTCTGGCGAAACCAAGCACGCGATCCACCAGGAGATCGCGATGCCACGTGACGGCGAGTTGGAGGGCTTCCTCTTGCATCGCACCTCGCGGATGCGTGCGCGTCGCAAAGGCTAGAAGCCTCTCCGCAGAAGCACCATCGCCTAGCAAACGATTGGCATTGATAGAACGTCGGAGTAAAGGCTCCCGCTCAAGCTTGGTTGAGTTTAGCATCTCAGCGAGAGTCTGCAACGCGATCGGGCTTGGTGTCATCACATCGTGGATTCCTCGGGCCGCATCGACCACGATGTTCTCGTCCTTGTCCTCAAGGAACTTGGCTAGCCCAGCATATTCGTTGGGATCTTCAAGAGTCTTTGTCTCCTCTGCCTTCTCATGAAGGCGCCGAATTCCAATCGTAGCAGCTAATCTCACATCGCTAGAGTCATGGTTGTGCTGATCGACGAGCAACTCTGGCCAGTCTCGAGCTGCCCCAGTCAACGCCTGGACGCCTGCGTGACGACGAAAGACGTCCTCACTGCCATTCGCGGCGATGAACTGGGTGATATCCTTGATATCTTTCGGTCCAGCGAGATGATGCAATGCCAGGCCTGCCTGCATACGCACGCGTGGGTTGGAATCGAACAATGCACGTTTCACAAGATCGAGGGCATAGCCTGACCGCGTATCTCCGAGTGCTCGAATGATCTGTTCGCGAAGCTGAGGGTCTTTGTGAGAAGCCAAGCTTGCCAACCCTTGAAGAGACTCGCCATCTCGGGTGCGGGTCAAGTGGGCGCACCCCCAGATGGCATGAATGCGTGCCAGTGTTCTTGAATCTGTGAGTGCGGTTTGACGGAGGATGGTAAAATCACCTCGTTGGACAATCTCATTCTGCGCTGCCAGCCGCACGCGTTGGTCGGGATCACCCAACCATTCGAGCAGTTGACCTTCTGTCATCCGCCGACGATCAGCGGCAAGGCGTCTCTGCGTTTGTTCTCGTAGCGGATGGCGATCTGCAGCGGGCACGTCGAGTTTGAGAATGCGCCCATTCTCGTGGGGCACCCACTTATTCTCACCCCAGTCAGCTGCATAGAGAGCCCCGTCCGGACCAAAGTTGATACCCACCAGCATCTGGCCCCCAAAGATTACCTCGGGTGCCATCATGCGATAGCCCGCGCCCTCTGGCTCAGCCCGAAAGGCTTGCAACCGCTTCCCTGGAAACTCGGTTAGAAAGAAATGCCCCTCCAAAGCTTCGCTCAAGGCCGTCCCCGGATTGTAAGTGAATCCCGCAGGACCCTCCGAAAAGTTGGCGATGCACGGTGTGATATTCGCAGCCTGACCGTAGAAATAAGGTTTTGATAGATTCTCGGCTGATAAGGCATTGTAGCCGGCCACGTCGCCCAGTTTCTTGTTGTTCCGATACTGGTAGTAGGAACGCCAGCCCGAATCACTGCCTTCTAGCAGATAGTGAAAGCGCTCGCCGTCTCCAAAGTCTCCATCGTTATCCACCACGAACAGATGGCCAAACTCGTCAAAAGCCAACTCCTGAGGATTGCGCAGCCCTTTGGCAAAGACTTCGAAGTTTGTCCCGTCCGGCTCGCAACGCAGAACGGCACCATGATAAGGGAAATGATGGTGACCGCCGTTTGAATCGGTCACACTGAAGGCCTTGTCGCCTATGGACCAGTAGATACGCCCATCAGGCCCCGCCGTGAGGCCGTGCATATCGTGACCGCCATAACCAATGTGCAAACCGAAGCCCGTGACCGCTTCTTTACCCTCATCAGCGGTGCCATCGTCATCGGTATCACGCAACTGCCAGAGACTGGGAATGATCGTGGTATATACACTATCTCCATGAGCCAGGACACTACCCGCGAGCCCCGTGATCTCTGAGTTGAACCCGTCGGCGAAGACCACCTTCCGATCCGCCTCACCATCCTGATCATTGTCTTCCAACATCAGAATCAACTCACTGGGAACCGTGAGGTCTTGCCAGTCAACCACGCCATCAGCATTGGCATCGCCCACCGCACCATCCTTGAATCGCTCTTTCAAAAGTCTGCGCTTATCCTCGATGCTCTGGGCATTAAAGGTCTCTATTACCCAATCCATGTGCTTACGAATATCGACCGCCCCATAGGTTCGGCGATTCGTCTGCGTGACAAAGACGCGCCCACGGTCATCCACACTCACACCAACGACACTTCCCACCATCCCTTGCGGTGCGAAAGCCGTGGCCTCGAGTTGCGTCTCGGCTGCCTGAAGGTGACCGATAGCGAAGACAATCAGAAAGAGAAGCGAGTTGAGGTGACTATGCATAAAAGAAGAATGGCGCTGCGATGAGACTGCTGTTTGTCATCGTGGTAGGACTGAAACCCTCGCTATGAAGGATGGACTCAGCTCTTTCCGGTTTTCGGCCACTGCCCCTACTCAGAGTCGTACCTAATCCGCAGAAGCTTTCTCCCTACGCCGCAACCCTCCGCATCTCATTTCAATTCTCGAATGTAAGCCATCATTCGCTCCCATTGGCATTCATGTGCATTTCCTACAAGACTCTCTAATCCAAGCAACGCCATCTTGGTCCGTCGTGAGCGTCTTAAGACCTAGCGAACTCTAAAATGAACTGCCAGAGAGACCTTGCAAAGAGCCTGCGATTGTCACAGGGCTATCCTGAAAGTCTACCAACTCAATCGAGGATTTCAGAATCCCTAAGAAGGTCAAACATATCCTCTAATTCAGATTTAAAACTAGATGAGGAGATGTTAGAATATGGCAAACATGGTCAAAACGCTACGCACGAATATCGCCTGGCATTTAGCTAGAAACTACTGCTCGCAAAATAGACGCACTGTCGCGAGATTACTCTAGATGACATTTCGGCTATCCTTGAGGTCCGGATCAAGGCATGGCACGATCTGAATGGTGCTGGGGAATTGGAGAGTATGGGCATCACTCACGATTCAATACACTAGGTATTGCTGACAAATCGCCGTGGCTGGCTTGTTGTTCCAATGGAGGAATCTTCGGATTTGTGATGGGCGATAAACAGATCGGAGGGGTGTGGGTGATTGCTGTATTGAACGATTTCGAGAACCAAGTGGTAGGAAGGTCGCTTATGCGATTAGTCGAAGACTGGTTAGTTTCAGAGGAGTATGATGAACTGTGGTTGACGACCGATCCCGACGAGAGTTTAACCTGCCCTGGGGCAGCTCCATGGCATGGAAACGCCTTTATTGTAGAAAGCCCTCAAAGTCGACAGCGATCGTGCCTCAGCCAGCAGAGTTCGTTGAGCTGACAGTAGAACCACCAAGTTCTCCCGTTAGAGGGATATCCACGCCCATTGCCGATCTCTCTTTCTCTCTCTGGGATTAGGGATGGTTTTCCGTGTCTTCGCTCCTAATAAAGGCCACGCATGATCTACACACACAGCGCCAAAGTCTGCCTTGGCACAGAGCCCTGCGATCTGCGCAAGAGTTTTGATAGCTTGAGTGTTATCGTAAGCGAGCAACTCAAAGATGATCCACTCTCCCGAAAAATCTTCGTCTTTTTGGGATGGCGCGGGACTCTGGGTCATGGCAACGCAGCTTGCACAAGGCCGCTTCTGTCGCTCCCAAGGATTAAAAACAAAATCCACCAAGTTAGCACTCAACCCCGAACCCCTCGAAATTCTGCTCAATAGCATCGATCTCAAAGACGGCCTGCAACGTGTTTGGTATGAAACGCTGCTCACACAAGAAGCAACCTCGACATGACTAACAAGCCAATAGCTTTAGTTGGGAAAGGTAGCTAACATCGATGTTAGCATTGAGATCAATAAGAAACAGGCTGAGCAAATTGCCATTCTCCAGCAACAAGTCGAGTATCTCAAAAGGCAACTCTATGGACGCAAGAGCGAAGAAGGCATCGACTACCTAGACCTCTTCAAGGATGAAGACCTGCCGAAAAGGCCCCACAAGAGGCCAAAGGAGAAATAACCACCACTCCGGCCAAAAAGAAGCCAAGAGGCAAACGCCGCATTCGCGCAGAACGCCTACCTAAGAACCTTCCCGTTAGGACCGAAGAACACATCCCGAAGGAAGTCGCAGCCGAGTCCCATAAATGGCGACGCCGAGGAGAAGAAACCACCGATCAGTTGGAGAAAGAACCCGGCTACTTCTCCATCCAACATACGGCACGCCCCAAATTCATCCCTTGGGATCAGCCCTACCAAGTCCCCATCATTAAACCGGCCAAACCAAAGATCATTGATCGCGGCTTCTGGGGCCCAAGTCTCCCAAGCGAAGTCCTCACCAACAAATACCTTTATCACCTACCATTCTACCGTCAAGAGTAGCTCTATCACTATCACTATCGCTTTCGGATCGACCTCTCCCGCAAAACCATGGGAGACGCTCGTCTAAAATGAAGGAGAGTCTGCAGGCGGTGCTCGCTGGTGATCAGCATTTGGGATCTGTATGTGCAGGATACGGTGGGCGTTCG
>Ga0213868_10004612_pt1 | contig 12573 bp, 8 predicted proteins | sample PICome_9_FD_160087 | JGI IMG/M metagenome (GOLD analysis project Ga0213868, IMG submission 160087) | Coastal seawater microbial communities near Pivers Island, North Carolina, United States - PICO127 | ecosystem: Environmental > Aquatic > Marine > Coastal | place: USA: North Carolina | collected...
GCATAGGTGATTTTATCGCCACTGCCGCGGGAAAATTCTGCATGTTCTTCATAGACGCCGGAATCGATTACGCCAACGGTAACGCCTTCGCCGGTGGCTCCGCGTGCATAGGCACTGGATGCATTAATCATGTCCAGTGCGCCCATGCCGGCGTACTCTTCGGTTTCAAATTCGCCGGCCAATGCGGCGAGATCGTCGGGATCCTGGGCCTGGGCGGAGAAGCTGCTCCAGGGGGGAGTGCTGTTGTCCTGATTGGCGACTACCGGGGGAATCGTGGTGCCGCCGCTGCCAGAATTTTTTTGTCCGCCACCGCCGCTGCTACAGCCGAATAGGGCGAAAATCGTTATCAGGCTTATGGTGATGGATAAATTATTCACTATTATTTCATCCCTTTAATTCTTTTAGTCCATTGCACGGTCTGTCCATAGGCCGGGGCAACTGTTGTTCACTGTTCTATAACAGTATTTTTAGACTATAAACGCAGATTTTTAGCAGTTTTTTTTGCGTGATGACATAATCCCACAATAATTTTATTTATCAGACACTTTTCAGAAAAGTATCAGCAAAAGGCAAACTATGCATATTCATATTCTTGGTATCTGCGGCACCTTTATGGGCAGTCTAGCACAGCTTGCCAAACAGCTCGGTCACCAGGTCTCGGGCTGTGATGCCAATGTCTATCCACCTATGAGTACGCAATTGGAGCTGGCGGGGATTAATCTGATCGAGGGTTTTGATCCGCAGCAGCTGCAGCCAGCGCCGGATCTGATTATTGTTGGCAATGCTATGTCGCGGGGCAATCCCTGTGTTGAGTATATGCTCGACAATGGCCTTGCCTATACCTCGGGGCCACAGTGGCTGGGGGAAAACCTGCTTCGCGATCAGCATGTGTTGTCGGTATCCGGCACTCATGGCAAAACCACCACCAGCAGTATGCTGGCGAAAATTCTCGATTTTGGAGGATTAAATCCGGGATTTTTAATTGGCGGTGTGCCCAGTGACTTTGGCCTGTCGGCGCGGCTTGGTGATAATACTGAGGGTAGCGGCTATTTTGTGGTGGAGGCGGATGAGTACGACAGCGCCTTTTTTGATAAGCGTTCCAAGTTTGTTCACTACCACAGCAATACGTTGGTGATAAATAATCTCGAATTTGATCACGCTGATATCTTTGAAAACCTGGTGGCTATCCAGAAGCAGTTTCATCATCTGGTGCGGACTATTCCGAGTACGGGTTCGGTGATTTATCCGGCGGGTGTTGAGAGCATTCAGGAGGTGATCGATCAGGGTTGCTGGAGTCAGATACAAACGCTTGCCGAACAGTCGTCCGAGGAGAGTACTGCCCAGTGGCGTTACCGTCTGTTGCAGAGCGATGGCTCAAGCTTTGAGATCAGCGATGGCGGTAATAATGTTGCTGAGGTTAACTGGCAGCACACGGGTCTCCACAATGTGTTGAATGGGGTTGCTGCTATAGCGGCAGCTAGCACCGTTGGCATTAGCCTGGAAACTGCCTGCGCGGCGCTCAGTGAGTTTGTTGGGGTTAAGCGGCGTATGGAAGTTATCCACGAGGATGGCGGGGTGACGGTTTACGATGACTTTGCCCATCATCCAACGGCAATTAAAACCACGCTTGAGGGGCTGCGAGCTAAGGTGGGTGGCGAAAAAATTATCGCCATTGTGGAGCCTCGTTCGGCGACCATGAAGATGGGTTTGCATGAGGGTGTTTTAACTGGCGCTGTGGATAAGGCTGATCAGGCGCTCTGGTATAAGAGTGCTGCGGTGAATTGGGATATTGAGTCAGTTGCCCGGGGCTGCGGAATTCCTGCGGCTGTCTGCGATAATATTGAGCAGTTGTTGGCGAGTACAGTTGCACAGCTGGATGGGACAGAGAAGTCACATATTGTGATTATGAGCAATGGTGGTTTTGAGGGGTTTCATCAGCGTCTTGTAGCTGCGTTGCAGTGATGCTTTTTAGTTCTTTTAGCTCTGTATTCCTAGCTCTGTAATTTTAGGTCTGCAATTTTAGCTTTGAAGAGAAAAAGTAACCGGCCCATCATTGCGCAGGGAGACTTGCATATCGGCGGCAAAGATGCCGCACTGGGTATCCTGGTGAATGGTTTTCGCTCGCGCCGTAAAGTGGTTGTAGAGGGCTTCGGCATCTTGCGGGGCGGCCGCAGAGGTGAAGCTGGGGCGCAGGCCTTTCTTGGTATCTGCGGCCAGTGTGAACTGGGATACGATTAACAGGCCGCCATTGATATCACGCAGGGATAAATTCATCTTTCCCTGGCTGTCGGCAAAAATCCGGTAGTTAAGTATTTTCTCCAGGAGCCGGTCGGCATGGGTCTGGTCGTCATCGCGCTGTATTCCCAGCAACAGCATAATCCCCTGATTGATTTCACCACAGACAGCGTTGTCCACACTGACGCTGGCATGGCTTACCCGTTGAATTAATCCGATCATAGTTTTTCTGTCGCTGGCCCTGTTAGGGTTTAGTTAGTCCACATTATCGAGTTCAAGCTGGTAGGCGAGGTTATTGGTTGCACGCACTAATGCGTCGGTAGTGCCTCGCTCACTGGAAGAGTGCCCTGCATTGGCAATAATTTCCAGTTTTGCCGAGGGCCATGCGGCACTGAGTGCAAAAGCCTGGTTGACCGGACAGACCATATCGTAGCGACCGTGAACTATGGTGCCGGGAATATCTTTTAGTTTATCGGCGTTGTTAATAATTTGATCGGGCTCTAAAAATGCTTTGTGGATAAAGTAATGGGCTTCGATTCGCGCCATGGCCATAGCCATGTGGGGGTTGGCAAAACGATCGACAACATCGGGGTTGCTGTGCAAGGTGGCACAGCGCCCTTCCCAGATTGACCAGGCTTTTGCGGCGGCCATCCGTTCCAGTTCATTGTCGCCGGTCAGGCGTTTGTAATAGGCGCCGAGCATGTCGCCGCGCTCGGCCTCTGGTATTAGCTGGCTGTACTGTTTCCAGTAGTCGGGGAAGATACGTCCGGCACCGTCCTGGTAGAACCAGTTGATATCTTCATCGCGACATAAAAAGATACCGCGCAGAATTAGCCCCATCACTAGCTCTGGATAGCTCTGTGCATAGAGCAGTCCGAGGGTGGAACCCCAGGAGCCGCCAAAAATTACCCAGCGCTCAATATCCAGGGTTTGGCGAATAGTCTCTATATCGTCGATCAGTGCGGCGGTATTGTTGTCTTCCAGTCGGGCGTGGGGTGTGGATAGTCCTGAGCCGCGCTGATCAAATAGGATAATGCGGTATTTTTCCGGATCGAAAAAACAGCGGTCACTGGTTGCGGTGCCGCCGCCGGGTCCGCCATGTATAAACAGTACTGGAATGCCATCGGGATTTCCCGATTCTTCGACATAGAGTTTGTGTGGTGCTGTGACGGCAATAAACTGTTTGCTGTAAGGTCGGATGGCCGGGAACTGTTTAAACATTGCGATAGAATTACCCTGAGGGTCTGTTTATTTAAGCTATAACTTGCCAATAGAAAATTCTTGGTACTGTTAAGGATATACCCTTATTTGTAGATATACCCTTATTTGTAGATATACCCTAGGCCACAAGTTGAGGAAAGGCAAATGACAGAGATAAAGCGTTGTACTCATATAAAGCGCTGCGCTTGGTGTGGTGATGATCCACTGTACCAGCAGTATCACGACAATGAGTGGGGGGTGCCCTGCCGCGTTGATAAAAAATTATTTGAGTTTGTGTTGCTTGAGGGTGCGCAGGCGGGTCTGTCGTGGATAACTGTACTGCGCAAGCGCGAGGCCTATCGCAGTGCCTTTGCCGACTTTGATGTGCAGAAGGTGGCGGCGTTTACTGAAAGAGATGTGGAGCGCTTGATGAACGATGCCGGTATTGTTCGCAATCGCTTAAAGATCACCAGTGCGATTTCCAATGCGCGCCTGTTTATCGATATTCAAGAGGAGTTTGGCAGCTTTAGTGATTATTTTTGGGGCTATGTGGATAACCAGCCGATTGTTAATCGCTGGGCGAGCTTAAGCGAAATTCCCGCCACTACTGAGCTGTCTGATCTGATCGCCAGTGATATGAAAAAACGCGGCTTTAAGTTTTTTGGCTCGACCATCTGCTATGCACATATGCAGGCAATGGGGCTGGTGAATGACCATTGCCTGGATTGTTTTCGTCACTCTGAATGTTTTTCTGAATGTTAATCGCGAATAAATACTGCTTCTAAACTGGTATTGCTTGATCTACTCAGCTCAACGCTGCTATTTGCAGTATTAATATCCCCTTGCCAGCGCGAAAATACATAACCTTCATTGGCAACGGCAGTGAGAGAGACTGGAACATCATCAAAATATTCTCCCTGCCAGTTGGCGCTGGAGAGTAGCAGTGAATTCAGTTCAACTGACCCGGCGGCGGGGTTGTTAATAGTAATATTGAGTTGGTACATTCCGCTTAAGCCAAAGTAATTGCGAATATATTCTTTCAGAGGTGATAGTCGGTTGTCACCAAAGTTTCTCAGGACGCCGACTGCCGATTGCCATTCATTAGCTGTTTTTCCCTCACCCCAGCGCTGAAAATGGTTCTCCATTTCAGGTTCCATAAGATTTGCAATGGCGTCAATATGCTGCCTGACTCTGCTGGCCTTAAAACGGCCGTTAAACTCATCGGCAAATTGATTGATAAACTGATTTCTAAACTGGCTGTTTTCCATAAGTTTGCGAAAGAGTAGAGTTGACCAGGGTGGGTTTGGCCAGCCGGGGCCATTTTCTTCCAGTGCAAATGACAGGGTATCCTTGCTGTAGGCAACATAGTTCCAAGCCCCAAAGGAGAAATCAGTGTCGTATAGGATCCAGCGCCATTTGGTTGATGGAGAGTTCCAGAATTTAATATTGTTACCAGGCCAATCCCAGTTATCAAAATAAATTTGCGCAACCATATAAGTAATTAAATTATCAATATCTATTTGGTTGGCCACATAGTCGAAGTTGTCCTGAACAGCTAGACTATTGTTCCTTACATAGTTAATGAGTTCGTTATAGGAGTCATTGCTACCTTCCACTACTTCTCCATTAGCTACGAGTAAATTTATTTCACTTTTATCAACATCAATTTTGTCGTCGAGGAAATGCTCATTTACTTTTTCACGAATATTGTAAAAGCCCCAATACTCTCCGTTCAGATAAACGACAGCGGGGCGATAGGCTTGAGTCTCCAGGCCACTTCCACCCATTAAACTGGTCGCCATAACATCTCGCATATTGCTTTCTATCCAGTCATTACCTGCATTACGCAGCACAATAGATTCAAAACTGTCATAGTCCAGGGACGGAAATAAAGGGTATTCCAGTTTGCTGAAGCCATAGCGGCCCCGCGCAAAAATAGACAGTGAGCGCTGATCATTGGCACGGCTCCAAGCGCCAAATATTTTGACCCCCGCATCCAGGGCGACACCTAACTCGCCTGTTGGCTCGTAGAAACTAAAGTGAACATCTCGTTCCCAATCTTGCCAAAAGTTCGCCCCAAAAAATGGCAGGTTATCTTCATAGTTTTCCTCGGGGCCGTAGACGTAGATTCCCTCATTATTATCAAAGAGATCATCCGGCTCAGTGACCAATGTGACGATGGGTAGGTCGTGAGTGTTAGACGTAATATAGGTGCGGCTTGCAGTGCGCGAAGGAATATAATCGTTCTGAAAAACCCTGGCACGTACAACCGTATCCCGGTCAATACTAATAGCAGAAGAATAGAGCGGTGATTGAGCGTTGGGAACAGTGGCGTCGAGGGTGTAGCGAATTTGTTCGCCCTGGGTGGCGCCACTTAAACTGATGCTCTGCCCATTGAACTGGCCGCCACTATGAGAAAAAACAATCTCATTCGATGTAATGCCAAAAAATTCCTCGTCACTATTTTCGCTACCTGGGGAAGGTGGTTCATAGTAGACCAGGCTCCCATCTTGCCGTGAGCGCCCAATGCTTTTGTCTGTGGTGAGCCCCATAACATCTAGCTGATCAACCTGGTTGCCTGCGCTATCAAAAAGAACCAGAGACTCACCTATCGAAGATAGTTTAAAGTTGGTATGCAGACTGGAATCCTGAAGGGAGAGAATATCTGGTGGCGACTGACCATCGGTTGTTGGACCGAGATAAAGTGCCGATAGATAGGGGATAAGGCTGAGATCTGACGAGCTGGTGGAAATGTTGTGCACCTGAATGCTGAGAATATTATCACCGCTATTAAGTAGATCGCGAAATTCATCAATTTCAAACCTCAGCGGTGATCCATTCTGATAGATAGTTGCTTCGCGATCCGATATGGCGGGGGAGTCAAAGGAGGGCACTGCTTCCAGCATATTTGATCGGGCAACTTCAACACCATTGATATGGGCAATAAAACCATCATCAAAATCGATGTCTAGGATGAGGTTGTTGACTAGCACCAGATCATCAATGGTGAAAACTATTCTGGTATAGACAGAGGGAGTACCTATGGGAACTTCCGTGGCATCATCGCGATCACTGTAGCCAAAGCCACTGGCGCCCTGTTGCCAGCTGCTATCGTCGAAATCCAGGCTGGTCCATTCGCTATTCGGAGTGGACTGGGGTAGCAGGTAACGAAAGTTATCGCCGCGGTTGACCAGTGTCTTGTATATCCCGGGGGCCGAATTGTCTTTGTCTTTGTCTGAGGCCCACACTCGCAGATAGGCACCGGGACCGATAGACATGGTTGGAAAAACCCATTTTGCAGGTTCCAAAATGTCATCGGTGATACTCCAGCCGGATAAGTCAATGGTTGTGGATGTACTGTTGTGCAATTCAAACCAATCAGGGCTATCACCATCTTCATCTAAAAAAGCAGCGTTAGAGGAAGAGGCTTCGCTGATAAATATTGTCCTGAGTGAACTGCCAGAATTGTCACCACCGGTATTTCCGGAGTCGGTATCTCCGCCATCAGAGTTACCATTATCGGTATTTCCGGTATCAGTATTCCCACCAACAGTATTGCCCCCTGTATTATTACTGTTGCCGTTCGAGCTGCTGTTGTCGGATCCGCCACCGCCACCGCCTCCGCCACAGCCGACCATCAGGCTGAAAAGCAAAAACAGAGCGAAGCTACCCAGGGTGTTTTTTCTGTAGGTGTGCCGGTGAAAAACTGATCTATTCATAATGGAAACCGATAAAAAATATTGGAAATTCGCCATTAGGCGAAGTTTGTCGTCCATTCTAAAATTCACAGTGTCGGCAAGACTAATGCGAACGCCTGCTTCAGGTGCGGGCTATTTGTTTTACTTTATGCGATTTTAGCGCCCGGATAAACAGGTTTTGCAGCGAAAACAGTAAAAGCACTCGAAGAGGTCGGGGATGGTTACCCTTTGTATAGAAGATTATTTGATTTTTTACCTGCACCAACACAGGGGTGGGGGCGAGTACTTAACCGACAGTTTAACCCACTACCACCATATCCCGACCCATATGTTTGGCCTGGTAGAGGCCGTTTTCGGCCGTAGAAATTAAATCATCAATGCCGGTGCATTTGTCAATTGATGCAACACCCACGCTGAGAGAGATACGCAGGGTATCGCCCTGGGCCTCCATGGTTAATTTGCCTGCCTGGGCGCGCAGCCGCTCAGCAATATTAACCGCTGCTTCGGCGTTGGCGGTAGGCAGCAGTATCAAAAACTCATTGCCGCCCCAGCGTGCGACTACATCTTCCCCGCGCAGTGGCTCGCCGAGTAGAATACCTATAGCGTGGAGTACATCATCGCCGACATCGTGGCCGTAGCGGTCGTTGATAAACTTAAAGTTATCCAGATCAGCTAGCAGTATGGAAAAGGGCTGGTTGATCAGCCGGTACTGCTGATATTTTTTCTCCAGTCGTCGCTCCATATCGTGGCGGTTGGGGAGTTGGGTAAGTTGGTCCTGATGGGCAATTTGGTCGACTCTGAGAGATAGATCCTTGTATTTGTTGAGGCTGCGGGAGTGGGAGATATCCATGGCTATGGCAAACAGGGATAACACTATATAGGCAGACAGAAAGCGCACAATGCTGACATCAGTGTAATCCGGCGGAGTCATTATTTGCGGTGTGCCATAGAGCAGCCAGACGGCGACAGAAAATACACTGCTGAGGATTATAATGCTGTAGCGGTAGCCAAAGGTTCCGACCAGAACGGGAATAATGGTTAGGCACCACATCAGGGTCGAACTATCTGTTGAGTTATCTGAAGTTGCGACAAGCAGATAAAAGAAACTGCCAATCAACAGAAATGCCAGCAGTGCCCGGGCCAGTTGCGGGCGATCAAAAATACTGTGAATACCCAGGCCAACCAGCAACAGGCCGGCCACTGCCAGATAAAATGTGGCTGTGGACATATCGCCCTGTTGATAGGAATAAAACGCGAAGAGTACTGCGATAATTTCTTGAGCGACCAGCGAGAAGGAGAGAAACCCGCCGGGTATTGATTCACTGTTATCCGTTTCAGTCATATGCATCCCACCATCCGTTGGTAGTAAATGTAGCATAGAAATTGGCGGGCCGTACTGGCCCGCCAGAGTATGTCCGCTAAAATATGGCTGTTGGAGTGCGCTTACTTGGGTGCGCGTTTGCGCTCGTTCTCAGTCAGCAGCTTTTTACGCAGACGGATGCTCTCTGGTGTGACTTCTACCAGCTCATCGTCTTCGATAAATTCTAACGCTTGCTCAAGGGTGTGCTTGATAGGCGGCACCAGAGTCAGTGCTTCATCAGTTCCCGATGCACGTACGTTAGTCAGCTGCTTGCCTTTGATTGGATTAACAACCAGATCGTTGGCGCGGGAGTGGATGCCGACAACCTGACCTTCGTATATATCGATAGCGTGGCCGAGGAACAGGCGCCCACGTGCCTGAATATTAAATAGTGCGTAGGCGGCAGTCTTGCCTTTGACCATGCTGATCAGAGCGCCATTTTGACGCTTGTGGCTCTCGCCCTCTTTAACCGGGCCGTACTTGTCAAAGATGCTGGTCATAATGCCTGAGCCTGAGGTCAGGGTCAGAAAGGTGCCGCGGAAGCCAATCAGGCCTCGAGAAGGCATGCTGAACTCGAGACGTACACGTCCTTTGCCATCGGGTTCCATATTAGTGAGCTCTGCTTTACGCATGCCCAGCTCTTCCATAACAGAACCCTGGTGCTGTTCTTCAACGTCGATAACAACCTGCTCATAGGGTTCTTGAACCTTGCCGTCGACAATTTTCTGTACCACTTCAGGACGGGATACGCCCATTTCAAAACCTTCGCGACGCATGGTTTCGATCAGTACTGAGAGGTGTAGCTCACCGCGACCGGAGACAACAAATTTATCTGGCGTATCGCCCTGGGTAACACGCAGTGCTACGTTGTGGATCAGCTCCTGATCGAGGCGGTCTTTAATATTTCTGGTGGTAACATACTTGCCTTCCAGGCCTGCAAAAGGTGAGTCGTTAACAATAAAGGTCATGCTTACGGTTGGCTCATCAACGCTCAGAGCGGGCAGGGCTTCAATATGCTCTGGGTCGCACAATGTATCGGAGATGCTCAGGCCATCAATACCGTTAATGCAGACGATATCGCCGGCACCAGCCAGCTGTGTTTCGATCTGTTCGAGACCCAGGTAACCTTTTACGTTTAATACCTTGCCTCTGCGCTCTTTGCCGTCGGCAGATTTAACAATAACCTGCTGATTTGGCTTGAGCTTGCCGCGGGTAATTCGACCCACGCCAATAACGCCAACATAGCTGTCATAGGCCAGCGCAGAAATTTGCATCTGGAAAGGGCCTTCCAAATCAACTTTTGGCGCCGGGACATCACGGGCGATCATCTCGTACAGTGGTGTCATATCGTCAGCCATTTCGTCGGCTTCAAGACCGGCGATGCCGTTTAGTGCCGAGGCGTAGATAACCGGGAAGTCCAGCTGCTCATCGGTGGCGCCAAGGTTATCAAAGAGTTCAAATACTTGATCCAGGACCCAGTCTGGGCGAGCGCCGGGACGGTCGACCTTGTTGATAACAACAATCGGGCGCAGTCCCTGTTCGAAGGCTTTAGAGGTCACAAAGCGCGTCTGTGGCATCGGCCCGTCAACAGCGTCGACCAACAGAAGCACTGAGTCAACCATGGACAGTACGCGCTCTACTTCTCCACCGAAGTCGGCGTGTCCAGGAGTATCTACGATATTGATACGGTAGTCATTCCAGTTGATGGCAGTGTTCTTTGCCAGAATGGTAATGCCGCGCTCTTTCTCCTGGTCATTGGAGTCCATCAGTCGCTCGGAGCCGACGTCCTTGCGGTCGAGGGTGCCTGATTGACTCAGAAGTTTATCAACCAGCGTAGTTTTACCGTGGTCAACGTGGGCGATGATTGCAATGTTACGCAAGTTTTCAATGGACATGAGAGATACCAGTAGGCGCAAAAGGTCGCGATTATAGTGGAATTCTCAGAAACTGCTACGGATCTTTTAACTAAGCGTGAGTTTCTTCTTTTCTGCTGACGTTGCGCTCGATCAACATTCTCGTAATTGAGGTCGCTGGTGAGGGGGGTGCGATTAGATTTCCCTGTAAAAACTGGCAGCCTGTATTCAACAAAAGATGGTGTATTTCGGGCTCTTCAACGCAGGGAGCGATACATTTTAAGTCGACGGATTTGGCCAGTTCGACCAATCCTTTAACCAGATTCCATGAGCTTTCCATATGGGTACATTCAGACATAAGCTTGTGTGAAATTCTGATAGTGTCGATTTTCAGATCGCGCAATTTTTGAATCGGCAGGCTCTGGTAGCCAACATTGTCGACAATAAAGCCAATACCCATCTCTTTCAACTTGCCCAATTGCTGGTTCAGGGGCTTATGTATCTTAGGTAATGTCTCTGTATGCAGGCCAAAGATCAGAGTCTCTGGGTTGACCTTAAACTGGCACAGCAGTTGATCAAGATTGTCGATAAAAGATGAGTGTTCGAGTTCGCGAAGACTGAGAGTAAAGTAAATTTTCTGTTCTTCTCGCCACAGATCCTGATTTTTCCACAGTTCAATTTGCCGGAAAATCTGCTCGAGTAGTGATAGGGAGATATCGACAATCATCGAGCCGGACTCGAGCACTGAAATTATTTCGTTGGCGGAGATCAGTTCATTATCGGGGTTTCTCCAGCGCAGAAATATCTGCAGTCCGTCAATAAGGTTGGTCTCTGTGTCGAGAATAGGCTGGTAAAAAGGCATAAATGAACCACTGTTGGCCTTATCCCGCAGCTGCTCCAGGAGTACAGCTTGAGCTTGAAGCTCCGAGGGTAGTTTTTGGTTGTGGAAATAAAAGTTCGATTTTCCCTCGCGCTTGATGGTGTAAAGCGCCTTATCAGCCTGCTGTAAAATGGCATCGCCATCAGCACTGGCGTCATTAAACAAGACAATGCCGATGCTGCAACTGATACGAAACTTTTCGTCTTTGATGACAAAGGGTTCACGGGCGGCTTCGATGATTTTCTCGGCGACTTGAGCAATCAACAAGCGCGATGCTTCTTCCTCTCGACCGAGGTTTTCCAGAAGCACCACAAACTCATCACCGCCCAGCCTTGCGACCGCTTCTTCAGTTCGAATGATTTTGCGCAGCCGCTGGGCAAATAGGGTCAGGGCCAAATCACCGTAATGGTGGCCGCGGGTATCGTTAATTTCTTTAAAGTGGTCGAGATCGATAAATAACAGTGAGCAGTAATTTTGATTGCGCTGGGCAAGGGCAATTACCCGAGTCAGCTCTTCCTTCAATCGATGGCGATTTGGCAGGCCAGTCAGTGGGTCGAAATAGGCTTGCTGTTTGATGCGGGTTTCCGATTTGACTCTATCGGTAATATCCTCGACAAAAGAGGCAGCACCAACCACGTTCATCGCATCGTCAAACAGCGGTGTGTCATTCCACTCGCAGATAATTACCGTACCGTCGCTGGTAATATTTTCAGCAGTGCCGGAGAAATCTTTGCCAAAAAGAAAAAGGTCGTTCTCGACCTGCTGCTGCAAGAATGTTTTTTTCTGTTCAAACAAAAAGTCTGTTGTGCGACCTAGCACCTCTTCTTTAGCATAACCAAAAATGGTTGTGGCGGCTGGATTCCAGCTGATAATTTCCCGCTGTTGATTCCACTCAATAAACCCCAGCGGAGTCTGTTCGATCAGGCTGGCTATTTTTTGACTGGTAGTGATAATTTGCTGGGAGCGCTGATCGGCTTTAAGCATATTGCCGGTCGCCTTAATCATCCCTTGGCGATAATTTGCCACAGCTTTGTTTATCAGTGCGTAGATCAGTGCAACTAAAGCCAAAAAGCCCGGGTGTATCTGCGGATAAAAGATATACAGGCTCACTAGCAGGGGCACGAAAATAATGCTGAGAAACAGATGGCGAAAAACGCTACTGTGAGTGTGGTTAAGGGGCCAGGAGATGCTCAGCGTGGTGATCGCAATAATTGTGAGCGCAGAGGTTGCGAGTTGTTGAGGGTCGAGAAATAGAGGTGCGGCCAGACCCCATAAAATAGCAAACAAACTTGAGGCGATAACAGTGACAACATGGGTTTTTTTGGCGGATAGACCGCCTGAACGGCT
>Ga0213868_10004615_pt1 | contig 12571 bp, 10 predicted proteins | sample PICome_9_FD_160087 | JGI IMG/M metagenome (GOLD analysis project Ga0213868, IMG submission 160087) | Coastal seawater microbial communities near Pivers Island, North Carolina, United States - PICO127 | ecosystem: Environmental > Aquatic > Marine > Coastal | place: USA: North Carolina...
CGATCTATTGGGTTGATGAAGTAGGAGCGACGAATCAGGTGAACGCTCAACGGGGCTATGCGCCTAAAGGAGAAACGCCGGAACTCAAGAAGAGCGGCAAGAAGTATAGAATCAACATGATCAGCGCGGTGACAAACAAGACCGAACTTCGGTTCATCTGCTACACATCTACAATGACACAATCGAAGTTTATATTGTTTCTATCCAAGCTGGTAAAAACAACCGAAGGGCCTGTGGTTGTGATCACTGACAATTTACCGGTTCATCATGGCAAGCGGGTGAAGTCGTGGGTAGAGGAGCAGCCTAATCTCAGACTTGAGTTCATACCCGGCTACTCGCCAGAGCTCAATGCCGATGAATATCTCAACCGCGATCTCAAGAAGAACGTTAACACCAAGCGGATGCCGAGAAATCTGGCCGAGCTAAAAGTGAACGTGATTTCGTTCATGCGCAGCATCCAGAAACAACCAGAGCGGATCATGAACTATTTCAATAGTCGGCATATAGCATATGCGGCATAGATCTACCTGTATTTGAGGGCCGTATTAATAAATTGATATTGTGGTGGCGGGCTGCGGTAATCTGTGGCGGATTATTAACATGAAACTTATGACCGTAGGGATCCTTTTTAGTCTGACCACTTCCGCTGCGCTTGCCGATTGGCTGCAATGGCGTGGTCCATCGTTTTCAGGTTCTGCGACTGTGGATGCGAAGCCGCCTGTTTCTTGGGGGGAGACTGAGAATGTTGCCTGGAAATTGCCCATTCCTGGACGTGGTTCGGGGACGCCTGTCGTGGCAGGCAATGACCTGTATGTGGTGACTTCGATCGATACGGGGAAGACGCCAGATGGAGCGGCGGCAAAGAAAGGCGACGGGCGGGATGCTCCCGAAGCGTTGCATCAGTTTGTGGTGATCTGTGTGGATCGCTCTTCAGGCAAGGTGCGTTGGAAGAAGACGGTGGCTGAGATGGTGCCACACTCTGGACATCATCGAGATCATTTTTACGCTTCAGCCTCGCCGGTTACGGATGGTAAACATGTTTGGGCTCACTTCGGGTCTCGGGGCACGTATTGCCTAACGAAAGATGGCGAGCTTGTTTGGTCTCGACAGGATCTTGGTAAGATGACGACCAGAGGTGGGTTTGGAGATGGTTCTAGCCCAGCGCTCTTTCAGAATTGCCTGATTATTCCCTGGGATCATGAAGGGGATTCTTTTGTCACAGCACTAGATGCGAGGACTGGCAAGACGCTTTGGAAGACTGATCGTCCTGACACGATGTCTTCGTGGTCGACGCCGTTGGTTACCAAGGTTGGCAATCAGGACTTGGTGATTCTTAACGGACATCCAACTGCTCGTGCCTATGATGTGAAGACCGGCAAGGAAGTCTGGCGTGCTGACGGTCCTACTCAGCGTCCTGTGGCCACACCCATTGTGACGCAAGGTTTAGCCCTTATTTGCAGTGGTTTTCGTGGGAATTTCTTTGGCGCCTACAAGCTAGAGGGAGCTTCTGGTGATCTGTCTGGCAGTAAACATGAGCTTTGGACGCATGAAAAGAATTGTCCCGACATTGCTTCGCCCGCGGTGTCTGGCAATCGCGTTTACTTCCATTCTGGCAAAGACGCTATTCTGTCCTGCCACGACATTCACACGGGGAAGGCACACTACATGAGAAAGCGTATGCCTGGTCTTAGGAAAGTGTATGCTTCACCTGTCATCGCCAATGGACATGTTTATGTCACGGGGCGAAGCGGTAAGGTTGTGGTGATCAAAGATGCCGACAAATTCGAAGTTGTCTCGACCAATGACATCGGTGAGGGCGTGGACGCAAGTCCCGTTGTCATTGGAGACACCATTTACCTGAGAGCGACGGAGCACCTATACTGTATCAAGGCGTCGAAGTAGTGTCAGAATCGATTTTGGTATAAAGCTGTCCCTCGCGGATCATGACGGGATAGGTGTTTACTTTGCCTGTGGCTGGAAGTGAGAGTGCTTGGCCCGTGTTGAGGTCAAATTGGGCGCCATGCCACGGACAGGCGACACAGCCTTCCTCCAGCCAGCCGTCCGAAAGTCTAGCATTCGCGTGGGTGCAGAGATCGTCGATAATGTGAATCATACCTTCCTTCGTCACAGCGATGGCGAGCGGGTGAAGCCCGATCTCGACGCGTGTGAGCGTGCCAGGACTAAACTGATCTACGGAACCTAGAGGAACATTGGCCATTGTGTATGCTATGCTTTCTTTTTTACGATGACTGTCCTACGGGCAGCGTTCTTTTTCGGACGACGCCCTTGGATGGTCTTTCCAATCATGTCCGTGTTCGGAACGATCATGAAATTGCCATGAGGGTCTTCTAGCCGAGTCGAGGTTGCCCCGACTGCCGTGACCCGACGGAGAGCATCGTCAGCGACTTTTACTTCAGTGCCCACAGGAAAGAAGTCCCTTGGATAGACGCCCGAGGCGATGTTCTCGGCAACGCCCGTCATCCCAAGTCCAATGGCTAGTGCAAGAGCGAGAGCAATACTTCCAAGCAATATTTGAATTGTCTTGGAGAGAAGCTCAGTCTCGATGTCCATTTGCCCGAAGGCGAGCGTCAGGATGACTACAACCAAGAACCCATAGACGACATTTGCTAGAGTACGTGCGTATTCCAGGCACACACTTTCTGCGCTGGTGAGGAGCGATCCATGAATAAGACGAGCTACTAGGAGGCCAACCAATACGTAAAGGATAGCAGAGGCCGCTCGTGGAAAGTAGGTCACGATGTCTTTTAGTACTTGGGCAATGCTGTCCAGTCCCGGCACGACTTGTGTAGCACTCATGAGGAACATGAGAATCAGGACGAAATAGACGACCTTCGCTACAAGTTTGGGGAGAGGTGTCTTCAAGCCAATGCCGTGAAGCATCTCTTGCATGCCTGTCCGTTCACTGACTTTCTCGAGGCCAATCTTGTCTAAGAGTGTTGCCAGGATTCGCCTCACAATCAAGGCAACAATGAGCCCAACGATGAAGATTGTTAGCCCACCAATAAATCCAGGAATGAAATTCTGGATGGAAACTAATAATTCTGTGAGCGACTGCTTCGTGCTCTCCAGCATATTTAAGGGAGGCACAGCCGGCGTCTCGTTTGCAGCGGGAGGAGATTCTTGCGCGACGAGTAATGTCATAATGTTAGCTAGTCTTCGGGTGAGTGGTCTTGCGAGGCTTCATCTGAACCTTGGGCGGGGGAACCTGGGAGAGCTTTGAACAGCGCTTGAGCGATGCCGCTGAGGGTGATGCCGAAGCTCTTGAAGATGAAAGAGGCGGAGTCTTTGGCGAGGGACTCCAGCTTGACCCGATTCATGATCTTTGCGATACGCTTTTCGGCCCCTTCCGGCGGTGCCTCTTCAGCCCACGGCGAACCACCACCGAAGAGGGCTTCTACCTCGGCTTCTTTTTGTCTGAGCTCGTCGTCTGAGATCATTGCTAGGCTGCGGATTGGTGATCAAGTTTAACGTAGCTTTCCTTGAAGCGATCTAGTGACCGGTAGAGACGCATCTTCGCGGCGCTGAGTGAAACTTTTAGCACGTCCGCTATTTCTTGGAGCGTGAGTCCACTGATATATTTTAAGAAGATGATCTCACGCTGATCCTCATCTAGCCTGTCCATCGCTTCTTCGATTGTCTGGGACAGTTGTATTTTAGAATCTGTTTCCTGCTCCTTCTCTTTGAGTCGGTGGGCGAGATTTTCACCTGCTGCCGTCTCTTTCGCGACACGGCGACTCATGGTCTCCCGTCTGCGTAAGCAGAGATTGTAGACAATGCGAAAGAGCCAAGTCTTGAAGGCTGCGCGATGTTCAAACTGGTGCATCCTGTGATACACTTGGACGAAAGTATCCTGGCAGACTTCCTCCGCGTCCTGGTAAGAGCGGATTATCTTTAGGCATGTGTTGAACACAAGAGACTCATGACGCCTGACTAGTTCTTGGTAGGCAGAGAGATCCAGAGGTTGGATAGCCTGACAGCGCTCGACCAGTTCTTGGTCTGTCCACTCGGAAAGGTCTTGGTCACTATCGTGTTCTTTGCTGCTCAAATCAATCAGAGGCGGCTCGCTTGCCAAAAGTCATGTTTATGCACTAATTTCCAAATATTTCTCAAGCCACATCTCGATGTCAGCAAGAATGTCATCGCTGCTGACATCGTGTAAGAGCAGGTGGTAGCCCTCAGGGTAGAATCGCTTCTCTTTGTGATTTCCCCCGATTTCCCCGAAGAATTGCTCTACTTCCTCCGGTTTGGTAAAGATGTCATTGCCAGCATAGAGGACGAGAATTGGCCTAGAATTCTTTTTAATTAGGGTGCGGTTCGCTTTGACGAGAGTTCCGATCCGTTGGAGCAGGCGAAGGGAGAACCGGTGTACAGCATGTGGTGTATGCTCCAATTGGGCCTCATGTGAGGTGGTGCTCACCACTTGGGCAGGAGAGGAGCCGTTACTCGCGAGGGATTGCAGATTCAATCGGTAGGTTGGAGCGATCCATGATCCAAGCTTGAGCAGGCAGGTCTGCCAAACAGGGAGTTTCCCCGTGATTTGAACGATCGGCGAGGCGAGGATGAATCCTGAGGGACGAAGACCGAGCGCGGACGCCTTACCTGACAAGTGAGCGCCAATAATGCCGCCAAGACTTTCGCCGTACCAAAAGATGGGGACTCCTGGATGAACGGATTGAACCCGAAGTGCGAAGCTGGAAAAGTCTTCAAACCAGCCCTGAGGGTGATCCAGGTCCCCAACGCGCGGGCCCAGTGGATCGTTCCCCATACCTCTAAGTTCGTGAGCGTAGACGGCGATGCCTCGTTCTCGGAAATACTCGCCTAGGGGCCGCCAGTCACTGGCCGCGCCACCTAAGCCATGAATACCGAGGATGACGGCGCGAGGGGAGCGCTGTGGCAACCACTTTGAGTAGGGGAACTCCGTGCCATCGGGCGCCGTGAAGTGGGTTGGCGTCCATGTGGCGGTGGGTACTTTGGTCATCGGGCTTTGGCAGCTGGTGAGAATGATGAGGGTTAGAAGTTTCAGCTCCAGTGTCGATCTAGCAAATCCCATCATTGACGCTAATTATAAACATTCTATAAATGTGAACACAAGATGGATCAGGAACACACCCAGCAATCTTCGCGCATTCTCTTGGGACTGGTAGCTTTGCTCACGATTTCATCGTGCCAGGTGGTGCCGGATATTCCAGAGGAAGAACTGCCTGTTCTTTCAGATACACTTATTCCAGAGTCTGTTCCTGCTCCAACCTCGTTTAGAAACGTGGATAGGCAGGAGGCTATCTTGCTTGCACGTCGATATGCCAGCTACCGTTGGACGCCGACAAAGCGAAATATTTGGCACGGTTATGATGAGCAGGGCATCCGTGTCGACACTCCGGATGAGGAGTTTCGAAGTCCAGGGATCAGACCGGGCTGGTGGAAGCCGGGTATCGAGAACCAGGGTATTCCGTATCAGTGGGGAGGCTTCGCGACGATCGAGGAGTTTGATCAGGCGCTAACTAATGGCTTTGCTGCTGGTGATATCCTCACGACGGAGAAGCGCGCAATGTTGAGCGAAGGGCGTCCGACTGTGAGCCAGGCGGCTACGGGCATTGATGCTTCAGGGCTTGTAAGCCGCTGCTGGAAGCTGGACCGAAATTACACGACCCGCGAGTTGGAAAAATTTTGCACGGTATTGGAAAGCTATGACGAGCTCAAGCCTGGAGATGCTCTCAATCTTTCCGGCGTCCATGTGATCTTATTTGAACAGTTTGCGGGTTCTGAAAAGAAAGCGTTGCTGGGTTACGAGGCGGGCTCGCCGCCCAGTTGGAAAGTGCTTTACGACCGGTTGCCTGTTTCCCACTTGAAGCGCCTTGGATACCAGCCATTGCGACTGAAGCACATCACTGAATCTCCTGATGATGCGAAGGTGCTTGGTCTAAGATCAGCAACGCCTCCGGCTCCTCCAGCTACGGTAGTTGATGATGCGGACGCCCCGTTTTTGTAGTTTGGGTTGGGTTAGGGGATGATCCTACCAATTACGCATCCATGTACTGATGCGCCCCATGACGTCCTCATTGCGCTTGAACAACAGAACGGCCCCCTCATCTTCGAATCGCTGGTAAATGATAGGCATTTGCCAACGGTTTAGTATTGCGGTGGCTTTTTCGACTTCCTCAGCGCGAACCAGTCGGTCTCTGGCTCCGTGAATAACCAAGGTGTTTAGGTCTTTGAGTGAGCCAGAGTTCGTAAAGGGTTCGATCGTTGCTTCTGTTATAGGACTCGAGATGTGCACGTAGCCTTTGAACGCGTGTGGCAGCTGTTGCGCGCCTACGAGAACCCCGCGCCCACCCGTTCCATAGCCAGCGAGAATAACAGAAGCGGAATCAAGATTTGGCTGACGTTTGATGAACGCTAGGGCTTCTTCTAACCTATTCTTGGCGTCGGCACTTTCCCAGTCTCCTTTGCCAAAGGTAGGGGCAACCACGGCCATGCCTATTTCGTCGGCGAGTCTCTTGAAGGCCCAGGGGCCTGCTTTGATGTTGCCACCATGACCATGCAAGACCAAAATGACAGGCATGGACGGTCTTTCTGATCCTTTGGGTGAGCGATACACATAGCGGTGGATTTGGTCCGTCTGTTTGCCACCCCAGGATTGATACAAGGCGGGCAACTGCGTCCCATAGTCGACAAGATCGGGTGCCAGGTAAGTCATGTCGTCGTAGGTCGACTTGAGAGCCTTGCGGGCTTCTGAGCTTCGCGAATCATCGAAATCCATTCCGGCATAAGCAGAAGCGAAGAGGGCGAGGCGCACCTGGTCACGCTCAGCCACGAGATTGGCTGGATGCCATCTAGGATAAAAAACTTCGTCACTATAAACCGACTCGAATCCCGATTGCGGATCGTCAGTGAAACCTTTCGGTGATTTCACGTAGGCGGCCCCCCACAGGCCGCCGGTGATGACGAAAAACATAAATGCCCATGTTCCGGAATAGCCGATGTCTGACAGGAACCGCTTCGCTAGTAGGTAGACGGCAAAGAAGAGCGAAAGAATTCCACAGGCGAAGAACCGTGAGTGATTTATCTCAGATTGAACGAGAAGAACGACCGCTGCCAGGGCGATGGGTAACATGACAATGGAAAGGACAATGAAGACAATCGAGAGCAACCCGCGCATGACCCGGACTCTAGAGAGGCAGCCGTAGTGTGCCAACGTACTTTTAGTTGTAGAATTAGAAAGCGTCAGCGTATCAGGATGTCATGGATACGGAGTCTATTGGATCTGTAAGCCAGGCCGCGATCTCGAGGCGACCATGAACTACTGACTCCTTAAAAGGCGTGCGACCACGCTTCAATGAACGCCGAATGGCTAGCAGTTGGATAGGCTCGTATCTCAGCTTGGACAAGATCAAGCCGTCCACAGATCAACGCGGTGAAGACATCGTATTTGGCACCGTGGGCGAGAAGCAAGTCCACTTTGTCCCAGGCGTGATGCTTGGCTGTGGCGTAAAGCGGGCTTTCTGCGGACGCGCAGGTTTTGTGAGATTCACTCCTGCCTCTAACAAGAGACAGCATGATGTTAGAGAGTCCCTCCACGCTGCCAGAACGAGAGCTGTCGTGAGTCCTTTGTTCTCTTCGAAGGCGATGGCTTCGAGATCTACCGGGAAATCCAGCAAGACCTCTAGCAAGGGTTCTCTTCTCGAGAAACTACAGCATTGAATGGGCCTGCTCAGATCTGGGTAGCTATCCTTAACCTCTAGTTCCATGGCTAGCTGGGCACAGAGACCGTTGCCAAATGTGGCTTCTCGTCCGAGAGCCTCTTGAATGCTACCGGATCGAGGTCCGAGATTGCGGTCAAGAGTGCTGATTCGCTCGCCGTCATCGGTCATTGCGGAGCTCTTCTGCCAGAGCTCGCTCCCGAACGCCGGCGTCCGTTGCGTAGTCCGGGCGGAGGGCCTTTTGGACGGAGGTCAGGTCCATGTTTCTCGAGGAATCGACGTACAAAGCGGAGGTAAGCGTTGTCTTCTTGGAAGGGGATACGTCGCGTTTCATATTCGGCGCGCCTTAAAATCTGTCGGCGTTGAGAAGGCGCGATAGGAACGAGTTGATTGCTCGCAGTCAAGGTGAGCCCGCCAATGGCTTGAGCGACTTCGAGGAAGATGTCAGGCGCTTGCTGGCCTTCGGCACCTAAGCTGGCCCTCCAAAGGCGAGCGGCATCTCCCGCCGCGACCGTGAATAGTTGCTGGCCGCTTGGAGTGAATGCAATCTGGGTGATCGTGGCTTCATGAATCAACGGCTGCGTGAGGGGAAGCGTTGTGGCGACATCCCATATTCTAGCCGTATAATCGCTAGAAGCGGTGGCAAGGCGCAGGCCATCGGGCGAGAATTCGGCGGTCGACACGGTACCTCGGTGATTCAACGCCCGCCCTAACACACTGGCTGTCTCGGTTGACCACAAGATAGCGCGTTGATCGAATCCTCCCGTGACTAGGTGTTTGCCAGAGGGCGAGAACTGGACGCAGTGAACCTCACCGCCATGTCCCATCGAACGCGATTGCTGTTCTCCGGTTGCCACATCCCAAAGGCGTGCCGAGCGGTCATCTGAGGCCGTGGCAAGAAGACCGTGAGGCGAGAAATCGAGTGCGTTTACCGGCCCACCGTGGGTGAGGCTATGAATACGTGTCATGGTTTGTGCCTCAATAATCACACTGGAAGCGCCTACGCAGCCGACGGCAAGATAGTCACCATCGGGCGAGGCTTCTAGGGTGCGCGCCGCAGAGGAAAGTGATAATGTAGGGCCGACATCACCCGACGGTAGTCTCCAACTTTGCACTTGATCGCTATTGGCCACGACCAAGAAATCGTTCGATGGCATGACAAGTGCGGCGATCGGGTGATCGTGATTGAGAATATGGACGACTGCTTGTCCGGTGACGGCATCCCAGACACGGACCTTGCCTGAAACATCTCCCGTGATCAGCCAATTGCCATCGGGACTGTAGGCGATCTCGGTCACTTCGGCGCCGTGGTTCACGTCGGGCATTCTTGGCTTTCCGGTTTCAGCCTTCCACTGTTTTATTCTACCGTCTTCAGCAGCGGCAGCGATCCATTGGCCGGTTGGGCTCAAGCAGCCCGTGGTGATGCCAGCAAGTTCGAAGAGCTGCGGTGGCTCTCGGAAATTCTCGAACCGCCATACGCGCACTTCGTTGTCCGCCACGGTTGCTAACCATTCGCCATCGGGACTGAACTGAGCCGTATCGACATCTAACCGATGCACTAGCGGGCTAAGCGGGGATTCTACGCCAGTCTCAGTTTCCCAGATTCGAACCGTCTTATCGTCGGAGGCGCTGGCAACAAGCCGACCGTCAGCACTAAAGTCAATGTTATCGACTGCGTCACGGTGAGACCATCGATAAAGCTCTTCACCCATGACAGTGTTCCAGAGACGTACTGTGCGGTCATTACTGCAGGTGGCGATTGTGCTGCCATCGGGACTGAACAGGGCATTTCTGACATCGCTCTCGTGGGAGAACGTGGCGAGACACTCGCCTTGAATCGTCTCCCAAAGCTTGGCGGTCCCATCCTCAGAAGCTGTCACAAAGAATCCTCCGGTTGGATGGAAATCGACTCGAGAGACATCATCGTCATGGGTGACTTGGAGGCGCTCCTCACCTGATTCCAAGTCCCAAAGCTTTGCCGTATTATCGTCGGAAACACTAACGTAAGTCTGTTGATCTGGACCAAACTGTGCGTCATTGACCACCCCGTCATGGATCCCGCGGCGAAGAAGGCGCCTCCTTGTCAGATCCCATAAACTCACGGAATGATCATCTGAGCAAGTCAGAAGCATGGTGTCATCTGGACTGAACTGAACTGCATTCACCGCGCCATTGTGTGAAATACGGGCACCTACGAAGTTTCCCGTAGCTCTGTTAATGAGATGCACGAAACTATCTCGGCCGCCTGTTGCGATCAGCTTGCCGTCATGGCTCACGGCAGTACAGAGGATATTGCTTTCATGCTTCCAGGCTCCCCTTTCTTCACTGGAATCGATATCCCAAAGTCGCCCGTAGTCATCTTCAGAACCGGTGACGATCTCTTTGCTATCTGGAGTGAAAGCGATGGCTTCGATGTCGCGAGAATCTCGATGGTAGAAGTGGGGAACTGGTAAGCTAACCTCTGTCAAAATATTGTAAATGCGATCGCCCGCAGCAGTGAGCCCACGCTCGTTCTTGAGCGCCCTGGTCAAATAAGCGAGGCTCTCCCCGTAGCGACCTGCTTCTGCCATGGATTGACCAAATTGATAGTCCGATTGACTGAAGGTTAGCGCGACTTCTTGGCGGGCTTCTTCGGCGCTCTTCTGAGCCTTCTCAGCTGCACGTGCCTGTTGAACAGCAAAACGCATCGAGAAGTAGGCTGCTGCAGCAAGCACTACGCATGCTATACTAAAGAGAGCGAGGAGGAGGGAGAATCGACGGGATCTCCTGGCTGAGCGTGAGCGTTCAGCGGCCAGCGCGTTGGCCGCTGCTAGCTGATCTTGCCGAACGCGTTCCGCACTGCGTTCTTCTTCTTTCTTCTGGCGCTGGCTTTCAGATAGAAACCGCATCGCACGGCCGAATCCTCCGCCATACTGCTCTGCCCACAAGGCATTGGGATGCGATTCCTCATTCCATGCTCTAGCGATGTGCAGATCGGGATCGTGATAGAGGTCGGCTTGTCTTTCCTCCCACAATGCCGCTGTTTCGGCAAGGCGCTGGTAAATACGGGCAGATTGCATTTCCTCGTCTACCCACGCCCCCAATCGGGTCCATACCCGCATGAGACTCTCGTGGGAAATGTCGATGATAGTGTCAGGGCGCATCCGGTGGTGCGGCGATGGCATCAGAAACGACACACCAGGCGCCCGAAACGCATCAATGACTCGAATGACGGTGTCTTCGGGAGCTGAAATAATACCGACCAAACGCTCCAACGACATCGGGCGGCGGATACCGCGATTGTCTGCGGTCTTCTGCGTCAGGGCTCTGAACAAGCGCCGAGCGACCCGTTGATCCGCCTCATCGAAACCGTGATAGACTTCATCGGCATGACGAGCGAGCGCTTCTCCCATGCCGCCAATTCTTTCATAATGATAGAGGTCGATGGGTGCCCCGACGGAGGCGTCTGCTTTCCACTCATCCCAACTACGCATGAGTGCGTGCTGGAGAACAGGCAGCTCATCTGGTGATCCGCCGACGTCGTTGAGTAGGCGCTGAGTGAGACGAGGAGCAATGGACGCTCCACCTACACTGATAGGGCCCTCAATCGCCTGCTTCAATTGGTCTCGATCAAGGCGAGGTATCAGATAAGCGCCGCGATTGATGACCTCGGAGAGGCCCGTGAAAGAGGCGCAATCCCCAAAGAATCCAGAGCGCATGGTGAGAACGACGTGGATGGCATAACGTTCATCGCGAGCGGCCTCGAGTAGGAGACTGACAAAGGCCTCGGCCTTTTCCCTGTCCTCCATGCTAGAAGATCGCTGGTGAAAGCGGAACAGTTCTTCGAACTGGTCGATGACTACTAACAAATTCTCGCTATTTGGCATTTGTGCCATCTTAGTTACCTCTCCGATGCCCATTCCGCTGCGCTGCAGCACCGTTTCGATCTCTATGGACTCAGGGATAGGATGGTCGACGTCCAAATGATCCCAAAGTTCGCTGTCGACTATCGCTTGCGCAAGATTACGCGCTGGATTACCCCCAGGGCGGCAAAGAGCCACGCTCCAATGGGAGCCCGCTTCATCAAGCCCACCGCGGTAGAGGGCCGGAAGAAGTCCGGCACGAACGAGCGAAGACTTCCCTGTGCCAGAACTACCCAAGACTCCAATGAATCGTCGCTTGCGAAGGAGCCGAAGCAAATCCTCACATTGCTCATCGCGACCGAAGAAGAGGTATTCCTCATCGGTGCGGAACGGACGAAGTCCAGGAAAGGGGTTGGTGCTCGGATCAAGCATGAGATTGTGGCAGAGCAGCACCTAACTGATCAATAAAACTGCTGAGAGTTGGTGGTGAGAACGCGTCGTCTTCTTCTCGAATGACGAGCGCTGCACGTGTGCGGAAGCGTTCCTTGCGTCGATTGAATGGACTCGCGATGTAGACGGCTTGAACATCCAAGGGCCGCTTACGCCCATACGCGGGCGCTTTCATAATATCCATGAGAGTCATCTCAACCCATTGATGGCTTGCCTGGCCGAAGTAGATTAGAACCCCATCGCACAGTGTGAGGGTTTGGCGATGGATCTCGCCGCGGAGTTTGGCGTCGCCATCGTCTGGTGAAACTTTCACCTCGTAGCCAAGATCAAAGAAATGATCTTCAAGAGGTTCTATGGCTTCCTGGTCTTTCGGGTCACAAATCAGATAGAGCATTTTAGCCGCACCCTCGGCGGCTTCGGGCAAGGCTTTCTCTTGCTTATGTTCCTCTTGCAAGTGCGCTAGTGTGAGTCGCTTGAGTTCTTCGATGGACCCGCGGATGAATTCCGTCTGATCCATGCCATACACGCCTTCCTCGAGGGCGGTGAAGAAAGAGGCCTGCC
>Ga0213868_10004616_pt1 | contig 12567 bp, 13 predicted proteins | sample PICome_9_FD_160087 | JGI IMG/M metagenome (GOLD analysis project Ga0213868, IMG submission 160087) | Coastal seawater microbial communities near Pivers Island, North Carolina, United States - PICO127 | ecosystem: Environmental > Aquatic > Marine > Coastal | place: USA: North Carolina...
TGATTTTTCTAATTCAGCAAAAAAGTCACCGCCAGGAACCAGAGGTACATGGCGGATATCTGCGCCAGAAATCACGAAACCGTAGGGATGTATCGGATAAGCAGGGTTCGGAACTAGTATCGCGTCACCCGGCCCTACTGTGGCTAATGCCAAATGCGCTAAGCCTTCCTTCGAACCAATGGTAACGATGGTTTCCGTTTCCGGATCGAGCGTCACATCAAACTGACGTTGATACCAATCGCAAATGGCTTTGCGTAAACGCGGGATTCCGCGCGATACTGAGTAACGATGGGTATCTGGACGCTGAGCAGCTTCGATTAATTTTTCGATAACATGCGGCGGCGCAGGTTGGTCTGGATTACCCATACCGAAGTCGATAATATCTTCACCGCGCGCACGGGCTTTTGCTTTCAAATCATTAACGATATTGAATACATAGGGCGGAAGGCGTTTAATTCTAGGAAAGTCGTCGTTCACTTAAGTACCTGAAAATAGCAATAACGGTTGGCAAACCAAGCAAAATAACTGAAAATGGTCAGCACTACAATCTTAACATTCTACAGAACTTATCCTTATGACTGAACAAGAAACTTTTTATGACGAAATTTTAGCTGATTTAGAGAATGGTACCTTGGTCTTACCGACCTTACCTGAAGTTGCTTTAAAAGTTCGAGACGTTGTCGATGATCCTGATACCACGTCAGCAAAATTAGCTGACATTATTGTCACTGACCCTGCTCTATCTACTCGTTTACTCAAGGTCGCAAATAGTGCTTTATACCGTGGTCGAGTGCCAGTTGAAAGCGTTCAAATGGCTGTTTCGCGTTTAGGGCTGACAATGGTCAGGAACCTAGTGACCAGCTTAGTGATGGAACAAATGTTTCAAGCCACTTCAAATCGTTTGGAAAAACGCCTTCATGACTTATGGGATCACAGTACAGAAGTTGCCGCTATCAGTCAGGTCATTGCAGCTAAACAACCGGGTATTAAAGCCGACGAAGCCATGCTCGCAGGCTTAATCCACGATATTGGCGTGTTACCAATATTAATGAAAGCTGAAGAATCCCCAGAAATACTCAAAAATACAGCACAACTAGACAGCCTGATTTCACGATTACATACACGTATTGGTGCCGCTATCTTAAGAAGTTGGAAATTTCCAGAAAGTTTGATTGCCGTTGCAGCTGAACATGAAAATTATCATCGTGATACAGGAAACGCTCCGGACTTAGTTGACGTTATTCAAGTTGCTAATTTACAAAGCTATATAAATACCGATAAAGCACTCACTGAAATCCAACTACAAAACATTAAAGCATTTTCAAGACTCAATATTGATACCAATATCAATGTCGTCGAACTTGATGAAAACAGTGCAGAATATGCGGAAGCTCTCGCTTTATTTGCCAATATGTAACATCATTAGACAATAGATTTTATGTCATAAAAAAGGCTATTTCCTTGCGGAAATAGCCTTTTTTTATATTTAAATGTTATTCAGGTCGCATATGAGGGAATAGCAATACGTCGCGAATCGATGGGGAATCAGTTAACAACATCACCAAGCGATCAATACCTATTCCTTCACCCGCTGTAGGCGGCATTCCATATTCTAATGCACGAATATAGTCAGCATCAAAGTGCATCGCTTCGTCATCGCCTGCGTCTTTATCCAATACTTGCGCTTGAAAACGTTCAGCTTGATCTTCAGCATCATTTAACTCTGAAAAACCATTGGCGATTTCACGACCACCCACAAAAAACTCAAAACGATCTGTCACAAAAGGATCAGCATCACTACGACGTGCCAATGGCGAAACTTCTGTTGGATATGCGGTGATAAATGTCGGTTCCATCAAGCGGTGCTCAACGGTTTTCTCAAAGATTTCGATTTGAATTTTACCTAAACCGTAGCTTGCTTTTAATGGAATACCTAGTCCTTCGGCAACAGCGGTTGCCGCTTCTATTGTTGCCAATTGCTCAGCAGAAATATCCGCATTAAAATCTAATATCGATTCAATTACTGTCATACGATGGAAGGGTTTTCCAAAATCTAAATCAGTACCTTGATAGTGAACTTGTGATGTACCCAATACATCTTGTGTCACCGTGCGTAACATTTCTTCTGTCAGATCCATCAGGTCTTTATAATCTGCATAAGCTTGATAAAATTCGACCATGGTAAATTCAGGATTATGACGTGTTGATAAACCTTCATTGCGGAAATTACGATTAATTTCAAACACCCGCTCCAAACCACCGACTACTAGACGTTTTAGATATAACTCAGGTGCAATGCGCAGGAATAAGTCCATATCTAAGGCATTATGGAAAGTAGTAAACGGTTTTGCTGTTGCACCACCAGGTATTGCCTGCATCATTGGCGTTTCAACTTCTAAATAGTCTTTTGCCATTAAAAACCGGCGAATTCCGTCAATAATACGAGTACGAATAATAAATGTTTTACGGCTTGCTTCGTTCATAATCAAATCAACATAACGTTGACGGTAACGCGTTTCTTGATCAGACAGACCATGGAATTTTTCAGGAAGCGGGCGTAACGATTTGGTTAATAGACGAATGTCATCCACCAGCACCGATAATTCACCTTTTTGAGTACGAAACATCACCCCTTCGGCGGCAATAATATCGCCTAAGTCCCAGCGTTTGAATTCACCATAAACACCTTCGGCTAAATCATCACGCTTAACGTATAACTGCATGTCGCCTGACATATCACGAATATTGGCAAAACTAGCTTTACCCATCACTCGTTTGGTCATCAAGCGACCAGCAATTTTTACACGTCGCGGTGTAGCGCTTAATTCTTCAGCAGAAACATGTTCATACTCAACAGTTAATTCAGCATTGACTACATTACGACGAAAATCATTCGGAAAGGGATTACCTTGTTCACGTAACGTTGCCAATTTTTCACGGCGTTGGGCAATTAATCGGTTTTCGTCTTGTTCAATTTCGTTTGTCATCATTGGTCTCTTTTACAATCCCGACTTTAGGGATGCTTCAATAAATAAGTCTAAATCACCATCTAAAACTGCTTGGGTATTACCCGTTTCTACATTAGTGCGTAGATCTTTGATTCGCGACTGATCTAGAACATAAGAACGAATTTGGCTACCCCAACCAATATCTGATTTAGCATCTTCAGCTGATTGTTTTTCTTCATTCTGTTTGTGTAATTCCAGTTCATATAGTTTGGCACGCAGCAGATTCATCGCCGTATCTCTATTTTGATGCTGGGAACGTTGGTTCTGACACTGCACAACGGTATTGGTCGGAATATGCGTTATACGAATAGCTGAATCGGTTTTGTTTACATGTTGACCACCGGCGCCACTAGCACGGTAGGTATCTACTCTTAGATCAGCTTTATTAATTTCGATTTCGATGTTTTCATCGACTTCAGGATATACAAAGACTGATGCAAATGAGGTGTGGCGACGCGCGCCCGAATCGAAAGGTGACTTACGCACTAAACGATGCACACCCGTTTCCGTTCTTAGTAAACCAAAGGCATATTCACCTTCAAAATGAATCGTTGCACTTTTGATGCCTGCAACCTCACCAGATGAAGCTTCGACCAGCTCAACCTTAAAGCCCTGCGCTTCACCCCAGCGAAGATACATGCGCAAGATCATATTGGCCCAATCTTGTGCCTCTGTACCACCTGAACCAGATTGGATATCCAAATAGGCATTATTGATATCCATTTTGCCAGAAAACATGCGTTGAAATTCAAGTTTCTCCAAGGCTTTTTCTAGTGTATCAAGATCCTGTTTCACCACATCGAAAGTATCTTGATCTTGCTCTTCTACCGCCATTTCAAGTAATTCTTTGGCATCATCGAGTGTCGTGTGATGACCCGATAAGGTGGTGACAATCCGTTCTAAACTAGCGCGTTCCTTACCTAACGATTGTGCTCGTTCGGGATTGTCCCATACCGTGGGTGACTCCAGTTCGCGAGTGACCTCAATTAATTGTTCAGCTTTTACATCATAGTCAAAGATACCCCCTAAGATCGTCACAACGACCTCGGAGTTCTTTAATTCGTTGCATGGTTGCGCCTAGTTCCAACGTTTATTCCTCTTGAAAATCTCTATAGGATAGCCACGATAAGTAGCATAAAGCTCGTTATTGTAGCGTATTCGACATATAAATTATTGTTTAGGTAAGAAACGTAAAGGATCAACCGGCTTGCCATTACGCCTAATTTCAAAATGTAACTGTTCCTGCTGGGCACCACTGCGACCAAGTGTGGCTATATTTTGGCCAGATTTCACATGCTGACCTTCTTTCACTAATAAGGTTTTATTGTGAGCATAGGCACTAATATAGACATCATTATGCTTTATTATCAATAGGTTGCCATATCTAGCCAAGCCATTTCCGCTATAAACGACCTTGCCTGCGGCTGATGCAATCACTGCTTGGCCGGATTTTCCCGCTATATCGATCCCTTTCCTACCCGCAGATGAGCTGGAGTAAGTTGAAATTACCTTACCTGCTGTTGGCCAGCGCCAGTTTAGATTTTGATTCGCAGAACTGCTAGCTTGTGCTGTTGAATTGCTCGGTGTTGATCTCGTTGACTGTTTAGTTTGTGATGCGGGTTGCCATTTTGTTACTTTTGTTTTGGTCTCGACCTTTTGTTTCACAACGGGTTTATTGTAATGAGTCGTTTGTTTAGTCTGATTAAAATATATTTTTTGATCGACGTATATATTATAGGGTGCTCGAATATGATTAATTTTAGCTAGCTCTTTGTAATCCATCCCGTAACGAAAACTGATTGAATATAAAGTATCGCCTTTTTTAACCTTGTAGACCCCTCCTGACCTTGAGGCAGATCCGAAATTACTAGCTGTTTTTGAGTTGTCGCCATAACTACCAACAGGAACCACTGCTCGGCTACCACCACAGGCAGTTAGCGTTAACATAAGCAGTATTACAATTATTTTCATAATTATGCGAAGATCAAATAACCTGTAATCAATAATACAATCATTGCCCAACCGATACGATCAATCCAAGTGCGTAATACCGCTTCTAAGCGCACACCACCCCATCGCATTAGGCCTGCAACTAAGAAAAACCGCATCCCACGGCCAATTGATGAGCCGATGATAAAAGGGACTAGTGCCATACCTGCCACGCCAGAAGCAATGGTAAATACTTTATATGGTATAGGTGTAAATCCTGCTAAGAACATTGCCCAAAAGCCCCATTGCGCAAACCATTGTTCAGCAAGATGATATGAATCCATGTAGCCCAAGGAGATTAACCAAGGCTCAATAAATTGAAAAGCGGTCATTCCGATAACATAGCCTAATAAACCACCCAACACCGAGCTTACGGTTGTTAATCCAGCGTAAAACCATGCTTTTTCAGGTTTAGCTAAAGTCATCGGCGCCAACATTACATCAGGCGGGATCAAAAAACATGATGACTCAGTAAAACTGACTAAGGCTAACCAGTAAACGGCATATTTATGCCGAGACCATTGCATAACCTGATCATATAATTTGGAAAATAAACTCATTAAATTTGGCCATTTAATAAGGGCACAAAACTAACAGCGTCTAATATTGTTTCTTCAAAATTATTTCCATTACGGTCTATCACACGTAATGATTGACCAACACTACCACCTACAGGAATAACTAGGCGACCACCGGGTGCTAATTGTTTTAATAAGTTTTCCGGAACATGTTCCGGCGCGCACGTTACGATAATGCCATCATAAGGTGCGTTTTCTTCCCAACCCCAGCTGCCATCACTGTGTTTTAAACGAATATTATTCAATTTCAAATTATAAAAGCGTTCACGTGCTTGATTTTGTAGTAACGAAATACGTTCAACACTAAATACTCGTTCAACCAATCGAGACAAAACTGCCGTTTGATAACCAGAGCCGGTACCGACTTCCAGTACTTTTTTCTTAGGCAATCCTTCTAACAACATTTCTGTCATTCGGGCCACGATAAAAGGCTGTGAAATCGTTTGACCATGCCCTATCGGCAGTGCCGTATCTTCATAAGCACGGCTTGCTAAAGCTTCTTCTACGAACAAATGTCGTGGCAAAGATTTCATAACGGCCAAAACATCTATGTTGTGAATGCCCTGTTCTTTTAAACGCCCGATTAATCGATCTCTTGTCCGCTGTGATGTCATACCAATACCTTGGAACGCATCACTCATATGACTACACCTTGCAGCCATGAAGCGACACCATCAATTGCACCATAACTAGTCAAATCGATTTGCAATGGCGTCACAGATATTGCGCCGCGGCGAATCGCATCAAAATCAGTGCCTGGCCCTGCATCTTGTTCTGCACCTGCAGGTCCTATCCAAAACATCTCACGGCCTCTTGGATCAAATTCTTTAATCAGCGGCGCAGCTTTATGACGATGACCTAGCCGTGTACTTTCAAAACCGATAATCTGATCAATCGGTAAATCAGGCACATTAATATTTAAAATAGTATCTGCAGGTAGTGATGATTGTTGTAAATGCATGACGATTTTTTTCGCCGCCCAAGCAGCCGTTTCATAATGCGTTGCGGTATGACCGTTAAGTGAAATCGCTATTGCAGGTAAACCTAAAAAACGCCCTTCCATCGCTGCCGCTACTGTACCAGAGTACAATACATCGTCACCTAAATTAGCACCAGCATTGATACCTGATACCACCATATCTGGTTCTTCATCTAGCAAGCCTGTAATCGCTAAATGGACACAATCGGTTGGCGTGCCTTCAACACGATAAATACCATTTTCTAGCCTATTTACACGTAAAGGATTTTCCAAAGTTAGGGAATTACTCGCGCCACTGCGATTTCTATCTGGCGCAACGACTGTGATATCGCCAATGCTTGACATTGCATCAGCTAAAGCCTTAATGCCTTTAGCCATATAACCATCATCGTTACTAATAAGGATTTTCATAGTGTTAGTGCCTACTTATCTGTTTTTTTATACTGCATATCTTATCAATAATAGTGCCGACAAGAATACTAATGTTCTATTCACTCTACAGGCGGTTCAGCAAAAAATAATCTAGCTTGTTTACAATCTAAATCAATTTGTGCAATCAATGATTCTAAACTCTCAAATTTTTGCTCGTCACGTAATTTTCGTAAAAAGTGCACTTGTACATGTTCGCCATAGATATCGCGTTTAAAATCAAACAAGTGAACCTCTAACAAAGCATGCTCCGATCCGACTGTCGGCCGAATGCCAACATTTGCAACACCTTGAATGGGTTCGTCTTCAATACCAAACAAGCGCACAGCATAAACGCCATTCAACGGTACTTTATGTCGATGGAGGTGGATATTAGCAGTGGGGAATCCCATAGTACGGCCTCGTTTATCACCATGCGCCACTCGGCCACTCATACGATAAGGACGTCCTAGCAATTTCTCTGCTAGTATCAAATCACCAGTTTCTAATGCTTGGCGAATTCGTGTGCTACTCACTCGCCTATTTTCAATAGAAAAGGTGTGCATATTAACGACTTGAAAACCTTTTTCCTTACCTGCTTGTTGTAGCAAATCAAAATTTCCTTGACGATCTTTGCCGAATTTAAAATCATCACCCACAACTAAATATCGAACATTCAAGCCTGTAACAAGCAATTGATCAATAAATTCTTCGGCGGTCATTTGCGCTAATTTACGATTGAAACGTAATACACAAAGCTGTTGAATAGCATAACAGCGCAATGCCTCAATTTTTTCACGGAAACGGCTTAAGCGAGCGGGCGCAGTATTTGGAGAAAAAAACTCATTAGGCTGGGGTTCAAATGTAACCACTACAACCGGCAAACCCAATGCATCGCCCTTCATCGCTAGTTGATTCAGTACCGCATGATGACCTAAATGTACGCCATCGAAATTACCAATAGTCGCAACACAACCGTTGAGTCGGCCATCAGCAGATGAAGGTAAATTATAAAAGCCACGAATTATTTTTTGCATAGTTCTGTTATATCAAATCTGTTTAGTTGTAGTTATGTAAGTGCAATTAAAGCTGTTAAGCCTAACGGCTAGCGGCAAAACAATCCAGTGGGCAATAAAACGTTGTTTAACATATAATACTAGCTGATTAAACTTTGTGTAGAGACGGGCATGGCCGTAAGACGAAAAAAACTGAATTATGAAGACTCAGTAACTGAGCTAGAATCTCTGGTTAATCGCCTTGAACAGGGGGATATTAGCCTTGAAGAATCATTGAAACTTTATGAAAGTGGCGTATTGCTAACCCGTGATTGTCAGGATGCTTTGCAAGCGGCCGAACAAAAAGTTCAAATGTTAATACAACAATCCGGTCAATCAAGCTTAGTAGATTTTGATAGTAATACCACTGAATCGTGACCGACATTTTTATTCTTTCTAATTGGCGACAACAACGTCAACTGCGCATCGAACAAGCACTCGATGCTCGACTGCCTGACAATAGCGATCTAAGCCAAAGCACTTCAAATCGATTGGTTGAAGCAATGCGTTATTCCTGCCTTAACGGCGGTAAACGTATGCGCGCCTTATTGGTCTACGCAACTGGCGAAGCATTAGGTGTGCAACTAGAACAGCTTGATGCGCCAGCAAGTGCAGTAGAAATGATTCACGCCTATTCACTAGTTCACGATGACATGCCAATCATGGACAATGATGACTTACGTCGTGGTCAGCCAACATGTCACAAAAAATATGATGATGCCACAGCATTATTAGTAGGTGACGCCTTGCAATCATTAGCATTTGAAACACTCTGCGAAAATGATTTGGCACCTATTCAACTCTCTCAAATGGTCAAAACTCTCGCTCAAAAATCTGGTGTTTTAGGCATGGCAGGTGGCCAAGCGATCGATCTAGAATCTGTCGGAAAAACACTTACTCTGAATACATTACAGTCTATGCATCAGCTTAAAACCGGAGCATTGATCTGTGCTAGTGTTCGTCTCGGGGCATTAGCCTTCCCACAAATAGACAACGCAACCTTAGCCAAACTTGATAAATATGCACAATGCATAGGCTTAGCCTTCCAGGTGCAAGATGATGTCCTTGATCTTATTGCTGACACAGCTACCTTAGGCAAAACTCAAGGTGCCGATCTCGCGCTCAATAAACCAACCTATCCAGCGCTGATGGGTTTAGCCACTGCGCAACAAAAAGCTGTCGATTTGAGAGATGAAGCGTTAGCCCAACTTGATGATTTACCCTTCAACACACAAGCACTTGCGGCGTTAGCCAGATTTGTGGTGCAACGGTCACACTAAATATGGCGACACCTATGGATACCCTACTCGCTCACATTAATAGTCCAGCGGATTTACGTAAGCTGGATAAAAAACAGTTACCACAGCTCGCCGAAGAAATTAGATCCCTAATAGTGAACAGTGTGCAACAAACCGGCGGACATATTTCATCTAACTTGGGTGTAATTGAATTAACGATAGCCTTGCATTATATATTTAACACGCCTGATGACCGTTTTGTCTGGGATGTAGGTCATCAAAGTTACGTTCACAAAATTCTTACTGGTCGCCGCGATCAAATGCATACCATGCGCCAAGCAGGTGGCTTGTCAGGTTTTCCAAAACGTAGCGAAAGTCCCTATGATCACTTTGGTGTGGGGCATTCCAGTACATCAATCAGTGCCGCATTAGGCATGGCCATTGTAGCTCAAGCTAATGGTGATTCTCGTCATGCAGTAGCCATCATTGGCGATGGTGCTCTCACTGCAGGTCAAGCGTATGAAGCTTTAGCCCATGCTGGTGATTTAAGTGCCAACTTACTAGTTATACTTAATGATAACGAAATGTCTATTTCCAAGAATGTTGGTGGCATGTCGAATTATCTTGCTCGTTTGCTATCAGGTAAGTTTTACGCGTCAGCCCGTGAAGGTAGTAAAAAAGTACTAGAAAAAGTACCTTCGGCGTGGGAATTCGCTCGGCGAGCCGAAGAGCATGTTAAAGGCATGGTGATTCCGGGTACTTTATTTGAAGAGATGGGCTTTAATTATATTGGTCCCATTGATGGTCACGATCTTGATATTTTAATGACAACATTAGGCAATTTACGTGAACGCAAAGGTCCGCAATTTCTTCATATAGTAACCAAAAAAGGCAAAGGTTATGAACCAGCAGAACAACAGCCTGGTAAATATCACGGTGTAAGCCCTGCAGGTAGCGCCTCAGCAACGGGTCCAAGTTACACACAGGTCTTTGGTCAATGGTTGTGTGACATGGCGCAGGAGTCGGAAGATTTAATTGGTATTACACCGGCGATGTCTGATGGTTCAGGTTTAAATGAGTTTGCAAAACTTTATCCTGACCGTTATTTTGATGTCGGTATTGCCGAGCAACACGCCGTTACACTTGCCGCTGGCATGGCTTGTGAAGGTAAAAAACCTGTCGTTGCTATCTACTCTACATTTTTACAACGCGCTTACGATCAGTTAATTCATGATGTTGCCTTGCAAAACTTACCTGTTTTATTTGCCATCGACCGTGGTGGACTAGTAGGTGCTGATGGTGCAACGCATGCCGGTACCTTCGATTTGAGTTACCTCCGATGCATTCCAAATATGATCGTTATGGCACCTGCCGATGAAAATGAATGTCGTCAAATGCTCACCACTGGCTATAAGCATAACGGGCCAACTGCAGTGCGTTATCCGCGCGGTTCAGGTACTGGTTCATTAATCTCGTCAAGCTTAGAAACCATCGAAATTGGCAAGGCAGAACTAAAACGCCAAGGTAAAAAAGTCGCAATTCTTGCTTTTGGTAGCATGGTTCAACCTGCGCTTGATGCCGCAGAACAGATCAATGCAACGGTGGTCAATATGCGATTTGTAAAACCATTGGATAATGCATTAATTGATAAAATACTGGCTACGCACGATTTAATTATCACCATTGAAGAAAACACACACCTTGGTGGAGCAGGTAGCGCCGTCGCCGAACACCTACTTGCAACCGGTAATACTACAGCCATTAAAATCATGGGATTGCCCGATAAATTCATCGATCATGGCGAACATAAACAAATGTTAAGCAACTGTGGATTAGATGCCCAAGGCATTATTGATACTGTCAATAATCATTTTCCGGCATAATATCCTGTTAGTCGTCCTAATTCCCGAGTATAATAGTCAACTATGAGCAGCCCAACCTATACCTTAAAAATCTTGGCAGATTTTGCCTCAGCACATACCCTACGCGATTACCCTGGTGATTGTAGCCGTATGCATGGTCACAACTGGAAGTTAGAAGTTGAAGTCACTGCGACTGTTCTGAATGGACATGGCATGGGTATGGATTTTAAAACTATCAAAAATGCCACTCGTGAACTCGCTAAAAAGCTTGATCACCGTTATCTAAATGATATTCCACCTTTCGATACCGTTAATCCTACAGCAGAAAATATTGCCCAATATTTTTATCAAAATCTGAGTGAAACGTTAAATATCGACTCAGCTAAAATCTCTGGTGTGACCCTTTGGGAAACTGATCGCGCCTGTGTACGTTACAGTGAGGACTAAGAAAGACATGACTACTGCTAAAAAACCAGATTGCTGCGATGAAATTGAAGATGTTCAAAATATCGCTGATAAACGCCATATCGCAATAGATAAAGTCGGTATTAAAGATATTCAACATCCGATAAAAATCAGCGATCGTACCACTGGTGAACAACATACTATCGCTAACTTTAATATGTATGTGAATCTTCCTCACCAATTTAAAGGTACACACATGTCACGTTTTGTTGAGATTTTAAATCAACATGAACGTGAAATCACCGTAAAATCATTCCGTGAAATGTTAGGCGAAATGACTGAACGCTTACAAGCTGAATCTGGTTACATTGAGATGGACTTCCCTTATTTCGTTAATAAGGAAGCCCCGATCAGTAAAGTAAAAAGTTTGATGGATTATCAAGTTAGCTTCATCGGTGAAATCACTGGCGAAAAAACAATGATGACCGTCAAAGTCGTTGTCCCTGTCACTAGCCTTTGTCCATGTTCAAAAAACATCTCTGACTACGGCGCGCACAATCAACGCTCACACGTTACCGTAACAGTACGCGTTGAAAGCTTCATGTGGATTGAAGACTTAATTGACGTAGTCGAGTCAGAAGCTTCATGTGAAATATATGGTCTTCTTAAAAGACCAGATGAAAAACATGTCACAGAAAAAGCCTATGACAATCCAAAATTTGTTGAAGATATCGTGCGTGATATTGCGGCACGATTCAATGATGACAAGCGTATTGATGCTTATACTGTCGAATCAGAAAACTTTGAGTCCATTCATAACCACTCTGCTTATGCACTAATTAGCAAAGGTTTTGATTAAAAGAAAAATCAAGTCACCTTAGAAAGCCCCCTGTTAGTAAACTTTAACAGGGGGCTTTTTTATTTGTATTAGGGACTACTGATTCAACATTAAAGGCTTATTTATACGAATCATCGTCTGAATGTCTTCCACATATTCTTCGCCGCGTTCGGAGTACTTGGTTAAGCCTTCGGCCAACGCCGAACC
>Ga0213868_10004621_pt1 | contig 12561 bp, 13 predicted proteins | sample PICome_9_FD_160087 | JGI IMG/M metagenome (GOLD analysis project Ga0213868, IMG submission 160087) | Coastal seawater microbial communities near Pivers Island, North Carolina, United States - PICO127 | ecosystem: Environmental > Aquatic > Marine > Coastal | place: USA: North Carolina...
GATGGTTCAAAAGCCATCAAGAACATCGTCAGACCTACACTCGCGATGCTAAAGTATACATATCTCAGTTTATTATATTGTATATCATGGTACTGTTATGATGCCACCACGAAGATTGAATCCCTCTAATGAATAAAGTCAAGTCATCGAAGTTCTATACTGGACGAATATTTCTATTTTAGGATATCGGTTGCGTTGGTTCAAAAGCCATCAAGAACATCGTCAGACCTACACTCGCGATGATTAAAAGTATGCATATCCAACTAAATGATATTGCATATCATGGTACTGTTATGATGCCACCGAGAAGATTGAATCCCTCTAATGAATAAAGTCAAGTCATCGAAGTTCTATGCTGGACCAATATTTCTATTTTCGAATATCGGTTGCGATGGTTCAAAGACATCATCGGACCTACGTTGCACGATGTTACAGTATACATAAAGTATACATATCCAACAACTAAATGTTATTGTATATCATGGTACTGTTATGATGCTACTGAGAATAATCAATCCCTCTAAAATGAATAAAGTCAAGTCATCGAAGTTCTATGCTGGACGAATATTTCTATTTTCGAATATCGGTTGCGATGGTTCCAAAGCCACCAAGAATATATTCGGACCTACACTGCATGATGTTACAGTATACATATTTCAGTTTATTATATTGTATATCATGGTACTGTTATGATGCTAACACGAAGATTCAATCCCTCTAATGAATAAAGTCAAGTCATCGAAGTTCTATGCTGGACGAATATTTCTATTTTTCGAATATCGGTTGAAATGGTTCAAAAGCCATCAAGAACATCGTCAGACCTTCACTGCACGATGTAAAAGTATGCATATCCAACTAAATGATATTGCATATCATGGTGCTGTTATGATGCTACCACGAAGATTGAATCCCTCTAATGAATAAAGTGAAGTCATCGAAGTTCTATGCTGGACCAATATTTCTATTTTCGATTATCGGTTGCGTTGGTTCAAAACTCATCAAGGACATCATCGGGACATCATTGGATCCACACTATACAACATTGTAGAATACATATCCAACTAAATGATGTTGCATATCTTAAATGGATTGTTTTTGTAAAATGCACCATTTTGAATATGCTAGTCGTGAATTTTTTTGAATTGTGAATGATTCGTTGCTTACAGAACTTTCATCCAAAATATGTTTTTAAAATCTTTTTTGGTTTTCATATTCACTATACTTGCATCTTGATTTTTCTTATTGTCATTGTATCATCTTCATCTTTAAACCATTTGAGATCATATAAAAGTATATCATTCATTTGAGATCAATCTCTATTTATCAGACATAGTTTACACATATTTACTTCATGGCTTTATGATCTACATTAAATATCTGAATTCAATTGTTGTTGTATTATATGGATTCTCTCTCTTGAGAGACGTTGCACATTTTTTCCGCATTTGTTACCACGGTTGTGATTTTGTGAAAAAAAACAGCCGGGAAAGAATAATTCCGAAAAAGTCTCCAGGGGGTCATTTGGGTAATTCTCCATCGGTATGCCAAGAAAACCAACACTTATTCAAATCATTCAGTCATCGAAATATACCCATTTTTTGCAGTTTATTTCTTTAGCTCGATTTTAAAAAGAAGCAATTATTTGTAAATGTATCAACAATCCCATCTGCAATTTGGTGCTGACGTACAGTGTCAGCTAGTACTAGTAGATGACCTACAACAACATATCAATGCCGCTGTGTATCTTTCCTCCGATTCAGACTCTGACGAGGAAGATTTCTCATCTTCTGGCTCCTCCTGCTCATCATCGTACTACAATTCTGAAAATGATCTATCACTTGAAATCAATTGTGATGGTTATGACACACCCAATAGCGTGGATTGGCCAGACAATCATGTCGTTTCATCGATTGAATACCGACCCTTCACTCTCGAGGAAGAAAAGGAGATATATTACTACACAGCTAAAGACATGCAGCTATTTAAACAAACTTACAGGCTTCAAGTAAAAACGCTCTCCAATTGATGAAGGAAAAGAAAGAACGGAAAGCAAAGGATCCCAATCGAAATTCGGAGATGACATCGAACAACACGCATACTGCTCTCAATTCCATGTCAGAGTTCATGAATACAATGTCCAACTATTGGTCTTCATCATCTTTGTTTAAAATGATTAAAGCAGAATGTTTTAGGGAGAAACAATCTGATATCTCCATGGAATGTTTAAGTGCTAATGCGCCATCCAAAAAAGGGATCGAGACCACATTACTGGTGGTAGTACTAGACACACTGTACTTGTTGTTATTTTTTAAAGAAGAACTATTTTGGTTTTTTGTTTAACGAAAAGATTCAGACTCATATCATTATTTCACATTTAGAATAAGAATACGAAAAAGAGTGTTGCGTATTCAAAGATAGTGGTATTAGATGGATAGATAGAGAAGTGAGAGAATGTCCTTTGTCATTTGTCATTTTTCTATTTCGAGTTCGCGCGGTTCGCTCCCCATCACACGGTTCATTTTCATTCTCTCTATCGAACACGGTTTGGCATTCAATTTGAATTCAGTCCGTTCGTTTTGTATTCTGACTCGACTTACTTACTTACTTGCTTACTTACTTACTTACTTGCTTACTAAGTAGATAAGTAAGTACCATACTTGACGAATCTCATGTCTCATCAGCAGAAAGCTCTTAGGTGGGCAGTTGGGAGCTGGTCTCTTTTTATAGCGGAAAATTTGATCCTTTCTGAAAATAGAACGGAAATCATTCAACGTTTCGGGGATGATAACTACCACGCCATTTACGGCTTATGTTCCACTGTTGCTTGCGGCACTATTTTATATAGTGGTTATAAAATCAAACATGGATTTACAGAAATAGTTCCACAAATCGCGAAAGCCTCTCCGATGGGCCAAGCACTGAGTTTTTCCATGTTGGGACTGGGTTTCATCTTTCTAAGTCAATCAGCACCTCGGTTGCAAGTTCCATTTTACTATGAAAACAGCGACACCAAGACGGTAGACCACCACCATCAACAGACAGATGCTCTTTCTCAATGGAAGGTTCGATGTCCTTTTGATTTTCATGCTTCGGAGAGGGAAATATATGGTATTGATAGAATTACTAGACACTCCGGCCTTTGGAGTTTCGGATTAATTGGCACTGGACTTGGTATGCTATCCACATCGCTTCCTGCCAGGGTTTGGTTTAGTATGCCACTTATGGTTGCTTTGATTGGTGGTGAACATACAGACAGTAGATATAGACGCAACATGGGAGGAAGCCTGACTCCAACACAAGAATTGTCGAGCAATGTCCCCTTTTGGGGTATTGTATCTGGCAGACAAGGTGACGTACAAAACGTTTTTGCCAGTCTCATCAGAGACGAAATGAAGGGAATCAATGCCATGCTTGCTCTAGGAACGGCTGGAATTATAGTAGCTAGAAAAGGGAGAGCTTCTTCCATCGTGAACTCTACCAATGCAGTGCCCAGCTTCATCAAAAAATAGTTGTGTAAAAAGTAGAATTTATTATTACTTCACTATGGCTCACTGGAGAGCCTCTTTAGAGGTACAGAAATGATTGTAATCTTGACTTACTCGCTGCATTATACTAGCTCTTTGACCAATGACACCGTGTAAATCGCCGTTATAATGTCCAAGGAAACGGCCTGCTTTCACAGAATCATGCATCGAACGATGAGATAAGTGCAAAGCCAGTTTGCCTTGAGCTGTTTGACAATCTATTTCCAAAGTACCATCATCTTTTTTCGTAATTGGGATGTCTCCGGTAACTTCTTAAGTCCAAACCTGTCCTACAGGTCCAACTTTCACAAGTTGCAGCATATCGGTTACCATATCATGGGGAGAATATGGGTCTGGAAAAGAGTCCATCATCAAGTGGACGACGCGGTCCCATTCCGTCTGTACATACAGAGAAAGAGAGAGAGAGACAAACACTCGTATGAGTACACTATATTCTTCCTAAAACAGACATATAATAACCATTACCATATGAATGAATGAAACTCACCGCATTAGCGACAATCAAAGAGGGAACATGCAGCTCAAAAGAAGTGAATCTACCTTCTGTGGTATCTTCAATCTGAACGCCTTTGGCTTCAGATAGTCCCAGCGCGACTGTGTCATAATCACTCATCCACAACGGAGATGATCCTCCCTCCATGACGATTGCTAACCACCAATGAAAACATGCTCTATTGTAGGGACTCATGTCAAGTTCTTCCATTTTCTTTTCCATCAACATAAAATCATTGTGGCTTTGGACATCCTTCTGATTTAGAATCCTAGTCGCCCATCCTCGACTTTCCCAACTATGGCGCCAGGCATTGACCATATTTTCATGCTACGATTGCGTAGTCCCACAACAATCACCCAGAGGTTGAAAGTAAGTGTGCATTACGCGTTTAGGAGGGCGCAAGGTGTCAAAGAAGAACTGGATGGATCTGAGTATTCAGTGCACGCTCAAGATCGAATGATTGGGTCTGAACATTATGATCTGATTTCTCTCAAAAGTCCTAGACACCAGATGTGGTCCTTATTTACGGAATGTAAGTATGACAATTGGGGAATAGGTGTTACAAGAGGGACAGACTTTCCTCGATCCGGTACATCAGAAGCAGAAGACGAACAGGACTTTCAAATATTTCTCGATCATTTTGTGGATACTGATACTTCAGATGCAACTACAGGACCACAGTTCCGCGAAATAACGATTATAGTTGCTATCATCCAGCCAACTATCAGTCTCGGGCATTGACATCCACGACGAGACTTCCTCATCACATAGATTTCGGACATGATAGACAGCCAATTTTTGAACCAAATATTACAGATGCCATTCAAACATATTGGAAGCATGATTGGGTCGCCATTTCTGATTTCTACAGTAAATCAAAGTGTTTGTTACTGTATCGCATGTCCAAAGGAGCTAGTCATACACTGTCCGACTCTTTGGCACATGAATATCTGGATTCAAAATGTACATGCAATGATGAAACCACCAGCTCATCTTCATCGTCATCAGCAACAACAGAGGATGTTCGAGTGGTGCATCATAACGGAGGTCATCGAACCACACTAACCAATTTACCATTGATGCATGGAACAGAATTGATGCATTAACCAGAGTAGATGTGGCTGGAGGTATACAAAGTTGCCCTTTTGCATTTTTTCCCGTGAGATTGCGTGGTTGGAATCAGAGAGTGAACTTGGACGAAGAGTATTATGCCAACCAGTTCTGGATAAACTCGAACCCGAGCTGTCTTATTTGTGTATGCGTATTACAGAATAGTATAACAACGCAGCATCGGAAAGGTCGGATCCAATATCCATTTCTCTTGAAAAATAAAAATGTGAGATAAACAATGATGACATTTCTCTAGTTTTACTTTATGTATGGTAGTTCGTAGTCACACGTTACCAACAGTCGTCATCTCAGTCATCACCTTTTGACACCTTTCCCGTTTTTGACTTGAGACATGTTTTATTTTTTCAACTTTCTTGGTTCCTATTGGTTTGTTTCCGAATTCTTCACTCTCATCGATCAATAGAAAGATGCGATCGGCTATCTTAATCTTTCACGGACTCTTAGCTGCGTTGTTTGGAAGTGGACTGTCTTTTCACATCGGTCATAAAGTCGCTCAACTTCCCGATCACAGTATAAAAACTGCTATTATTACACAGTTAAACTCGCACAAAACATGCTCTCCGCGACTTGAAGATGTTTGTGAGACGACAGGGGTCACTCTCACTCGATTTATGATTGAGGTCGAACGAGTTAATCCTGAATTGCAAGAATTGGCTCAGCTATTCAGCGGAATCCAAACAGCCGCAAAAGCAATTTCGAACCTCGTCAAGAGATCGCAGTTGCCCACGTCAAGCACACTTGGATATCAGGGAGAAGTAAATGTACAGGGAGAAGATCAAAAGGTGCGTCATTGGCATTTATAAATAATTGTTACTTTGATGAGGTATCTGGTATCTCCCTCTGACCAATAGCAAACTGTTCCTCCTCTCATAATAAACTACTTACCCTCTAGAAACTAGATGTCATCACCAACAATGTACTGAAACTTGCTTTGCGCCATACTGGTAAGGTTCAGGTTCTTGCGTCAGAAGAAGAAGATGCCCCTGTAGGTGTAAGCAGCTTGAATAGTCAGAGCAAAGATTCGGGTTCTCAGGAGAAAGAAGTCATTTATGACGAAGGCTCTAAATATGTCACTGTATTCGACCCTCTAGATGGATCTTCCAACGTCGATGCTGCTATTCCTACTGGAACTATCTTTGGAATATTCCCACATGACGAATTCTGCGATATTTCAGCATTTTTAGATTCTGATGAGGATTTTAACGAGGATGAAATCAATTGTATGATCAATACTCTTCAGCCCGGCAACAACCTCGTTGCTTCAGGTTACATTTTGTATTCCTCCAGTACTATCTTAACCATGACAATTGGTTGTGGAGTACATAGTTTCACGCTAGATGAACAGTTGGGAGAATTTATTCTCTCTCATCCAAATGTACAAATTCCTGAATCAGCACCAATCATGAGTTTCAATGAGGCTAATTATGATATGTGGGATGAACCCATGCAACAAGTTCATAACAAATGGCGAACCGGCACATCCACACTGAGAAAAAGATACACTAGTCGTTATGTTGGAAGCATGGTTGCAGATGTACATAGAACACTCATGTACGGAGGAGTATTTGGCTATCCCGCTGATCTGAAGAATAAAAATGGTAAGTTACGTCTATTGTATGAGGCTGCACCCATGTCATTCCTGATGGAACAAGCTGGTGGATTATCGTCAACGGGAAAAGAGCACATAATGGAGATTGTACCTGAGAATGTGCACCAGAGAGTACCGGTTATTTTAGGAAGCAAGACAGAAGTCCAAGAAGTTATTGATGCCTACAAAGCTTACAGTGAAAAGCAATAGATTTACAACAAATAAGTATAACAGAAATATAAATAGTTGTCTGTCCTTTCATGAAAATAAAACATGAGGAATATTCCTTTGACTATGGCTGTATCAGTCAGCATGAATGTGTTCATGCAATGAATGAATGAATGAATGAATGAATGAATGAATGAATGAATGAATGAATGAATGAATGAATGAATGAATGAATGAATGAATGAATGAATGAATGAATGAATGAATGAATGAATCCCCATCGCTTGTCACTTGTCACTTTTTTTTAAAATGTCAATAGCATTCTGTTGTAAGGAAAATTAGCTGAAGGACTCACTCATCATTCGTCATTCGTCATTCATAGCTAAGTAAGTAATTTATATTCTCTACTATTTTCTACTTACTCTAAGTAAGACTCGTGATTTATATAGTACATACTTACTTAGGTAGTGAAGTTCATCGTTCCATTTCACCAAAACGAGATTAGATCATTTTGAACAACAAATCAGATTGAAGTTATTATATTTTGAAATGGTTTCTGTGCGAGTTTTATTTTCTGTGTGGATCGCCTTGCCGCGCATTTCTGCTTTTCTTGTGCCCTATCCGGGTAATTTGATTCGTTTAAGATCGCCGATACTTTACTTGAACGCAAATGATTCAGAGAAATCTGTTGCTTCATTCGATAGGAACGATTTGGATGACGTTGATTTCAATTTGGACTCGCTTCCAGAACGATTTCAATCCTTCGTTGCAAAAACAATACAAACAACAATTCCTAAAGAACAAGACAATTCTAAAAACGCCCACGACCCTTTCCGATTCGAATGGGGAACTTGGGTTAACACTGATGCAATTCAAGACCTAATGATGTCAATTGATTCTATCCGTGCTTCGCCGGGAAGTTTTGAGTTGCTCCTAGCAGAACGACAAGAAATCACCCCTACTAACGAAGCTGTCAAAGTAAACTTGTTCAAAGGTCAACAATGGGAAATGAACCTCTACGCATTTTCATCGAATTCACAATACCAGAAAAGACATCCAACCGGTTCATGGACCATTCTTAAAGCGTTAACAGGAGTTGTTGAAATCGCAATGATGCGAGAAGATAGAAACGGAAACTACAAAAAGTCTACGAAGAAAGATTTAAGAGGAGGTTTTGATTCTTTTTATCAAGTAGGGAAAATAAATACACCCAATGTATTGGATTCAATGGCAATAGGTGGTGAAGAATGCATTAAATATGTTGGTGGACCACTGAGATCGTACATGGGAAAGAGCCAACGGAATATATTGTTGGAACTTACTATTCGTCCACCAGGAAATGAGATTAGCATCGATACATCCCATGACAATACATGGGATATCAATTGTTTAGAGAAGCTCATTGATGTGTATATACCCTCCATTGTTTCTGAAAGTAATGGGCCTAAGGAGAAAGAAGAGGATGGAGAGAATATGACATCTCTTACAACTCAACAACAGTCCACAAATCTTGGTAGCAAACTTGGAATGGAATTCAACAAAGTTGGTGGATTAGACGCTCAACTTGACACAATTGTTCGTCGAGTTCTCGCATCTCGAGCAAACCCTCAAACTGCAAAAAGACTTGGAATCTCTCATGTTCGTGGAGTTTTGTTCTATGGCCCGCCTGGATGTGGTAAAACTCTTTTGGCAAGAGAATTGGCCAGATTATTGGGAGCCCGCGAGCCTCAAATTGTCAATGGTCCTGAAATTTTAGATAAATTTATTGGAGAAGCTGAAAAGCGTGTGAGAGATTTGTTTAAACCTGCAGAAATGGAGTATGCTGCAGTCGGTGATAATTCTGCATTACATGTGATTATTTTAGATGAGATGGACGCCATCGCAAGAAAGAGAGGGAGTGCATCAAGCGATACAACTGGAGTGAGAGACTCTGTTGTGAATCAATTACTAGCAAAAATAGATGGTGTCAAAGAAGCAAATAATATTCTTGTCATAGGCTTGACAAATAGACCTGAACTTTTGGACCCGGCTCTATTGCGACCTGGAAGATTGGAAGTTCAACTTCGTGTAGAACTGCCTGATTTAAGCGGCAGAAGAGATATTTTTCGCATTCATACGAGGCAAATGAAGGAAGCAGGTGGTCTTCACACATGCGCACAGCAATTCATTGACGATTTATCAGAGCATGGGTTGGCTTCAAAAACTGATAAGTTCACCGGAGCTGAAATTGCTGGCTTGGTGAGAAGCGCCGCAAGTTTTGCTTTGGCGCGTTCTGTAAGTGCAACTGGATTAGAAAAATCTCACGACGATGAAAACACACTTTATAGCTCCGAAGATAACGAAGTTAAAGTGACCCGTGAAGATTTCGAGGAGGCGTTATTAGAAGTTGTCCCGGTGCTTGGGAAACAAGATGCTTTATTACAAATGCGATTTCCAAATGGAATCAGTGTGTATTCCCCTTCTATGGAACGTATTATGAGAGACTTGAAGCGCTTCATAGCACCAAATATAGGTTCTTCAAAGCTTCATTCCTTACTTCTAGTAGGGGAGGGATCTAGAGGTGATGCTGGGGTCACTGCTCTTGGTGCATGGGCAGCCGCCGAAGCATCTAAAAGAGATTCATTAGATTATGTTCGAATTATTACGGCTCTTGATTTACTTACTTCCGGAGATGGTAGTGGATCCGAGGGTGCTCGTGCAAGTGCCTTAATTGACTGTTTTTCTGAGGCAAGAGAAATGCCGAACTCCATGCTAGTTTTAGATGACATTGATCAGTTGTGTGCCGGCACTGGTCCTGCTGGCTACAGTAGTGTTATGATTTCAACTCTCCGGGCTTTGCTCAGAATACCACCTGAAGTATCATCTTTTTCCAAAGCAGGCAAACAGTCGACGTCTAAGACTACGACCAATCGTTCCATGTCAATTATAGGTACAACATCGCGATCCGATGCTGCTTGTATCGTTTTACATGAGTTATTTGAAGAATCTATTGTGGTACCATTATTATCCGATATTGAGTCTGTCGAAAACCTTCTCCTCGATTTGGGTTATAATCGTAATGCAAGAGTTATGGCAACTCTAATGATTGAAAAAATGGGGCGGCTTGGAGTAAAAACCGTTGTTAGACTTTCAGAAAGAGCCTATGCATCAGCGATAGGAGAGTGTGAGCTCAATACTGACCCGGTGATTTTATCCTCATTGCAAATAAGCGCTTTAGAAGGTTTATTGAATGACTTGGAATTTGAAATGATGACATCAACAGATAGGTGCAAAGTATTGTAGTCATAACTCTTGGGAAAACAAAATAATGTGTTTCTTGTTAGAATAATGCTAAATGCAGTGGACTTATCGTTATCTTGTGTCATAAATATGACACCAATTTTAATTATTTATCTTTCTTTCTTCTAACTCGATTCGAGCAAGCTGGAAATGTGTAACCCTAACCGTACGTAGTCCGTTAAATTTTTTCGGACTTTTCAACGGACCAATATATTTTTTTTGTGTATTTTCCCCCCACAAAATATTCATATTCAACGCATCCTACTTGATTTGTAAATAGTCCATTAACTCAGAGTGGTCACTGCAAACAAGAAAGTTGATTGCCAGATATTTTTAAATCACGTTTTCCTCATTTCTCTGTTACTTATACGTATAACTTACTTACATCATAAAGTCAAGACAACCATCATGGTCGCTGCCATGTCGATGAAAGTTATGTCATCGGTCGTGTTGTTAATGTCACTGAATCTCATTTTCACTCTACTAGATGTTCAAGCCATCGATAGCATTCGTTTCATGAATCATATCGATAGGCATCTAAAACGTCCTAAAGGAAAGACGAAGAAGGGAAAATCAAGCGCCGGTTCAACAAAAGGTCCGAAAAAAGGAAAGAAAACGAAAGGAAAGAGCATGAACAAGGGAACAACGTTGAGTGCACCAACTATTACTCCGTCTGTCGTCGTCAAGTCCAATCCAGTTACCACAGTTCCAAGTGGCAGTCCCTCCACATCACCTACCAAAGTTCCAAGTGACAGGCCCTCCACATCACCAACTGAATCCACTCAAAGGATAGCGCTAACAAATTTTTACAATGGTATCTCAGTTGGTACTCGTTCAGCGTTGACTAATTGGTTAGTTGGAGATGAATGTAACACTGATAATCCCTGGAATGGTATCACTTGCGTTGACGGTCAAGTTACTCGACTTGATTTATGTAAGTGTAAGAAAGATCCAATCGTTTTACAGATTTCGACTCTATCTCATTGTTTTTATTCTTCCATAGGGCAACAGGGTTTATCTGGAACCATTTCACCATACCTAGGGAATATAACAAGCTTGGTATATGTTTACTTGAGTGAGTACGACAATCATTTCTTTGCCGTGTACAATTTCATTATGGATTTATATATTACAACTTACTCATTCATTCGCTTTCGTTTGTTTGCAATTCATTCAGTAATGATTATAAATGTTGTTAGGGTGGAATTCGTTCACTGGAACGGTTCCTGATACAATAGGATCTCTCACAGCATTGACTTACTTTGATGTTAGTACGTGATAAGTGACTTTGTAGATATGTATGATTCATTTTTACGTCTTACGTCTTCTTATTCTACAAATACTTACACTTTCATTCATTTACAATATAAAGGTAAAAATCTATTGACAGGGTCGATTCCCACTACTTTCGGATTTCTCACGAGCTTGGCAAGTCTTCACTTTTGTAAGTACCCACATCATGTTGTAACAATACTTTTAAAGTATTAGTCATTGTGTAATGCAACTTCCAAAAGAGAAACTATTATCTAATCATAATCGTTGTGTTCTGGATACTGTAAAAGACGACACCCAAATGACGGGTACTATGCCGGCGGAAGTCTGCAATCTACGCAGTGGCGAATTGACTACTCTTAAAGTTGATTGTAGCGCTTCAGGTGGAACAGCAGAGATTGAGTGCGACTATCCTTCTTGCTGCACAGTTTGTACTTTAATCTAAAACAAGACAGACTAGGAATTCAAAGATGTGTATGGTTTATGATGAATGAAACTCACTGAGTTTATGCAGACAGGGATGTCTTAACTGCATGGAACCAGACCAGCCTAAGTAAATCGCATACAATATATTAGACTAAGTAAGTAAGTAGATCCTATTGCATCATAGATACATCAAACAGTACTATTACTTAGATAGAAAATGTACAAAGTACAAATGTCCTGATTCGATTCCTTCATTCGAATCATTACGTCATTTTACATCATGTCCATCGTGACATTTTCGAAACGCATCCCATTCGTCCTTACATTGATTGATCTGTCCATTTCGAAGGTTCATACATTCCGAGACTTTCAAATAAGTTTCGTGGCATTCTTCAGCTTTATGATAATTCTGCGGGACTTCTCTTTTGTGTTCCCTATCGCATTCTTCACATACGTTTTGATCCCCTTTGGTGGTTTGCATCGGTCAATTTTTGAATGAATTTTAATACTCTATCTACTTGAGCAACGTACTTACTTAGTTATGGATCTCAGTTCTCCTCAGTCCTCAGTCGAAATTGGAGGTATGAGTACGTACGTACTTATGTATGTACCTACGTATGTAAAAAGACACCGAGAGCTAAATTACACGAAAAGCGAAC
>Ga0213868_10004624_pt1 | contig 12554 bp, 17 predicted proteins | sample PICome_9_FD_160087 | JGI IMG/M metagenome (GOLD analysis project Ga0213868, IMG submission 160087) | Coastal seawater microbial communities near Pivers Island, North Carolina, United States - PICO127 | ecosystem: Environmental > Aquatic > Marine > Coastal | place: USA: North Carolina...
CCAATTTCCACAAGTCTAAACTATAAAGAACCACCTGTTCAAGTACAGGCCCGTAAACTAACGGTTGGCCGACTGTTAAATTTACGCACCCTAGAAAATGTAACAGCCTCTTATTGGTATTAGCTTTGTAACGAAGCCAACTATCAGGAGGATTTATTATGGCTTTTTCAACAGCAGGGGGATACGGTAACTTACCTAACGGTAACTTCTCATCCGTAATCTACTCCAAAAAAGTACAACTTGCTTTCCGCAAGAGTACAGTATGTGGTGACATCACCAACTCTGATTATTTTGGGGAGATTTCTGCCCAAGGTGATACAGTTAAAATCATTAAAGAACCTGAGATTTCCGTAAGCTCATACGCTCGTGGTACTAACATCTCAGCACAAGATCTTGACGATGAGGATTTCTCATTGGTCGTTGATAAAGCTAACTATTTTGCTTTCAAAATTGACGACATCGAGGAGGCTCACTCACATGTGAACTTCATGGATCTTGCAACCAACCGTGCAGCTTATCGTTTGGCTGACCAGCACGACCAAGAAGTTCTTGGTTACTTGGCTGGCTTTAAGCAATCAGCTTTGCACACAGATGCCGATACTGTCAATGACCAAGTAAACGGCACTAAAGCAGTAACCACTGCTGGTTCAGATGAATTGCTTTCAAGCATGAAACTGAAAAAAGGTGACTTTGGTAACATCACAACTGGTTCTGCTGGTGATCACTCGATCCCAGTTGCAGCACGTTTGCCTGGTGCCACTGCTCTTCCAACTGCTACAGCTTCACCAGCAATGGTTGTTGCTCGTATGGCTCGCCTCTTGGATCAACAACAAGTTGATACTCAAGGACGCTGGCTGGTTGTTGACCCAGTATTTATGGAAGTACTTCGTGACGAGGATTCACGCCTCTTTAACGCAGACTTCGGTGAATCAGGTGGACTACGCAATGGTTTGGTCTTGAATAACTTCCACGGTTTCCGTGTATACACTTCAAGCAACCTGCCTTCAGTTGGTACTGGTTCAGGTACTACAGGTACTGCAAACCAAAACGCTAACTACGGTGTTATCGTAGCTGGTCATGATTCTGCTGTAGCAACTGCTGAGCAAATCAACAAGACTGAAACTTATCGTGACCCTGACAGCTTTGCTGACATTGTTCGTGGTATGCATCTATACGGCCGCAAGATCCTTCGTCCAGAAGCTCTTGTCAACGCCAAATACAACTTGGCATAAGGGAGGACTAAACAATGGCTTTACAATCTCCAGTTCGTATTGAGACTGCCGTGATTGCTCACGGTGATCTTACCACTAGCTCAACTCACGAAATCGGTGTAGTTCCAAACAATTGTGTGGTTCTTGCTGCTGGTTCTGAGTGTACTGCTGCAGCCACTATCGGTGGTGCTAACGCAGTAAGCTACGGTGTAACAGGTGGTGACGTTGACATGCTTGGTACTGCTGATATTAATGGTGCTAAAACATTAGGTGCCACTACTACCACAGTAAACGGCATCACAAATGTCACAACTGCTGACACGACCATTACTGCATTGCTTGCAGGTTCAAATGCTCCATCAGCAGGTTCTTTCCAGTTCTTTGTAGTATATGCCCCAATGGGTGCTACTAAAGCTGCTGCGGAAGTAGACCGTGATACGCTTGCATAAGTGAACTAACCTTAGGGGCTGCTTTCTAGTGGCCCCTTTAGGCTATCTTAAGGGAACACAATGGCATATAATTACTTAGGTCTTACAAACGAAGTTCTAGCTAGATTTAATGAGGTAGCTTTAACTGAAGCTGGTTTTGCATCTTCTCGTGGATTTCAAACCCAGTGTAAGAATGCAGTAAACGATGCTATTAACTATATTAATACTCGTGAATTTAGTTGGCCTTACAATCATGCCACACAAACAGAGACACTTGTAGCTGGAACAACACGTTACACTATACCTGCTACATCTAAACATGTAGACTATGATACCTTTAGAGTTGTAGAAGATACGTCTTTAGGTGCTCAAGGTAAATCACTAACTATTTTAGACTATAAAGACTATTTAAATAGGTATATAGAACAGGAAGACAGATCTGATATGGGTAGTGTACCTACTCATGTATTTAGAACCCCAGATAATAATTTTGGTTTATACCCTTATCCAGATAAAGCATATTCTATAAAATTTGAATACTATGTATATACAACTGCACTATCTGCAGCAACAGATGCCCCTACAATACCTGAACAATATCGTCAAGTTATTGTAGATGGAGCCACAGCTTTTGGCTATCAGTACCGTGGTGAAGGTGGTGAATATCAATTAAACTTTGCTCGCTTTGAACAAGGCATTAAAAGTATGCAAAGCTTACTTAGCAATAGAACAAACTACTTACGTTCTACAGTAGTAACAAGAACACCTATTGGAAGATTTGTAGCATAGATGGCAGATGAATCAGGCTTAAACCCTTTTGTTTTTCCATTGCAGGGTGGTCTAGTTCTTGACCGTTCTACCTTTGCTATGGAACCAGGGATGGCATTAGAGTTAGAAAACTTTGAGCCTGACACTGGAGGTGGCTACAGACGAATCAATGGTTTTGAAAAGTGGAATACTAATGTAGTTCCACAAACAGCTAGTGCTACAGAGCCTGTGCTAATGTCTGTATATTTTGCAGGTAATAGTAAAGTAATTGCTGCTAGAGGTACAAGTATTTATGAAGCAGCTAGTGGTAGTGGTTCTTGGACGAGCATTGATAGTGGTAGAACCAATGCCATACGTTATTCTTTTGACAGATATAACTTAGCTGGTACAGAAGTTATTGTATGGGCTGATGGTGCTAATAATGCTACTAAGTATGATGGCACAACAGTAACGGATCTTAGTGCTACAGGTGCACCAGCTAATCCTAAGTTTGTAAAACATTTTAAAAATGCTTTGTTCTTTGCTGGTATGTCAGCTTCACCAGAAGAGGTTGTATTTACTGCACCGTATACAGATAATGACTTTAGTGCAGCTAATGGTGCAGGTTCAATACGAGTAGACAGTAAGATTACTGCACTGTTCCCATTCCGTGATGAGCTTTATATCTTTGCAGAAGAACGCATTTATAAACTTGTAGGTAATACTATTGCAGACTTTGTGATGCAACCTGTAACAAGAGACATTGGTTGCCTTAACGGTTTTACTGTGCAAGAAGTTGCTGGTGAAATAATCTTTTTAGGTAGAGATGGTTTAAGGACTGTTGCTGGTACAGCTAAAATTAATGACGTTGAGCTTGGTACAATAAGTAGGCCCATCCAAGAATTATTTGAAGGTGAGACTGACGTTGATGACTTTAACAGTTTAGTTATACCAGATAAAACTCAATACCGTATTTTCTTTTCTAAACCAAACAATCAAACACAAGCACAAACATCTGGAGTTATTGCGGTAAGAAAAGCTCAAGGTTATGAGTTTGCTAAACTAAAAGGTATTCAACCTGCAAGTACAGATTCGGTAAGTGTTCAAGGAGATACCTTTGTATTGCATGGTGGATATGATGGGTATATCTATCGACAAGAAAAAACAAATAAGTTTGATGGTACAAATGTTATAGGACGTTACCGTAGTCCTGACCTTACTGCAGGTGACGCAGGTATACGTAAAGCCTTTCAAAGAGTTATTATTAACTACGCACCGACAGGCACAGTAAACTCTGACTTATTTTTAAGATACGACTATGAAGATCCTAACGCACCAAGACCAGCAGCTTATCCCTTTGACTCTACAAAGGTTGTAGCTATTTACGGTACTTCATTATATGGAACTGCTACGTATGGTGGTCAAACAAACCCATTAGTAAGACAACCAGTAGAAGGATCAGGTTTTGCTGTAGCACTTCGTGTGGTTGATAACGGAGAATCCTCACCATACTCACTAAAGGGTTTCCAGCTAGAATTTGATGTAGGAGCAAGAAGGTAAATGGCAGGTTATACAAGACAGTCTACATATACAGACGGTGATATTATTCAGGCAGCAGACTCTAATGACGAGTTTGACCAGTTACTTGCTGCTTTCCATAATGCCACAGGACATAAGCACAATGGCACTGCAGGTGAAGGTCCAGTAATTGGACTCATCGGTGATCCAGGTGTTGTTACTCCACTAAACAAAGTTGTAGTCAATGATACTAATAATAGAGTTGGTGTCTTTGTAGATGTATCTAGTTCATCAGTAGAGCAGTTTAGATTTCAAGATGGTGTTATTGTTCCTGTAACTAACAACGACATTGACCTTGGCACTACATCACTTCGTTTCAAAGATGGTTACTTTGCAGGTAATCTTGATGTAGCTGGTAACATTACCCTTGGTGGTAATATCACATTAGGTGATGCAGATACAGATGGCATTACGTTAAACTCTGAGATTGCTTCTCATGTAATTCCTGACGCAGATGATACCTATGATTTAGGTGAAGTAGGTAAAGAGTGGCGTAACCTTTATATTGATGGTACTGCTAATATTGACTCTCTGGTAGCTGATACTGCAGACATCAACGGTGGTACTATTGACGGTGCTACTATTGCTACCTCAGACATTACAGTAGGTTCAGGCAAGACACTTGATGTATCTGCTGGTACACTTACACTAGCTGCAGATCAAATCTCTGGTGATAAAGTTGAAGGTGGTACAATTAATGCTATCACTATTACAACACTAGGATCTACTACTGGCAACATTACAACTGTAAATGCTACTACAGTAGATACTACTAATATTGAAGTAACTAATATTAAGGCTAAGGATGGTACAGCAGCAGCTACGGTAGCTGACTCTACTGGTGTTATTACAGTACCATCGTCAGTACTAACTACAGCAGATATTAATGGTGGTACAATAGACGGAGTTACTATCGGTGGCTCTAGTGCAGGTGACATTACCTTTGCTAACTTGTCAGATGGTACAATTACCATTACAGCATTTGTAGATGAAGATAACATGTCTTCTAACTCTGCTACACTTATTCCCACACAGCAATCAGTTAAAGCTTACGTAGATGCACAAGTAACTGCTCAAGACCTTGACTTCCAAGGTGATAGTGGTGGTGCATTAAGTATTGATTTAGATAGTGAAAGCTTGACAATTGCAGGTGGAACTGGTATAACTACCACTGGTTCTGGTAATACAGTAACAGCAGCTATTGACTCTACCGTAGCTACACTTACAGGTACACAAACTCTTACTAATAAGACTATAGACAGTGCATCTAACACTCTGACTGTAGATCTTAGTGAGGCTACAGTTACAGGTACTACTGCTGAATTTAATAGTGCCTTATCAGATGATAGCTTTGCCACACTTACAAATACTGCAACGCTTACAAACAAAACTATTAATGTAGATAATAATACTGTATCTAATATTGAAGTAGATAACTTTAAAGCTTCTGCTATTGTAACTGAGTCAGAAGGTATTGGTTCAAGTGACAATGACACTTCATTACCTACCAGTGCTGCAGTAAAAGATTATGTAGATACTGCAATTACTGCAGAAGACCTTGACATCACCACAGATTCTGGTACAATAGCTATTGATTTAGATAGCGAGACACTTACAGTAGCTGGTGGTACAGGTCTTGATTCAAGTGCTACAAGTAATACAGTAACTCTAGCAATTGATTCTACAGTAACTACACTTACTGGAACACAGACATTAACTAATAAGACACTAACATCACCAACAATAAATGGTGGGTCACTCGACAGTGCTGTAACTGGTGCAACTCAAAGCTCTGGTACTAACAACACAACAATTGCTACTACAGCGTTTGCAACTACAGTAGCTATAGATGAAGCCACAGCATTAGCAATCGCACTAGGATAGGAAAAGAAAATGGCAAACACATTTAAAGTCATTACAAGAGATGTAATGCCAGCCTCTGCAGGTACTCCTGAAACGCTGTATACAGTTCAGTCAGGTAGTACTGTTGTTGTACTTGGCCTTACACTAGCTAACGTACATACTTCTCAAATAACAGCATCTGTGACTCTCGTCAGTACTACCACTCAAACAAGTCAAACACAGAATACTACAGCAAACTTAATTAAAGATGTAGCTATTCCTGCAGGGTCATCACTTGACATACTGGCAGGTAAGATTGTTTTAAATGTAGGTGACATTATTAAGGTTGACTGTTCAGTGGCAGATAAAGTGTCCTGCATTATGTCTTACATGGAGCAAACCTAATGAGTAAGCAAACAGAGTTAGCACAGGTTGCAGATACAATTACTGTAAACTCTGGCAATGTTGGTATTGGGGAAGCACCTAGCGTTTGGAGAAGTGCTGATCGTGCGTTGGTAGTTGGTAATGGGGCTAGTCAATATGGTAACTATGTATCCGAAGGCTTAGGTGTAACTTACGGCTCTGGATGGTATCGAGATACGTCTGGCAATTTCAAATATACGTTAACAGGTTATCCAGCGGGTAGGTTTGACTTTAATTATACTAGCGCAAATGTGTTTTCTTGGCACCAAGCTGCGGCAGGGACTGCTGGAAATAATATAAGTTTCTCAGAAGCCATGCGCTTGGATGCGAGCGGTAGATTATTGCATGGGAAAACTACGTCTGGAGACTATGTAACGGGGACAGAAATACAGCCAGCGGGTGCTATTTTAAGTTACAGAGCAGGTGGTGTGGCTGCTATTCATGGGCGCACAGATGATGGTGAAATAATAAGGCTTACCTCAAATAGCTCCATTGTGGGGATTATTGGGTGCAACAGTGGCAATCATTTAGTTATTGGCAAAGACGATACTGGATTAAACTTCCAAGCCAATGAGGTGATCGCACCGTCTAATCCATCTACTGGTGCAACTAGAGACAATGCTATTGACTTGGGGGCATCAGGCGCAAGATTTGATGACATATACGCCACCAACGGCACAATCCAAACATCTGATCGCAACGAAAAGCAAGACATTGCAGAGCTATCTGACGCAGAGCAACGTGTGGCTGTAGCTGCCAAAGGTTTGCTGCGTAAGTTTCGCTGGCGTGATGCAGTAACTGCGAGGGGTGATGAAGCCAGAACACACTTCGGTATCATTGCACAGGATCTACAAGCTGCATTTGCGGCTGAAGGTTTAGACGCTGGTGACTACGCCATGTTTATCTCTACAACTTGGTGGGAAACACAGACAGAGGTGCCAGCGGTAGAAGCTGTGGCAGAGGTTACTGAGACAACCACAGATGAAGACGGCAATGAGGTCGTTACAGTAGTCACTGAGGCTGTAGAGGCTAAGGATGCCTACACCCGCACCGATACATATGAAACACAAGAAGAGGCGCCAGAGGGTGCTACAGAGCGCACTAGGCTTGGTGTTCGCTACAGCGAGCTACTGGCGTTCATCATAGGAGCTTTATAATGGCTGGATATATTGGATCTAAAGTTGCTGTAGTAAGCTCTGGTGCAGAACGTAAGAAAGTCTTTACTGCTACATCAGGACAGACTAGCTTCACTGGACTTAGCTATACTGTAAATAATGTACATGTATTCCAGAATGGTGTACGTCTTGTAGATGGTACAGACTACACAGCTACTAATGGTAATAGTATTACACTTACTGTAGGTGCTGCAACAGATGACCAAGTTGTTGTTGTGTCTTACAATACCTTCCAAACAAGTGATACTGTATCAGCTAGTACTGGTGGTACGTTTGCAGGGGATGTAAACTTTACTGGTGCATTTACTTCACAAGGTATTGATGATAACGCCTCAAGCACTGCTATGACACTGGATGGCAGCGGTAACTTGCTGGTGGGTAAGACGAGTACAGATTTAGACGTTGTGGGAAGTGCAATGTTTAGTACAGGTCAGGCTTATCATACACGGTCTAATGATACAGCATTATACTTAAACCGACTTACGTCAGACGGCACTATTCTTGATTTGCGTAAAGACGGCTCCACTGTGGGGAGTATTGGAGTAGAAGGTGGTAACAGTCTTTATATTCATAGTGGTGATACTGGACTAAGATTCTCTGATAGCTCTGATAAAATACTACCTGTCACAACATCGGGTTCTGCTAGAGATAATGCTATTACTTTAGGCTCGTCAGGTGCAAGGTTTGTAGACCTCTACCTCTCTGGCGGTGTCTACCTTGGCGGCACTGGGTCGGCTAATAAGTTGGACGATTATGAGACTGGGACTTGGACGCCTACGTTACCTAATGGTGGAACTTTAACCAATCAACGTTCAACATATGTTAAAATTGGCAATACAGTTACTGTAACTACATATGTTACTAGTATTAACCCAACCGCTAATGGATCAATATTTTTCCTTGGGGGTTTGCCTTTTACAAATGTTAATACCAGTAATTATTATGTTGGTGGTTCGTTTGGTTATACGGGTCAAAATAACTTAGGTGACCTTATGCCTATAACAGGTGTAAATCTTGATTATATTTACTTTCATGAAAATGACGGTCAAGCTGCTTCTGTATCAAATAACACAATGCGTTCTAAAGGATTAACTGGGGATAGTGGAGATGCAATGATCCTGACAATTACTTATTTTACATAACCACCCCTGTTGGATCACAGGGTAGTCAGTCCAACCATCAAAGGAGATAAACGATGGCACTAGAAAAGATAATATTACAAGATCGCATAGAGATTGTTGGCGATTACAAACATATTCAAGTTCGCACCAAGACTGCGGTAATTGAAGATGGTGTTGAATTATCGTCAGCCTATAGCCGCCATGTAGTCGCACCAGATGCAGACATCACAGGTGAAAGCACAGAGGTGCAAGCCATCTGTAACGCAGTACATACACAAGCGGTTAAAGATGCATATGCTGCACACCTAGCAGCACAAGAGGTATAAACTTATGGCAGGATACATAGGCACACAGCCAGTACCACAGGCAACACAGGCCAGAGATGTATTCACTGCTACCTCTGGTCAAACAAGTTTTGCTACAAGTGGTTACACACCTAACTTCCTAGATGTGTACATGAATGGCGTTAAGCTAAAGAATGGTGATGACTTTACCGCAAGTAATGGTAGTGATGTAGTCTTTACTACTGGTGCTGCTACAGGGGATATTGTTGAGGTTGTAGCCTTTACTACCTATGAAGCTGTAAATGCTGGTGGTGGTTTATATAAAGGTGAACGTGGTACTGTTGGTTCAACAGCAGGTTCTGGTGACATCTTTCGTGTCAATGAGCAAACCTTGAACACTAACGTAACGATAGACGCAGATGAAAATGCCTCTGCTACTGGCCCATTGGCCGTGGCATCTGGTGTTACACTGACTGTCACATCAGGGGGGAACTTGAGCATTGTCTGAGATTAGAGCAACAACAATTAGTGATGCGGCTGGCACTGGGCCGATTACGCTTACGAAGCAGAGTGCTGCGAAGGCTTGGCTTTATCGGTCAAGCGGAGGCTTAATTGAGTCCTTTAACTTGTCGTCAAATGTCGATAATTCTACAGGAAACTATAGTTACAACCTAACTTCAGCAATGATTTCAGCTAATGGGCATATTTCAATGCCAGTTTGTCGAACATCTGATGATAGAAATGCTTCTGTTATTATAAACTCTGCAAGTCAATTTACCTCTTATTCTAGGGATATTTCTGCTGATGCAATGGAGGACAGTAATATTCTGGCTACAACCCACGGAGACCTAGCATGAGTACTCTAAAGGTCACAAACATCCAAGCCACGGGTGAAACAGCTAGTCGTGCAGTCTCAGGGGTTGCGGCGGCTTGGTGCGCAAACAGCCAATCTGCAATCGCAGATAGCTTTAACTGCGCCTCCATCACAGATAATTCCGCTGGAAACCTAACCGTCAGCTACACGAATAACTTTGCTTCCGCAAACTACGGTCTGGGTACAACCACACAATACCGTAGATCGAACTACCAGAACTCTCAGGCTGCGAGTTCTATAAACTTTTACTTCACGGACCCCAATGCGTCAGAAACAAATGGTGTAGACATCGGCAACGCAAACGGTTGCGTATGGGCCGCACACGGAGACTTAGCATGAGTACCTTAAACGTTTCCAACATCACCGATGGCACAACAACGGTCGGCACCAGCTATGTGGTCAATGGCTCTGCGAAGGCTTGGTGTCATTTTACAACAGTAAGTAGCACAGCCGTAAACAACGGCATGAGTTTTAACATTAGTAGTTTAACTGATACTGGAACAGGAGATACGGACTGTAACCTAATCAGTGCGCTTACAAATTCATCTATTGTAGCGCATTGCAGCGTAGGGAATGGCAGTAATGGCGACCAATCTTTTATACAATCTAATGGCACAGCAAGCATGATACCTCTTTATAATTATAGTGGTAATAATGCTGTTTTCGATAGTGCCTTATGTGCAGTTTCGGGTTTAGGAGACTTAGCATGACCCACGGCCACCTCTGGGATCGTCTAGCTGAAGCTAAGTCACGCCTTGCACCTGTGCAGTCTAAGTATCGTGTCTTGTTTGAAGACCCTGCCACACCAGATGAACCAGCCAAGGTGCTTGTGCCTGACCCTAACTTCATGGCTGCGGCACTGGCTGGCAACGTATTGCCGCCCATTGACACCTACCAGCGTGATCGTTTGGTGCCAGATGGACAGCCTAAAGAGCATCCATATGCTGAGCCTATCGGTGCTATGAGCGAAGAAGAAGCCATAGAATACTTAGTAATGAAAGATATAGATCCGTCAATCTGGCGGGACTACCAAGGTAACAGATGCATCATGAAGATCGTACCTGTTGAACTGATCCCTAGTGATCGTAGTTTCCGCAATGCGTGGAAGATTAACCAAGAAATGGAGATGGCAGCATGACCACTTACATCAATATCAACGGTGATGTCCGTGAGGCATCATCTCTTACAGTACCAGCAGATCGTACCTTTCGTGGTGCGTGGACATTTAATGAAGCAGTTGTCGAAGTAGACATGACAGCGGCCAAAGCAATCCACAAGGATAACCTACGAGCAGAACGTGCGCCTCGCTTGGCTGACTTGGATGTTCAGTACATGAAAGCTCTGGAAGCTGGCACTGGCGCAGATGCTATTGCTGCACAAAAGGCAACGCTGCGTGACATCACTGCGGATGCTCGCATTGATGCTGCAAGCACACCTGATGCGCTGAAGGCATTGGACTTGGCTACCCTGTTGGGAGAATAAGCTATGAGCAAGGCAAGGCAACTAGCCGACTTAGGTAATCAGATTGATGATGGGGCTATCACTGGCACCAACATGGTGATTAACGGTGGTATGACCGTGGCACAACGCTCGTCCAGTGTGACGGGTGTTACTACTGCCGGTTACAGAACTTGTGATCGGATGGAAGTTAACATAAACAATCTTGGCACTTACACTGTTACCCAAGAGAATGATGCACCCGAAGGGCTTGCTAATAGTCTTAAAATAGACTGCACTGTAGCAGACGCCTCCCCAGCTAGTTCAGATTATGTTTTCTTTGCACATAAGCTTGAGGGACAAAACCTACAGAACCTTAAGAAAGGCACCTCAGATGCCTTGCCTGTTACTTTATCATTTTGGGTAAAGTCTAACATGACAGGTACTTATCAGGTTAACGCACGAGATCAGGATAATGTAAAATACATAAGCGCAAGCTATACAGTCGACGCATCTGGAGCTTGGGAGTATAAAACTATCACACTAGCGGGTGATACAACAGGCGTTCTTGACAATGATGCAAACGAAAGCTTGAAGCTAGAGTGGTGGCTTGATAGCGGCTCTAACTTTAACTCGGGAACCTTGAATACAAGCTGGACTGCTGCAAGCAATGCCAACCGTAATGCTGGCGCTACAGTAAACATTGGCGACAGCACCTCTAACTACTGGCAAATCACAGGCATCTGCCTGAACGTGGGAGACAGTGCTATCGACTTCCCGCACGAAAGCTACGGGGAGACATTGGCTAAGTGCCAGAGGTATTATGAGCGTGTTGAAACATCTTACAAAAACAGCATTTCAGGTTATTTTACAAACTACGGCAATGGTAAATGGGTTGGGCCACAGTTTCAGTTTAAAGCTACTAAACGTGCTACACCTACTATGAGTGATCTCGGTACTTTTAGCTGGCGACGAGCTAATTTTAGAAATGCAACTTCAACTACAATCGGAACAGGTGCTACAGGTTTTAGTAACACAACTACCGATAGCTCTACTGTAGAGATTACGGAAAGTGGTCGAACCAATGGTAGTACTGCTTTAGTGTTTTCTAATGCAGGTTACACAATAGAAGCAGATGCGGAGTTATAGACATGGACAATATGAACATCACGACAGCGCAGTACACCGCAGACTTTAACGGCAACAACACATCCATCAAAGCCACCATCGACGGCACTGAAATGTCAGTCCCCATGGACCCAGCCAACCGCCACCACGCAGAAATCATGCGGCAGGTTGAGGCTGGCACACTAACGATTTTAGAGGCAGACTGATGTCTGAAGATAGCTGGCACCTTAGCAAGTCTGTACCGATTACACTGATCTTTGGCTTACTTGTTCAGGGAGCAGCTATCGTATGGACAGTTAGTATGAT
>Ga0213868_10004626_pt1 | contig 12552 bp, 8 predicted proteins | sample PICome_9_FD_160087 | JGI IMG/M metagenome (GOLD analysis project Ga0213868, IMG submission 160087) | Coastal seawater microbial communities near Pivers Island, North Carolina, United States - PICO127 | ecosystem: Environmental > Aquatic > Marine > Coastal | place: USA: North Carolina | collected...
TCATTTTGCTGCGAACTGCATTGCGCAATTCACGCTCCATATTATTTTGTACATCTTCGCGGAATTTCTCTACACCGCCTGCATCGACGCCGTAGAGCTTAAAGAACTCATCATTCATCTCCGGCAACTGCTTTGACGACACAGAATTAACCACAACAGCAAATTCTACTTTGGCGCCCTTGAGCTCTTCTGCGTGATAGTCTTTGGGAAACTTCAGCTTGAGGAGTTTCTCATCGCCGGCACTGGCGCCAATAAGGGCATCTTCAAAACCAGGAATCATGCTGTTTGAACCCAACACTAAATCTTGGCCTTCAGCTTTGCCTCCAGGGAACTCTTCTCCGCCTTTGGTGCCAACATAATCGATATTGAGCTGATCGCCTTCGACGGCGGGCTTGTCTGAGGTTTCAAAGGTCGCTTGCTGATCGCGAAGTACGTCGATCATCTTGTCTAAATCTGATTCGCTCAGATCAGTTACTGGGCGAGTGATCGACACTTTACTTAAATCAGCCAGAGTAATTTCTGGATAGACTTCGAAGACTGCCAAAAACTCTAGGTCCTGGCCTTCGCTATCCTTTATATCATCGATTCGCGGCTGTCCTACTGGCTGCAGTTTTTCTTGAGCAATAGCTTCGTAGAAGCTTGAATTGACGATCTCGCCAACCACTTCCTGACGCACGCCCTTACCAAACTGCTGCTTGACCACTTTGAGAGGCACTTTGCCCTTACGAAAACCTTTGATGCTTACGGTTTTAGTGGCTTTCTGAAGACGCTGAGCGACTTCACTCTCTACACGGTCGGCAGGGACACCGATCTTAAGTTGACGCTCAAGACCAGTGCTAGACTCGATGGAAACCTGCATGGATTTTCCTCACGATGATACTGATTAAATTTGGTACGAAAGGCGAGACTCGAACTCGCACGGGTTGCCCCACTGGAACCTAAATCCAGCGCGTCTACCAATTCCGCCACTCTCGCATTTAAAAGAACTTTTAGTAGTAGGTAGTTTTCGGGGTCTTTTCTGTCACTCAAAGACCCCTCTAAAAGCGGCGTGAAGTTTGCCACAGCGATTAGCAATCAGCAACCGGTAAGCGTTGATTAAGGAGTAAATAATAGCCTTATTGTTATTGGACTGGATAAAACGCCACCTGATTGACCCAGGTAGCAATATTTTCCCAGCTTTCGGCTTTATTTAAGGCTCTGCTGAACTATGCTTGATGAGAAAAACACATTATTCAAATAACCTAGGAAGGAGTAGAGATATGAAGAAGCACCATGTTTTGCTAATTGCCACATTGGCTACCTTGGGCCTGAGCGCATGTGATAGTGGAAAATCACCCGAGGAGGGAACAGTTCCAGCAGCAGAGGAGGCTACAATGTCCGACACTATTGAGAGCGCAGCCGATGATGCAATTAACATCATAGAAGATACCGTAGACGAAGCCTCTGAGAGCGCTGATCAAATAATGGAAGATATGGCCAAAGACTCGGAGAACGATCTCTCTGAGGCTATGGGAAAGATGAAAAAGTAATAACCCTGCTCTTGACTGCCGACAAGCAAAGGCACAAAGGCAAGACTAGAAAACTAAAAACCCCGGTGAGAACCGGGGTTTTTATTGTGCCGCAACCTGATAAACAAGCGTTGCGGCGCTATTGCATTAAGCTCAGCATCTCATGCTAGACTTTCTTGCTGCCTAACCTGCGATCTTGCGACGACGCAGTCCAGCAAGACCCAACAGAGCCGAGCCAAACAGCCAGGCCGCTGCAGGAAGAGGCACTTCATTGATTCCCGCAACATAGAGATCAGTTGTGGTTTCACGACCATTCTGACCAAAGTCACCCTGACCAAAGATCTTTAACGTCATTAAACCAATATGCTGAACGCCCAAGGTAATCTTACCTGCGACCACAGTCAGCAGATCCCAAGCACCAGCGTCAGTCCAAATCAAAACGCTCTCACCGTTAGCAGACCTGTGTGGACCGTTAATACCCACTTCAATCTGTTTCTTGGTGCTAAACACAAACTCAAGCATTTCACCTAACTGCAAGTTGTCGTCAGAGGCGCCCGTATTGGGGCCGGTGGTTGTTTTACACTTATTATCTGTACCTGTGGTTCCAGAAAGAATTGGCCCATCACAAACACCCATGCCAGCCAAATACCCCGAATCCAAATAGGCATAGCTCTCTGCGCCATTGGTATAGCCTTTAACGTCGAGATCACCGAAATTTAATGGCTGACCTCCACGCTCATTTTCATCGCCATCAAAATCATAATCATAGGTTGCTGCCATTGACCAACCAGCTGTAGATAGCAGTAAGACGCCTGCGCACGACTGCAGTAATTTAACAAAACTTTTATTCATAACTAAAACTCCTATAACTCCTAAGTAAAACCTCGCACTAATTACCCGATATCCAGAATGACCAATTCACGGGTAAATGCGACCAAATCCACATTTTGAAACTAAATTTAAAAACTGCTTAACAGGCTAAGTAAACGTAGTTCTCATTTTTTCGGAAGTCAAAAAATAAAGCTATCTTTTGCTGGATTCCTGTCCAGTGCTATTCGCCACTGAATAGATACATCAAAAACCGCAAGAAAAAACCAGCAACCCGATAGTTTAATGTAATATAAATCAATTAGTTATAGTGACAATGTAAAGCGAAAACTTAGGACTTATTGTGAATAAAGATATTGATTGCGCAACGGGTGACCTCTTCAATTTGAGCCGTATCAGTGTAGATACCATCAATAAACAACTTGGCGATACCGTGCAGCGCTCCCCAGATAACCTGAGCCGTACGCAGTGGATTATCTCCAGAGATTACCCCGCAATCCTGCCAGCAGCGCATCATATCTACCTGATGCTGAAAACAGGGATAGGCGACATCACGCAGCTCTTCGGTGCTGTTCTGTTGCTTCCAGATACTGCGCCCAAACATCAGCTCATACTCTTCAGGATTGTCCACGGCAAACTGCATATACCCATTTATATAGGCGTGAAATTTTTCCAGCATTGTCGTCGCCGCATCATCAAACTCCGCCGCAGCAGCCTGATGGCGACGGCGAAAACCTTGCGCAGCGATAGCACAGAGCAGATCGTTTTTATCCGAGAAGTGATGATAGGGAGCGGTGCGCGAAACCCCTGCCCTTTCAGCCAGTCGGCGCAGAGAAAGGTTCTCTATTCCGGCTTCAGCTATAAGCTGTTTTGCCGACAGCAACAGAGCCTGACGCAGATCACCGTGATGATAGCTCGGACGGACAGTTTTATGTGATGTGTTTAGACTCATGGGCGACAATGTAACAATACATCTTGACAGTGTCAAAATGCGCCATTAATCTCCGTCCACAGATCAACCAAAGCGCAGAAATTTCCGTACAACAACTTCTAGCTTTGCAGATCGCTGCGACACTTGCTTACTTAGAGCACCGGCAGCGTCTAATAAAAATTAAAATAATAATGACAAATCGGAGTCAACCATGCCACACAGCACCTACCCCAAGCTTCTTGAACCATTGGATCTAGGCTTTACCAGATTAAAAAATCGCGTCCTGATGGGCTCCATGCACACTGGTTTGGAAGAAGCCGCCGATGGTTATGAGCGTATGGCTGCCTATTTTGGCGAACGCGCAAAAGGCGGGGTTGGCCTTATTGTAACTGGCGGCATAGGTCCCAATACTGAAGGCGGTACCCACCCAAATACAAAGAAGCTTGAGACCGATGAGGATGTGGCGGGCCACAAAATGATTACCGATGCCGTGCACGAGCACGACGGCAAAATCTGTATGCAGATTCTGCACACTGGTCGCTACGCCTATTCACCGGATCAGGTCGCCCCTTCGGCGATCAAGTCTGCGATCAACCCTTTTACACCCCGGGCTCTCGATGAAGCAGGAATTCACAAGCAGATCGATGACTTTGTCTTCACTTCGGTACAGGCCCAGAAAGCCGGCTATGACGGCGTTGAGATAATGGGCTCGGAAGGCTACTTTCTGAACCAGTTTATCGCTGCACGAACCAACCAGCGCGACGACGACTGGGGTGGCAGCTATGAGAACCGAATTCGCCTGCCGATTGAGGTAGTGCGTCGCGTCCGCGAAGCTGTTGGTGAGCACTTTATTATCATTTTCCGCCTGTCGATGCTCGATCTGGTTGAGGGTGGCAGCACTTCTGACGAAGTGATTCAGCTGGGTAAAGCGGTTGAAAAAGCCGGCGCTACGATTATTAACACAGGCATCGGCTGGCATGAAGCTAAGATCCCAACCATCGCCACCAAAGTTCCTCGCGCAGCCTTTACTTGGGTTACGGCTCACTTTAGAAAAGAGCTCTCGGTACCTGTTATCACCTCTAACCGTATCAATACGCCTGAAATGGCTGAGGAAGTGCTGGAACGTGGCGATGCCGATATGGTTTCCATGGCGCGACCATTTCTGGCTGACCCGGACTTTGTCATCAAGGCCATGGAAAACCGCCCTGATGAGATCAACACCTGCATCGGCTGCAACCAAGCCTGTCTCGATCATGTATTTGGTGGTCAGATGACTAGTTGCCTGGTTAATCCCCGCGCCTGTCACGAAACCGAACTGCACATTAACCCCGCCACCGCAATGAAAAATATTGCTGTTGTAGGTGCTGGCCCAGCTGGACTTTCAGCGGCCACCATCGCCGCATCACGAGGCCACAGCGTGACATTGTATGACTCTGCCAGCGAGATTGGCGGTCAGTTTAATATTGCCAAGCAGATTCCCGGCAAAGAAGAGTTTTTTGAGACCCTGCGCTACTACGGCAAACAAATTGAACTCAATGGCGTTGACCTGAAGCTCAACACCAGGGTAACCGCAGAGCAGCTTAACAATGGCGGCTTCGATGAAGTGGTTATTGCCACCGGCATTGTTCCCAGAATGCCAGATATCGAAGGTATAGATCACCCTAAGGTGCTCAACTATCTCGACGTGATCGGCACCAAGAAACATGTTGGCAATAAAGTGGCGATTATCGGTGCCGGCGGCATTGGTTTTGATACAGCTGAATATATTACTCACAGCGGCGCAGCCACCAGTCAGAATATTCCCGCCTTTATGAAGGAGTGGGGGATTGATATGACCTTTGGCTCACGATCAGGTATCGAAGGCGTTACAGCTCAACCAGAGCCCTCCCCGCGCGAGGTCTACCTGCTTCAGCGCAAGAGCACCAGAGTCGGCTCAGGCCTGGGTAAAACCACCGGCTGGATTCACCGTGCAGGCCTAGCGATGAAAGGTGTGCGTCTGATGCCAAGCTGTGACTATCAGAAAATTGATGATCAGGGGCTGCACCTCACCGTGGGCGACGAGCAGAAAATACTCGATGTAGACACCATTATCATCTGTGCCGGACAGGATCCGCTGCGCGAATTGGTCGAGGGCCTGAATATTCCTCATCACCTAATTGGCGGCGCCGACCTGGCATCAGAGTTGGATGCCAAGCGCGCCATCAATCAGGGCACCCGCCTCGCTGCGGCCATGTAATAAAACCCAGCAATAACACTTGCAACAGTGGGCCAAGCAACGGATCATGCGCGCTTAATTCGAGCGCGCACCGTTGCTGCCCTTATTTTATGCAAACAACGCGTTAAACAGCAGCTCTCAACGAATAACTTTAATAGAAGAATTATGTCTGATAAAAAACAGCAAACTCTAGACTTCCGCAATGCACTGGGCAGCTTCGCCACGGGCATCACGGTTATCACCGCTCTGGGCAAAGATGGCCAGAAGGTCGGCATGACCGCCAACAGCTTTAACTCGGTCTCCCTGGACCCAGCATTGGTACTCTGGAGTGTCGCTCGCGACGCCAATTGCTTCGATGACTTTATCGGCGCAGAGTCTTTTGCCATTCACGTGCTCGCCGCCGATCAAGAAGCCATGTCTAATCGCTTTGCTAAAAGTGGTGCGGATAAGTTTGCTGATCTGGAATGCACTGAAGGCTTAGCTGGAGTCCCAATTTTGCCCCACTACAGCGCCTGTTTTGAATGTCAGATTGAGAACCAATATGAAGGCGGCGACCATATTATTTTAGTCGGCCGCGTCATTGAGTTTAGAGATAATGGTCTAGAGCCACTGATTTTTAATCGCGGCCAATACGCAACTTTAGCTTAACCCTTGTCACCGCAGAGTGCTGTCAGTTGACTCAACACCTGCGCAACGGGCAGCACATCAGCGTATTTAGCATTTAGATCAAATAGATTAGCGCGGTGGGCCTCAGGATTTCGATCCCCCACAGCCTCTTCCGCAATCACCACCTGATAATCATTCTGCAGAGCATCCACCGCTGAGGCACGCACACAGCCACTGGTGGTCAGACCTGTCACAACCAACGAATCCACACCCACAGCTGACAACTGCTGGTCGAGATCCGTATCAAAAAAAGCACTGGCCCACTGTTTCTCTAGCACCGGCTCGCCGTCCGCAGGCTCTAATGCCGAATCAACTTTTACCCAGTGACTGTCCGGCTGCAGTAGATTTAGCGCTGGCACTTTCTGACGAAACACCTTGGCCTGCTGATCACTGTGATAAACCACTGTGGTGAAAAATACCGGTAGACCCAAAGCCCTGAAAGCCCCAAGCAACTGTACATTGGCCGCAACCACCTCGGGACAATCAGATCCCAGAGCGCAGCTCGGATCGGTAAAGCCATTAATCATATCGACCAAGAGTAAAGCTGGCTTAGCGGTCAAACCGAGAGCATTTTGCTGCAGATTATTTGAGGTCATAGCCATTACCATTCAAATCACTATTTTCTTATCGTAAAAAAGCGGACTGTGCTTTCCGAAATCAGAAGCACAGCCCGCGATCGATACTACGCTATTTTAGAAGCGGTAGTTAAAGTCAATGCCGTAAGAATCTTTGGCACCTGGGTGAATAAATGAACCACCAAATTCAGGCGCTGGAATGATCTCTTCCAGATACTTTTCGTCAGTGACATTGCGACCCCAGATAGTCACACCCCAGTTTTCCGCATCAAAGGAGATACGAGCATTGAGTGTGTCATAGGCATCACGCTTGGCTTTGCTCATATCCTGAGTCAAGCCGGGACCGTTAAATACCTGCCAGATAGTCGGAGTTGCCTCACCTTGCAAGGTGTGGAACGCCACCTCACCAACATACTGCCAATCTAAACGTGCAGTCATCTCGACACCATCGCTAACAGCCATCTCGAACTGTGCACCAAGATTGTAGGTACGATCTGGCGCCTGTGGCGCTTCATTTCCTTCTGAGAGCGGACGGTGATTGTTCTGAGTAATCTCACTGTCCAAGAAACCTGCACCACCAAATAGCGAGAGGTTTTCTGTAACCACTGCATTAAAGTCCATTTCGAAGCCTTGAATCTCTAACTCGTCAATGGTTGTGACAACACGCATCAAACCAAATGGGCCAGCGAAGAATTCAAAGAACTGACTGTCTTCAACTTCAGTTTGGAAAACCGAGGCATTGACCCGCAAACGGTTGTCAAAAAACTCCATCTTGCTACCGAATTCAAAGCTCGTAGAGACTTCTTTCTTGTACTCGTCGCTCACACCTAGGTTGGCATCAACCGCCACACCACCAGTTGCACAGCTAGGAACGAAGGCCGGGCAAGTATCGCCATACCAGAGATCCAACAGTGCTTCACTACCTATGGAGTTGAAGCCACCACTGCGGAAACCCACACCCCAACTTGCGTAGAGGTTGAGGTCTTCAGCAGCATTCCAGCTCCAAGTAACCTTTGGTTGGAATTGGCTAAAGGTCGCGCTTCGGTTCGGAATACCATTTGGATTACCAGCAAATGCAGGATTGATTGAACCAGAGGAATTGATATTTAATCCTGATCCAGCTTCATTTGGCACCTGGTTTTTAACATCGCGTTCTTCACGGTCATAGCGTCCAGCAACGGCTATCTCCATGTCGTCAGTGATATCGAACTCAAGCTGACCAAATATGGCCACAACTGAGGTATCAAATTGATCACTGAACATTAGGTCAGTTGGGTTGGGTCCCGTTGGCGCCACATAACTCTGACGCAAAAAGCCATTGCCTGTATCCGCACCATAGGCAACCACAACTTCACGCTCAATCTCAGCGGCATAGACACCTGCGATCCAACTAATATCTGAATCATCATCAGAGGTCAGACGAATTTCTAAACTGGTATCTGACTGGTTGCGTTCCTGATACTGATAACCATCACAGGATGTAGGCGTATAGGGGCCATAGATGCCAGTAAAGTCGGGATCAGCACCACCATTTCCAGGGAATACACCAAATGGACTAAAGAAGTCGCCAAACAAATCACTGCGATCGGCACCGCCAAAAGCAGCGGGAGTATTGTTTAAGGTCGCACGATCTGACTGACAGGCATCGGTTAATTCGTAACCATAAAAAGTGGCACTGGTACCATCAGACAGCAAATACTCTTCCAGATCGCTGTAACTAAGCACTGCAGTAACATCGATACCATCTCGATCCCAGTCTGCTTTCATAGAAAACTCAGTCGTTTCCTGCTCATTCTCACCGGGAACATTATTCGAAAAAATAAACTCGTGATCGTTAACATCTTTAAAGAACGAAGGCCCGAAACCGGCAGCAAAAGCAGGAATCGCAAACACCGCATTAAAGTTAATCGCACCACCGCTGACTTCACTCATACCACCGCGAAAGTCTAAGGACAGCTCTTCATTTACATCCCAGATCACACGCCCGCGAACAGTAGTGTCTTCGAGAAAATCAACTGAGCTAGCACCAGTCAGTGCATTGCTGTAATGACCGTCTGTTTCCCGCTGATTGACGCTGATACGACCCAGCACACCCTCAGCTAAGCCACCGCTCAGGGTTAAACTGGCATTCTTAGAGCCATTGTTACCGGCACCGACCTTAACCTTGCCTTCAAATTCTTCATCGGGGCGGTTAGTGGTGACAATAATGGCTCCAGCCACTGCGTTACGGCCATAGAGTGCGCCCTGAGGGCCTTTAAGCACTTCGATCTGACTCACATCCATCAGCTCTTCGTTAAAGCCGTTAGGATTGGTTACCAGCACACCATCGACCACATAGGCAAAGGTGGATTCCGCATCACGGGTTGAAACAATACCGCGAATACTGACCTGTGTATCACCCACGTTAGCGGAGTCAACCATGGTCACATTGGGCATCAGGCTAATAAAGTCAGCTGGACGCTGAATACCGGCACTCTCAATTTGAGCTTCGGTAAAGGCGGTTACTGCTATAGGCACTTCCTGAAGATTTTCTGCACGCTTACGTGCCGAAACTACAACTTCTTCAATCGTTATCTCTGCCACCGAAGTGGTGGCTAGGCTGGCCATAATCGCCATTGCCATAACATTTCTACTGTTAACTGGTTTCATAACTGTTCCCCTCATTTACTTTTATTGGTTTTATTTCTGTTGTTTTAGCGTTTCTTTTTTTTGTTTTTTTACTGCACTTGCAATCAGTTACTTTGCCCCGATAAAGGTCGGCTTAACCGGCGCTGGCAAATGGGTTTGCGCCTCGCAGCGACTGCGAATATCTTCCAGGTCACCACCAAAGTTAAACAGCGCACTACCTGTGCCGCGAGCCGCAATCAACTCGGCACGCAGAGTTTCAGTGGCCGCCTGATCAACTGTTGCATCACTCGCCATCACTACGCCGTAGCGTTTAGCACCTTCCGTAGAAACTAATCGACGCGCCACATCCTGACGTACCAACTCGGGATCGCGAGCGAAAGGATCGCCCCAGCCACCGCCACCCCAGGTATTGAAATAGAGCACATCGCCGGCTTTAACGCTAATGCCTTCAACCTTGGCCGGCAGCCACTCTTCAGTACCATCGGCACGAACCAACTTCTTGGTCGAACGCAGTCCAGTTTCACCCCCGAGCACACCCCAGGGATAGGTCAGCCAGCGATCATCGTGAATACCAATTTCTCCCTCACAGAGGAAGTTATAGGCAACACTCAAGCCATTGCCGCCGCGATGCAGACCAGCACCACCGGAATCGGGAATGGTTTCATAGCGCTCGATACGCAGCGGGAAATAGGACTCGATAAATTCGTTGGGCACATTGGTAAAGCCAGGCCAGAGACTGTGTCCGTCGGGCCCATCACCCACTGGGCGACCGGGAACTCCACCGAAACCGATCTGGAATAGCTGGAACCACTCATTGCCCTTGCCTTCACGACTGTCGTAACCGGAGAAGAATAGGTGCGGTGAATCTGAGAAGCCCGCCGCATTCAGCATCATCTCTGGCGCGCCCATACCCAACAGGGCACCGAGCACATCAAAGATGCGCCCCAGAGCATGGGTTCTGCCAGACAGTGCCGCAGGATAATTAGGCTTTAACAGGGTGCCCTGAGGAATTCGCACATCCACCAGATCATAGAAACCGTCGTTAAACACGATCTGCGGATCCACCACGTTAATGGTGAACGAGCCAAAGAACATTTTGAACATGTCTTCATTAAGGAAGAAGTTCACCGAGCTTTGAGCCTGAGGATCGGTGCCAGCGAAATCAAAAATCGCCTTTTCACCCTCTCGCCACATGGTGCACTTAATTCTGTAGGGACCCATGCCCATGCCGTCATCGCAAATATAATCTTCAAACTCGCGGGGCTCTTCGGGAATAAACATACCAATAATATGTTTCATGGCTTCGTAGTTGCGCTGCAACATGATATCCATGGTAGAGAACAGCACATCGTCACCAAAGCGAACCGCCAATTCCACACAGCGCTTAGCCGCGGTATTACAGGCGGCAACCAAGGCGTTGAGATCGAAACGGTTCCACTGTGGCGTGCGCACATTGTGCAGAATCAACTCCAGCAGATCGCTCTGCAACACGCCTTTTTTGTAAAGTTTTGTAGGCGGAATGCGAATGCCTTCCTGAAAGATCGTCGTCGCCTGAATAGGAATCGATCCCGGTACCATGCCGCCGTTATCCGACATATGGCCAAACATCGCCGACCAAGCCATATGGCGGCCATCTTTAAAAATAGGTACCAACACAACCCAATCGGGTAAGTGGGAGACCGCAGCATTACACATATAGGGATCGTTAGTGAGGATAATATCCCCCTCTTCGATCTCTTCGTCGTAGGCCTCTAAAAAAGGCCCAATAAAGGAACCAAATTGGCCCACTACCATCTTGCCTTCTTTGTTGGCGATCATCGGGAAGCAGTCGCCCTGCTCGCGAATACCTGGAGACATAGCCGTTCTAAAAAGCACTGCGTCCATCTCCTCACGGGCATTGCGCAGGGCATTTTCAATAATATCGACTGTTACACCGTCTACATCAATACGCTTTAGGGGATCATGGTTAGTTTCTAATAGTCTTGCCGTCATGATTATTTACTCCCCTGTTGGTTTAAAGAGTGCGCTGCTGACGCCTGCGGGTTAATCAGCAAGTTGCCGACCTTATCCACTGTCGCAACATAGCCAGGCAGCACTACGGTGGTTGAATCCATCTCACTGACAATTGCCGGACCCGTCACCTCTAATCCAGTGCTGAGTTTATTGCGATCGTAGATAGTGGAGTTGTACCACTCCCCCTCATAGTAAAAACGACTGTTGGCAATCTTGCACTCTTCAAGACTCATACCGGTCTGACCGATTTTACGCTCAGCAATGGCTTTGGCCTTAGCCTTGGCCAGGGCACGAATCATTAGAATCTCGTGACCATCATCCAACTTGAAGGTAAACAATTTCTCATGCTCAGCATCGAACTGGTCAGTCAGAAGCGCAACGCCCCTCTCTTGCAGCTCGGCTTCGGTAAAGTCGATAGTGATTTGAAAAGCCTGTCCCGCATAGCGCAGATCAGCCTGATAGGAAATTTCATGTTCTGAGGCAGGAATATTGTCTTTTAACAACGCATCTCCAGCCCTTACTTGCAACTCCATCAGATCCGCAGTCAATTTCTCATCACTGAGATCACCGGCCATAGTCAAATAAGTTCGCGCCGCTTCATCCTGCACCTGAGTGGTGGCATCACCATAGGCACAGAGCACACCGGGACCAGGTGGGATAATCACCGGCCAGGCATCAGTCAGCACACCTAGAGCATTGGCATGCAATGGACCTGCTCCGCCGAACCCAACCAGAGCGAAGTCTCGGGGATCATAGCCCTGTTCCACCGACACTAGACGCAGTGCACCAAACATGGATTCATTAGCAATTTTAATAATGCCTTCCGCCGCAGCCATCAGGTCAATGCCCATGGCATCGGCAACCGACTGCACTGCCGCCACAGAGGCTTCGCGATTAATTTCCATCTTGCCGCCAAGCTGCACATCCGAGGGCAGATAGCCCAGCACCACATTAGCGTCACAGACTGTGGGTTGGACACCGCCTTTCATATAGCAAGCGGGACCAGGCACAGCGCCGGCAGACTCAGGGCCTACTCGCAGTGCCTTAGTGAGATCTGGGACAAAGGCAATAGAGCCACCACCGGCACCTACTGTGCGCACATCCACTGAGGGAGCACGAACCCGCACATCGGCAACAATGGTTTCGCGGCGCACACGCGCACGGGAGCTTTGAATCAAGGCCACATCG
>Ga0213868_10004638_pt1 | contig 12541 bp, 15 predicted proteins | sample PICome_9_FD_160087 | JGI IMG/M metagenome (GOLD analysis project Ga0213868, IMG submission 160087) | Coastal seawater microbial communities near Pivers Island, North Carolina, United States - PICO127 | ecosystem: Environmental > Aquatic > Marine > Coastal | place: USA: North Carolina...
AAAGAGGAGATGGAAACGATTCCTATACTAACTAGATCTATTAGTTCCAAATTTGAGATAACACTTATCTTTTTATGCTACGAGCTACGAGCTACGAGTAATTACTACTGACTGAATAATAATAATAACTCAACGCACTACACAACCAACACATTGAAAACAAGGAAGGACTCGTATAGCATAGCATCATGGCGACTACATTAGCAGAATGGGTCAATAGTAAGTTTTTTCATCATACGAAAGACCATGGAAACTAATAATACTATTTTCATGTTTCATATTATTTCCATCATCTTTTTCTTACACACATATATTAATTTATATTCAAACTTGTATTGACTGAACCTTACAGAAGACGTAGCTGTTATAACATGTGATGGGCGTATAATAAATGGAACTCTTACAGGATATGATCAATTGCAAAATTTAATTTTACAAAATGCAAATGAACGAGTTTATCCCATGCTTGAAAACCAAGACGACGAGGACGACGACGAAAATCAAGGAAACCAAATCGTTGAACGAGTTCCATTGGGATTATACGTTATTAGGGGAGATAATGTAGCCATCATCAGTGATGTTATAGAGGATGTGTGGAGAAAAGAAGAGGAAGTATCCAATTTATCACCAGCTGCGGCATCGGCTTCAGATCTTGTGAGCATGTTTAGAAATGGACAACCGATCAAAGAAGTGGCACAAGCTATTGTTTGAAACGTACAATGGATGTATCCACCGTAGCAGCCATCGTTGAGAGACAATAACAAATCACAAAACTATTTTATACATGAAATCTTTAAACGACCTCTACTCTCATCTCAATCGAGTTTTTCTCGGCATCCATCTTCCCTCCTTCATACCCATCATTTTCTTTGGATTCATCTCCCTCCATGTTGTCTTGTACCACGCTGAATTCATTACGGTACAATAAGTATGCAACACCTACAGACGTGCCAATCGACAAAAGACTTGCAGTTACCATTAAAAGAACCAAAGCCCACCCACCGAAATTATCTTCAATACCAGGCTCTTCAAAACTAGAAGTAATTCCAAAAGTAAATAAAGCAATAGTGGCAGGAATCACATAATTGGGAGTATTGCCACTGAAAAGCAATAATTTTAGAATAATGGCACCCAAGGCTGCAAAGGTAAGGAAGGTCAATATAAGCTGACCGACTTCACCAGCTCCCAAGTTGATGAAAAAGTTATTAATGGAAAGCATGAATATGCAAATGAACCATCCTGCTTGAACACTCCAAGGGAAACGAAGGAGCCAATAATCCTCAGGACTGTGTGTCAACACATCTTCCGTCTCTTGAGTGTTCAGAATGCGTTTGAAGCAGTATACCATTCCTGCAACACATACCGTCGACAAACAGAATCCAACAAAATTATCGAGAGAGAAAAAGATGGATCCTAGTAGTTGTAGTCCAGTTGCTGAAATGAACCAATATCCTACACCATCTTGAACCAAGGTTGTCCCTCTGTACTTGGGTAAGAGCTGAACGCATGCAAACAATCCTTGAAAGAAAATGATAATGTCAAAAATGACAAACCATTCCCTGTGTAGAATTTTTAAAGAAATAAAGATGAACAAATTGACATCAAATTCGAAATGACATTCATCAATATCCTGACATACTACTACTACAACTACTACTGTCAACATACCTTTCAGGCGTTAAAATCGTCTCAAACATTCCAAACTCACTAGCAGCCTCAAGCCATCTTGGATAACCAGGTCCTAGATCAATACGAAACAAGACATTAATCAAGAATGCCAACACATTAAGACCGTTTTTAACATTCAAAGGAGCTTTGGACAGATTCACCACCGCCGATGTGTCAAACTTTTGATTCGCAGCAATGAGGACTGCTTCTTCCGATGCATTTTTTCCGAGAGTTTGTCTTGCCTCCTTTACTGCTTCATTTGCCTCTTTGTATGTGATATTGTATGTATCGACAAGGTATCTCTGAGATGACATGGTTTTCTCTACCAGTAAGTATATTGGTTCTTATATGAGAGAATGATCAGGTTGGTGGGTTTCTTTTTTGGCGAGAACGCTGCGGGCCGAGCCCCCTTTGCGCGTTTTGACACTTCAAACGACCCACAGAGAGGGTTTCAATGTGAGAAGGGAAGAAAAACGCTATACCCGTAACCCGTCTTTTATGCGTCACTGGCAGCGGCGCCAAAATCCTAAAAACAAATTTTGATACGAAAACAACAAGCGAGGAACAACGGACAACGGCTGACATATCTTTTCTCCTCCATCATAGTTACAATCCATCCATCTACAACCAACTGAACAATCATGTTCCTATGCTCTCATTTGTTCAAAGCGCTCGTTATACTGACGGGTGTGAACGCCTTCTCCTCGATCCCCACTCGAAGATCCCAGGCCACAACGTCCAGGTTAGAATTGTACATGTCGAGCAATCTTAGCGGAAAGGTAATTGGAAAGAGACACATTTACAGACTATCACCACAATCTTCCCCCATCCAAACACCATACTCCATCGAAGAGCGGCAATATTATGCCGTGGGGCGTAATGGATCCTTGAAACCAGTGACGGATAAGTTTGTGATCGTCAGGGGGGAAGTTTCGCAGGCGGATGCTGCAGGTGCATCTGATAACTCCGATCAAACTCTCATCGGACCCGCACTCTATGGAATGGCAGGATTGCAAGATGGAAGTGATTTATTAGAGCTTGAAAGTTCTTCTGTGGACTCTTCCTATGCTATGGCTTTGTATTGTATGCAACATCCTCAAGTTATTCAAGGGAAGGGACTTGAGCTCGGATGGTGAGTCCTTGTGTAATTATCTATGTTTTCAAGAAGACTATGCGCTTCAATGTTTTGGACTTTCAATGATCGTACGTTCTTATATGTTGTAAACCATTCACACACCAAACCTTTTTTTCAGTGGAGTTGGATTGGGGGGTATCCTTTCTGTCATTGGGGCTGGCATTGTATCAGGTGAAGGAGACAGTGTTCCTGTTCCCACCAAATGTTCGGGTCTTACTTTGACTGATGCTAGAACCAATGCTCTCAAAAAGTGTGTAGATAATCTACGTGCTACTTCCTTCCCTCCTAAACTGGTACAGGTTGGAAACTTAGACTTTACGAAAAAGATATCGGATATGTTGGAGAATCAATTTGATTTCGTGTTGGGAAATGATTGTGCGCATTCGAATCAATTGGTGGAAGGGTTTGCTAATACTTGTTCTCATGTGTTGAAAGATGGGGATCAGTTTCACAAATCAATGGTTCATATCAGTCCTGAGTATCGTGAAAGTAATAGCAATCTTGAGTCAATCTTGTCTTCAAATTATGGTATCGTGACGAAAAAGAGTGAACTTGTTCTAGAACGATTGATTCTTGCTCCGATCGTTCTTGATAACATGAAAGATATTGGACGCCAACCCATGCGCGGTGGAGTTGCAGCATACGAAACAAAGGATTCCACCAAGTACACTATTTTGACGTTGGATTCCGGCGCGAAAGAGACACCAGCAGTAGCTCCAATGTCATCGGCTCAATCGGCACCTCCAAGTGTTCCTTCAGTGACGGTCACTGCACCATCTGGACCTGCTATGAGTACTTATGCTAATTCTCTCTCTGGAAGCAGTAGGGTTCAGAAGTACACACCACCCGCTCCCAAGACACCTGTTAATGCAATGGGAGGATACCTTGGAAATATCGCATCCGCTAAACCGTTTTCATACAGTGTTCCTGTAACTACCGCACCTGCAACACCAGCAGCAGCTTCCCGTCCCTCGGCTCCGGCACCTTTTGCTGCAGCAGCGGCCTCGAAGAAATCAATTATGGATGATCCAGCAGCACTAAGAGCTATAGAATTAGCATGTGAAGAACGAGTGGAAAAGGACTTTTTGTTATATTGTGAAAAATTAGAGCAATCTTGCAATCAATCAAGTGAAGCCAAAATAGAGGCTATCAATTATGAAATCTGGTAAAATAAAAATGGCTTCATTATCTACAAACAAATAAAACTTGATTATGTTCTTTCCAAAATAGTAGAGAAATATATGACTCGACAATGGTACAAACACAGACGAGATAGATCTATACAACGTTTCCACTTTCACTGCTCATTTGTTCACCTTCGTAACCTCCTTCGCTGATGGGAAATGATTGAGCGACAGTGATTTTGAATTCTTTTCTATACAAAGTAACAGCGGTAACTAACATGGTTCCAAGAGCAACCAACAAACAAGTCAAATGGAGCAAGAGGATCACAGCACCACCAAAGTCATCTTCCATACCAACTCTTCCAAAACCATTGTAAATTCCAAAACAGAAGATAGAAATCACACTTGGAATCACGTAATTAGGTCTTGATCCATTCAAAAACAACATCTTGACCGCAACCAATGCAAAGAGGAATAATGTCACAAAAGCAAGAGTAAGTTGTAAACCAGCACCAAACTCCAATGTCACAAAGATGCTGTTGATAGACGTTAAGAATACACAAATGAACCACCCAGCTTGAACACTCCATGGAAATCGAAGTAACCAGTAATCTTCTGGACTGTGTTTGGTAACATCCTCAGTGGACTGTATGTACAGTATGCGAAGGAAGGATGCGACCATACCAGCAATACAAGCGGATGAAAGAATCAAACCCGTCATATTCTCCAAGGATTGCAAAATAGATCCAATCAACTGTAAGAATGTACCGAATATGAATCCATAAGATACTCCATCTTGTACCAAGCTGGTAGCTCTATAATTGGGTAAGAGCTGCACAAATGTAAAGATCCCCTGAAAGAATACAATCGCATGGAAAAAGAATACGAACCAATTGTCTGCTGGCGTTACAATGGTTTCAGATCGTCCAAAGTCTCTCGCCCCATCAAACCACTCTGGAAAAGCACCAGGTCCAAGATCAATACGAAGGAGAACATTGATGATCAAAGCTACGACATTCAAATAGTTTTTTAAGTTGTTCTTGTCATCAAAAAGCTGGATAGGTGTGGAAATATCATAATGTCTTGGAGATTCGAAGGACTTGGCCGCCTCCAGAATGATTTCTTCGTTCGTTGCATTTTCCCCTAGCTTCGAAATTGCTTCGTGTACTGCTTTGTCGGCTAATTTCCATGTAACGGAGTGAGTTCTAACTAAGTACCTCTGAGGACTAGACATGGTTGGTTATATCGTTTTCAGATGTCCTTCCCTGTTTTTCTTTGAAAATGTGTGCGTGTGCTGAAATTGCCGTTGTAATTTGTACACAAGGGGCGTAGCTAAATTAACTGAAAAGACGTGATTACACAATTTGTTTTTTTAACGGACTTTTTCGTTTATTTTCTTGATTTCTTTCTTTCTCTCTCTGTTTTTCCAAAACACAAATAAAAATCGATATCAAAAAGGATTTACTTCTATCCACGAATTTCATCAGGGTGAAAATGGAAGATCAGGTTCTCAGATCCACTGAAAACACATTGTCACCACGATCTCTGAACTCACTGAAAGGTGGTGAACGTATCGAAAAATCAAATACCAACAAGGACCAATCATTAGCAACCCTAGAATGTGACTTTGATAAGAATCCCTCGCCTCTCTATCTATCGATTCAAAATAAAAAGTGGGAAGAAGCAATTTCCAGAGCTGAATCATGTCCAGGGGAATGCAAAACTTGGACCTCGAGAAAAGAAGATGATGGAAAGCTTAGGTGGCGTTTGCTTCCGTTGCACGCAGCGGTGATATTTAAGGCTCCAGAAGCACTCATTCAAACTTTACTTGTACTATATCCTAGAGCTGCACGACTGAAGGATGATCAGGGTATGCTTCCTATACACTTATCTCTACGTAATGAAAGCCCTGTTTCCATCGTTCAATTGCTTCTCATGTCATTTATTGGCTGCTTGGAGGTAAAAGATCGTAAAGGGCGAGTTCCATTGTCTCTTGCCAAACACTGCAAAAGTTCTCTTCAAAAGGAATATATTGAAAGTATCGAAAGGGCCAAGGGATTCTTTGACGTTGCGAAATCAGCAGTCCAATGTAATGAAATGCTCTCTTTGCACCAACAGATTCATAATGGGACATTGGATTTGAATAATCAGGAGACCATTCATCTTCTGGCTAAAATTGATTCCTTGGAAAGTGATCTATCAAAGGCACGTGATAGATCAAATGAACTTGTAGAACAAGTTAACAAACTTGAGGCAAAGGTGTCGCAGCAAGATGAAAAAGAGAATTCTTCAAACTCTGACTCTCATTCTTTGAAATCTATGTTGAGGGAGGCAACACGAGGCAAGGAAATGATTGAAGAACGCTTCACGAAAGAAAGAAGCGAATGGATGCATCAGATCAATATTCTTCAGAAAGAGAATCAAAAGCTGAAGGAACAACTTTCTCAAGACTCGCACGTAGAAGCATTGTCACCTAGCTCTAGCAAAAAGTCTCCCACCTTAGACCGATTGAAGCATATTGAAAAAGAAAATAAAAAAATCAAGAAAGAACTGGAGGAAATGGATGACATCATTCGAAAGAAGATTCATTCAGAACACACTCTTGCATCACAAGTGAGTGAACTCGCATCTCGTCTTGCTGAGAATACTTCCAATACATGTACATCTACCAATAGTTTCGAAAGACGCATTGACACGCTCTTGAAAGAAAAGGCAGAGCTGAAACAAACGCTAGATAATCTTACTCTAAAGTTCAAGTCATCTTTAAAGACTATGGAAGCCATGGCAAAAGAACACGAAAGCATTTTAAAGCTTTCATCCAAACAAGAGGAGGTCATTGCCACATCTCAGAAGCAACAGGAACAGCTTCTATCCAATATATCAAAGAATGAACAAATGATGATTGATGCTGCTTGGGAACGTGAGGAAATCATCCGAATTCTTAGTCGACAGGCAAAGCAAGATATGCAAACAGCAGAAGAAAGAAAAAGGATAATGGAATCTGTAAAGGAGCAAAGCCAGCGAATGTCCGAGGTTAAGAGTGACAGAGAATTACTTGCGAAAACTATTGGAAATCAAAAGTCCAACATGGACAAATTAAAGACAGATTTGCATGAAATTCGTATGATCACTTCAGATCATGATGAGGATGACTTGTTATCGGAAGATGGGAGTGAAGATGAGTCATCTTGCAATGGTGATGATTTTATGGTCGAAACCAATACTGGTACGTTTGATTCATCAGTAGGTGCAAGTAGCGGTCAGATAGTGAAAGATACGAATATAGGGAACGAGTATGGCCAACATGACTATTTTGAAAGTCTATTGCCTAACACGTCAACGTTGACTGACGAAAATGACAATTTGAATCAGAGTGATCACGATATTACTGACATTCAGACAAATGTGGATTTGTTATGTGATGAAGCAGAAAGGTTGGTTGAAAAGATGACTGAAACAAATGAAGGTAAACGCCACAGTGTAACTTACATTTGAGCTCAGTGGCCTTAATGCATTATTTGTTTTCGAATGAAATCTATCACTCGAGCGCGTCTACCACCTGCACCAGTTTTGTATTCAGTCTTAATTCATACATAATTGACATCTTTTCGTAAGAGATATCTGTTTTGTAACTCAACTCCACTGAAATTAGTGATAAACGTCCATTGTTCGAAATCACGCATGCCGTTGGTGTTGAGTGATGATATGAGAAATAATGCTGGGTAGTCACACCTTGTAAAACCCTTGAAATCCTCCACATTGTTGAATGTCTCATTTCGGAACAAATTGATGTGCCGGTGGCAGAAGCTGACGCGGGTGGTCTAATCCAACAAGAAATTGAATATTTCCGCAGCTCGAGAATTATTAGGACATCCGCAACCTACCACACCAATTAACATTAAAAAATCCTTCTGAAATCGTTCAAAATGTTGGTATATTCGTTTACGATACAAGCAAGCGAAAAACAAAGATCATACTTTTTTAAAAGTAGTTTTATAATTGAGAATACTAAAAAAACGATTGTTTCAAAACGTCATCCTCTTGAGCATTACCATGAATTGAGTCCAAACTGTATGATCTCTACCGTAGAGAGATAAATTGCAACGTAATACTCCTTGATCGGAGTCACCCATCATGAATCAGGTTACTGGCGAGCTGAGAGGGCGTGTTAGTACACTTACGTATGTCAGGGCTTAGCCACCTACTTTGTTAATCGTAGAATTCACGAACGGTCAGAATTTCTTTTACTTCTCTACGTTCCCACCATCATAAAAAAGTATTCAATTCAGCATTATACTCTGACAACATTTTATTGAAGATTGAGCATTCTTTTTCACTTTTTTGCCACGCAAATGAAGGCATCAGAGTCTAATTTTTCCTGTAACAGACCGAGTAATATGAGACAGAAGGGCGGCTATGGATCTGCTGCTGCTGTTCCTGCTGCATTCGACGAGAGGAAAGCACCAGAAAATATTTCTTCTTCTGAACTCCACTGTGAGGATAATAATGAGCCATCTTTTTTCATCCGATGGATAACACGTGTAGTATACGACCCTGAAAACCCTGAATTCACTGCTGCTCAGCAAACAACTTGGGCAGTTCTTATTGGATTTTTATGGGTACTATCTCAGCATTCTGGAATGTCGCACTTGAAACACTTATGGAAATCGTCTGGGTAAAAATTCCTAGATATTTACTGGAGAAGGGTATTTTTACCGACCTCGATGGATGGCTACCGTTGCCTCACTATATGTGGATGTGCCCTGCTTTATTGGGAGGTGTAAGTCTATTTATCTTTTATGATTGGATTGTTTCTTATTTCTATCTCATGCACCCTAACATATCTCATGATCTACATTTAGATATTATCGTACACAACAGCATCTTATGTCGATAACCCGATTCCTGGATTGAATGATTGGATAGAGTCATTGCACCGTGTTGGTATTATGGACCATAGAATGTTTTTCCAAGTTGTTATACTCTCTACATTAGGAATGATTTCAGGCCTTTCATTGGGACCAGATGTTCCATTAGTATTGACTTCAAGTATGATTGGATCCATAATCGCTCTAATGACAAAACAATCTGTTCTTTCTGCTCGCGTGATAAATCTGACAGCTTGTGCCGCAGCCTTTAGTAGTTTCTTGGGCTTTCCAGTGGCCGGTGCTCTGTTTGTTTTAGAGCGACCTCATCGAATGGGAATGCAATATTTTGAGGCCCTGACTCCAGCTGTAATCTCCTCGGTCGGTCGTCTCTGTGGGTGTGAATCGTATCGGTATGTAATCTTCCTTCATTAGCCGTTTGTATATTTCGCTTACTCAACTTGTCATTGATTTATTTACTACCAGTGCTTGGGAATGATCTCAATGGTTATTTTGACTATCGTAAGTTACCTTTCATTATTCTATGACTTTCGTCACGTGTTCCAAACTCAATCTAATATTTCTTCATTTTTAGCATTCTTACCAAAAAGCCTCCCGACTGGCACACTCCATGTTGCAGTAGTTTACGGATTAGTTGGAACACTTCTTGGTGCTCTGTATGCAGACGGTTGTCTTTATTTCAAGTCTTGGGTACGTGACCGGTTTCAATCTCATGAGAAACCTATCAATGATGATGAACGTCACAAATATGTTAATAATGATATCGATGAAGCACAGCCGCTGAAAGGACACGTGGGAGTACGCCATGAAAAGACAAGCAATGAAAGTTGTTCTTTCTTAGGCATGGGAATAGCGCATGAACCGACGAGAGCCGGTGTTGCAGGAATATTAGTTGGCATCATTGTTGGAGTGATTGGCATGTTCCTACCTCACTCATTGTTCTGGGGGGAAGCGCAACTACAGGTAAAATATTGTGGGCATCTACATCTTTTTTTGACACCATTGCAAGATTTCATACTTACATTGCGTCTTCATCAATTCAGACTTTAATCGATAGGGGCGCGACTCCTTTACCTGTATTTGTATACGACGAAGATGATCCTATACATATACTAACAAAGTATGGATTTTGCATGGTTAATGGTCAGGATGCAAGAGCCCAAGTAAAAGGTTTCAGTACAGAATGTGCAATTGCAATATCCCTAACAAAAATTGTGACGATAGGTTTGAGTTTGGGGACTGGAGTATGTGGAGGGCACTTCTGGGGACCACTTTACGTCGGAGCCGCTGCTAGCCATGTCTTTCTTGATGTAGTTGAAATCATCGTGCAAAATGAGAGCCCGGACTCCTTCATTTCTCATCTTCAGGGTTTTCCCTGTGTTGCAATGGTATGCATTATGGGAAGCACGCATATTGTGACGTATCGTTGTCATATTGCGATTATGCTTATCCTTATACTCACCATTTCAGTATTCAAAGAACAAGTCATTGGATACCAGCAATTTAGCATAGGTTATTCAGCACTTTTTCCTTTACTTGCTACTTCGTGCATTGTCCCATTGATACTTGCACGCGATACAATCTTCTACTCCAAGCAAAGAGGTCGTAGTGATATTGTTGCCATTCCACAGGTACTGTGTGAGCCTATGGAAGAAGGAATCACGAAAGATTTGGTTCAGGATGAATATTACTCTGATGAATGTTCTGATGAATCTTTATGTGTATAAAATCCGTGTGAGTACTGCAGATCATGATGAAGATGAAAGGTGATCAGAAATTAGGAGTGAAGACGAGCCAGCATAAAGCGATGATAATGTTGTGCCCACAAGCAATATTTGTACTTTCGATTCATTAGTAGATTACTTTTACCGACGAAAATATCAATTCGAATGAATTAGAGTGAAGGTCTACTTTGGGGTGATGTGGAAAAGTGTTTGCACTCCATGCAATCATGGCTTCATAACAAAATAAATCTACAATTTCAACCAGAGTACGCTTGATTCACGTTGATCTAGGAGCTGCTTAGTTCATCTGTTCCATGTTCTACTCACTGAGAGGATTGTTCGTCATTGCTCGGGTAAAAGGTTACCGAGCAGTTCTCATCCCCTCATTTTTCTACTCGTTTTTTTCGCTCCTGCAACATGTAACATGTAAGCATGGAAATGAACCTCCACCCTCCACCACAAGCATTGCATTACAAGTATTCTTAGACTATCTCATTCTTCAAAAACAGGATATATATATGATTTCTAGAAGATATCATTTATGATTATCCCGCTGTTCATTTTCTCGTTCATCAACTCAAGTTCTTTCATCTTCCCGTTTTCAGCAACACGTGTCCCCGTTCGACGCTTCCTTACAGAAATAGGTTCCTTAGAGCAATCAGACCCACTACCAATAATCGCAAAAACAAAAGAGACATTCAAATTATCAGATTTGTATCTTTTAGAATCAAGGTTGCAATCCGAAGTCAGGGGGTGCAAACCAACAAAACTTCTGTCTAGTGATAAAAATACTGGATCTTATCTACTCGAGATCGACAAAGGATTCATCCAGAACTCGTCTAAAACTCTAATTCCATCATGCTTTGATAGGCTTGATTGGATGGGAGAAGTCTTGGTGTTTGGAAGTTCCGGTAGAGAACTTATAGGCAATTTGATGAATATGACACTTCAAATCGATGACTTTTCATTGGATTACAAACGCGTGGGGAGTCTTCTTACTAAAAAAGATTATGCCTCGAAAGCTATTCTTGCTAGAGTAGCACAGTGCATTCATGGTGAAGTGTCTCTGATACCAAAGAACTCCAAATGTCAACTTCTTTTAGTAGAGTGCAACTCGGGTCTATTTCTTTGCAAACAGCTACAGATTCCATCAAAGGAGAATATCAAAAGCATAGTAGAATCGAATTGGAAAAACCGCCCATTTCAATATTCATCAGCCATAAATATTCATATTGCAAAGATAGTCCTTGATATGTTATACGATATCACTCTTTGTTCGTTAGACACGGAAAAAGAAACGTTGACACTTCTCGATCCAACTTGTGGTAGTGGAACGTTTTTAGCTTATGGATTGGAACTAGGATTGTCTGTGAATGGTCATGATATCAATCATCGATGTGTAGAGGGATCCCGTGACAATATAAATTTCTTATTTCCTAGTGCCGCCGCACAGTGCGACATTTCTCAAATGGATTTCTCTATACTTTCATCGAATCAAGATAATTTTCATGACATATGTGTAGCCAACCTTCCTTGGGGACAAAATACAGAGATTTTTGATGAAGATTGCAATAGCAGAATATTACAAAACATTTATTCCAGTTTGAAACCTAATGGTTATGCGGTAATCATTTCTAAATGCAGCGTGAAAAAGGATATATCGTCTTGTGGCTTCTTTCATTTCGGATCAGTTTCTATTCCGCCACGAGGTTTTGTGCTACCTAATGATAAAAAGAAAGGGTCCAACACTAAACAACGTACAAATGGTTCAAGTGACTGCATTGTGACAGTTGTTCAAAAATGCTGAACCTCGAAAAATCTTTCAATCTGATCACACTTTTGTGAGCAACAAACCTCTTCGTTTTTTTTTGCTTCTCTGTTGTGTTTGAAATTATATCCCTAAAGGGTTGGAGAATTACTTAGTCGTTTGGGGGTTGGGAAATTTTACATAAGCCCCTTGGCACAGAGGAGGAAGAGAAGTGAAATCCGTCATGAAAAAAATCG
>Ga0213868_10004639_pt1 | contig 12540 bp, 9 predicted proteins | sample PICome_9_FD_160087 | JGI IMG/M metagenome (GOLD analysis project Ga0213868, IMG submission 160087) | Coastal seawater microbial communities near Pivers Island, North Carolina, United States - PICO127 | ecosystem: Environmental > Aquatic > Marine > Coastal | place: USA: North Carolina | collected...
GCGATCAGCTTGGCCTCTATGTCACCCTGGAAACCGCCGTGCTAGATTGTGGTAAAGCCAACCGCCCCTCGGTCGGCATGAACGATGACCCGCAGTATGAAAAACTCTTCACCAACCAACTGCGCGAAACCCTGCTCAACTACGGCAGCCACCCCTCCGTCATCCTCTGGTCGATTTGTAACGAAAGCGTCTATGGTGCCAACTTCCAGGCCTCCTATGACTACGTGCACAAGCAGGACCCGTCCCGCCCCGTCATCGCCTCTTATCAGGTCAAAAAGGACAAGGAGCACAACAGCTACGATGTCCTCAGCGGTCATTATCCGGAATGGGATGCAGACTTCACTCAAAACCCCCTGCCCACCATCTATGACGAATGGATGCATGTGCTCGGCCACACTGCTGAGCTCTGGCTGCACGACACCAACTCCCGCGACTACTGGGGACGCAGCATTGACAAGGCATGGGCTAACCTCTTCCCCGCTGACAGCAGTGTGGGAGCCGCCATCTGGAACTTTGTCGATGACATGACCATCGTCGAAGACCCCACCAAGATCCCGACCCAGGGCGCGATGCGCATGCTGCCACCCGCCAAGGCCAAACAAGTCGTCACCGGCAAAAAAAGCAACATCACCGGTACTGCCCGCTGGGGAATTATCGATGAGTGGCGCCGCCACAAACCTGAGTTCTGGAATGTGAAAAAGGCCTACAGCCCGATCCGCCTACTCCAAACCCAGCTCAAGGAAGTCGTGCCCAACGAGCCCATCACCCTGCCTGTTTACAACCGCTTCGACCACACCTCTCTGAACGAAGCCAAACTCCTCGTCTCCTATAATGGCAAAACCTCAGAGCCCGCCCTCCCCGCTATCGAGCCACACCAGAAAGGCCATATCGAGCTCCCCGCAGACGACTGGAAAACAGGCACGGAAATAGGCCTGTCATTCCTCGACAGCGCCGGGCAGGTCATCGACCACTACAAGATCTCGCTGGGAACCAAGCCCGCTCCTCTCACCCCGGAAATCCAGGGCATGCCCACCGTCTCCACGGAAGGAAATGAATTCGTCATCCAGGGAGATGGTGTGCAATACCGCATGGATAAAACCACGGGGCTGATGAAAAGCATCGCCAAAGGCGGACAAACCATTCCTCTGGTCGGCCCCTTCCCTCACATCTTCAAGCAAGAGGAATACATGATCAAAGGCATCAACCCCGAGGTTGGCAGCAAACCAAGCTGGACCATGGGATCGGACCTCTACGAAAGCCCGGACATTGACGCTTGGCAGTTTACCAAGATGCACGTCAATCGTGACGAAAACGCGACCAAAATCAACGTGCGTGGAACATTCGCTGAAATGGATGTCCACTATGTATTCACTTTTGGCAAGCAAGGGCGTTTCGATGTGAAATACTTCTTCGAGGACATCCCTCCATTACCAGAGCCGGAGGGCAAGGTCTCCAGGCAAGGCCCGCTTGATCTGGAAGTCGGCATCAAGTTCCAGACCAGCGATCAGTTCGACCAGCTCAGCTGGGATAAAGAGGCCTACTGGAGTAGCTACCCGCTAGGCCACATCGGGGCCTCTACTGGCAGTATCCCCCTGTTTTCCGAGGCACGCGCTACCTGGGCAGAGAAGCCGACCCAGCCGTGGCACAAGGACAACTGGGACTTCTACTTCATGGGCTGGGATCCACCAGCAGGTAAGCTACTCACCTTCGAGGCCATCGCCGCCAAGCAAGCCCTGACCCACTACACCCTCACCGATGAGGATGCCAAGCTCGCTCTGACCATTCATGGCAACGGCAAAAACACCTCCGCCCGCTACGGCCAATACCGCGACACCAAGTATTACCTCTACCACCTCGACCGCCTCGACTACCATCTGCGCTGGGGTAACTACAGCGCGGACACCCGGCCAAAGCCCACCCATGACGGCACCGCAAGGTTGCACTTGCGTTGATGTTAACCGTGCGCCATTTTTTGTGGGTCATGAAACCAGCTTGGATCACTTCTCTGCTTCTTCTCGTTCCGGCTGCACTTTGCTTTGCAGAGCCACTGATTATCGCCCACCGGGGCTCCTCCGCTAGCGCACCTGAGAATACCATTCCCGCTTTCGAGCTCGCCTGGGAACAACAAGCCGACGGCATTGAGGCTGATTTCCTACTTACCAAGGACGGGCAGATTGTCTGCTTTCACGATAAGGACACCAAGCGCATCACCGGCAAAAAACTCCTCGTCAAAAACACCCCGCTCTCAAAACTGCGCCAACTCGATGTCGGCTCATGGAAAGGCGAGCAATACAAAGACACGCGCATCCCTACCATCGCGGAAGTCCTTGCTGCCGTCCCAGATGGTAAAAAAATCTACATCGAGATCAAGTGCGGTGAGGAAATTGTCACCCCCCTGCTACGCGAGATCGAGGCAAGCACCCTGACAAAGAATCAGATTGTCATCATTTGTTTTAAGGCTGGTGTTCTCAAAGCCATCAAACAACACGCACCCCATCTACAAACTTCCTGGCTCTGTAATCTTAAAAAAGACAAGTCAGGAAAGGTCACACCTACCCACGAGACGATCTGCAAAACCCTCGAGGACATTCACGCTAATGGCTTCAGCTCCTCCCACCAAAATATCAACTTGGCTCTGATCAACAAAGTCAATGAGGCAGAGATTATGCACCATGTTTGGACCGTCAATGACCCGGCCATTGCCACGCGCTTCAGCCAATGGGGCACGGCTTCGATCACTACGGACAAACCCGCCCTGATCAAAAACGCGATTAAAACAGTCCCTGCACCTTAAAAAGCGGCTATGCTGCCAGTATCTACACCGCCGTGCTGGATTCCTACAAGACGCTATCCCTTAGCGTTTGATAGCTTATAGATCAACGGCGAGCATCTTTTCTCTTTAAGGCAACAAGGCCCCGTTCAAAACAACCTAACTCACCAGCTACTTTCTATCATGAAACATCTTCTTATCCTGAACTCCTCCGCGCTTGCTCTCAGCATAAGCTTACTCTTCACCATCAATACGGCCAAAGCCGAGCCCACTACTCAAGCCCCCGTCAAAAAAGTCACCCAGACACCACCGACCGGCAAAGAAGACGGCTGGGTGCAACTCACCGGCAAGGACTTCCAAAATGTGAACTGCAAGGAAGACACCTGGCGCTGGGAAGGAGGCCACGCTTTCTGCACCGGCAAACCCGTCGGAGTGATCAGCTCGCATGAGCCGCTCGTTGATTTTGAACTGCTCTGTGAGTGGAAGCACAAACAACACGCCGGCAACTCCGGTATCTTTATCTGGGCCACCAAAGAAAGCCTAGATGAACTAAGCGCCGGCAAAGGACGTCTCCCCAGAGGCATCGAGGCTCAGGTTCTCGATCATGGCTATAAGGAAAACTATGAAAAAGACGGTAAGCGTAAGGCGAACTGGTTCACCTGCCACGGTGATGTTTTCCCAGTTGGCAAGGATACCAAGATGCGCCCCTTCCCTCCTGTTTCACCCGATGGCAGACGCAGCTTCCCGAGTGCCAACCACAGCAAAGGTCTGAACCAGTGGAACCACTACTACATCCGTGCGGAGAAAGGTGTCGTGCGCTTATGGGTCAACGGCCACGAGGTTTCCGGTGGTGACCAGATCTCACCTGCATCTGGCTACCTCTGCCTCGAGTCCGAGGGAGCGCCGATTGAGTTCCGCAACATCCTGCTGCGTAAGTTACCGCTCAAGTAGGACTAATCAGCCTACTTATTGGCTTCCTGAAAACTCACTGAAGGAAATCCCTGCGTTTTCAGGCTAGCACCAGCCGCAGGGGTAAAAAACGCCTCGATCAAGTTTGTCTTTACCGCAAGGGCATAACCTTCATCCACGCCCATAACACGCAGGGCAGTTGCCCAGCCGTCAGCCTGCATCGCCGTCGGCGCGATCACCGTAATGTTCAGCTGGTCCTCTTTTCCTTTACCCGTATCAGGATCTAACACATGCGCACTGCGCTTACCCTCGATCTCGGTAAACTGATAACTATCACCCGAGCTTGAGAGCGCCGCGCGACTGAGCTCCATCGATGCCACTACCTTCTGGCCCGAGCCTTCGAGATCAATGCTCCAGCCTTTACGACTCGGTGGAGAGCCAGCAAGCACGATTTCACCACCCACAGAAACGGCGAAATCAGCAAGCCCGGCACCTTCTAAAATTTCGGCTAACTCATCCGCAATGTAGCCCTTGGCAATGCCACCAAGATCAAGGCTCAGCGCTTTGTTGAAGCTCACTGTTTGATCCGCCTCGTTAAGAACGATGTCTCGGTAGCTTCCTCTCTCCCGTACGGGCATGGCCGTATCTGCCTCGCCCCGCTTTCTCTCACGCCATGCCTTACTGGAGGAACCGAGTGTCACATCAAAAGCTCCGCCGCTCTGCTCTGAAATTTGCTGCGCACAGGCTAGCACGGTGAACATTTCAGCACTGACCACGGTGGCACGCTTATGTGCCACCTTACAGAGCTCCATCAACTCGCTGTCATCACGGTAGTCGGAAAACACACCATCAAGCTCAACGACCCGCTCGAAACATCGCCTAGCGAGCTGCTTTGCTTCAATCCGATCAGCACTATAAAAAACCAGACGAACAATCGTTCCCAAATGGGCCTGGGTAAAAGTATAGCGCTTGGGCTCAGTTGCTACCTCATGTTCTTGAGCGGCAAGCGGCGTTACCCATACGGGCAATGTCAGGCACAAGGTGACAGCAATGACTGCCAGCCTAGCGGTATTTTGCCATCTCACCATCTTCAGCGACTCCTGAGTTCCAGCAACGATACATTTCTTCCACACTAGGAATGTTTACCGGCCTGACGACCCTCATACCCAGCCAGGGAGTATCGGTATGATACCAGAGGCTTTTCGGGCTCTGCGGATCAGAAGCCTTCCAATCAGGGCTCGATGGATGACGTGCCGCCGATGAGCTCGCCTCGATATCCTGCTGCCAATAACCACCTTTGGTGACATGCGGGTATGCCTTGGTAGCGATGACCCACGGGTCCTTCTGTGCCTTGTTACCAAAATGTTTCAGGCGGTTCTCCACGTGCTGGTCGAGGGTCCACTCAAGCACATTGCCGTGCATATCATAAAAACCCCAGGCATTGGGTTTCTTTTGGCCCGGTAGGTCGTAGGTGCTTGAGCTGTCACCACCGATCAAGGCATACTCGGACGCTTTGGCCGCATCATCACCCCAGCTGAACTTCGTTGTGGAACCAGCACGACAGGCGTATTCCCACTCAGCTTCAGTCGGAAGTCGATAGAAGTGGCCTGTTTTATAACTCAACCACTGACAGTACTTATTAGCCGCGTGCTGAGTCATGCTCACTGCAGGGTGGCCTTCACGAGGCATACCGTAAGTCATCGGGTGATATGGAGGCGTCGGCCGAGCTAACAGCTTGCCGTCGTCCTCAATCGTCTCACGCATAAAATCGACCACCTGCCCGTCTTTCTCGCGAGGAAGTTCGGTGATCATAAATGGCTGATACTCATCCCAAGTCACCTCGTGCTTACCCATCCAAAAAGGAGAAATGGTGGCCTCGATGACGTCATCGGCTTGTTCTCCCTGCCAGCGGAAACTACCACCCTTGACGGGAAGCATTTCAAAGGAGGCTCCGGTATCGAGTTCTTCGGTGTATGCCTTGCCCTGCGAGCCCTCGGCCGGTCTAGCCTTGTGTGCCTCCTTCTCCACCTGCTTAAGAATGCGCTCACGGATGAGCTTGGTGAGGCGCATTTGTTCCTCATCGACATTATCACCCAGCTCAATGACCCGCGGCTTGGAAGCCTCTGCCTCAGCAGCTTGATTTTCGACCTCGGCCTGATTTTTCAGGCAAGAAGCGAAGAAGATACAGACAGTGGCGATGGCAGTAATGCTGGAAAGGTGCAGTTCGATCTTGGTTTTCATGTTAGATAATTTCGACTTATGGGAAAGTATCAGCGGATATCGGAGCAAATCAATCTCTGATCCTGATATTTCTGAACCCAACCGCAGCACCGTGCCCGGCAAAACCGATGTAGCCATCAGATACATTCAAACCAGGGCGTTGCTTGTTATCCATGAAGTCCTTCACCTTGCCGAGGTCGCCATCGAGAATAGGAACGCCGTTAAGCTCAACCTGGATGCGGCTCCCCTCAACAGTAACCACCTGGTGATTCCATTCTCCCACCGGACGCAGGTAACCACGGTGTGCTGGAATCATGCCATAGGCACTACCGTGAAACTGACGAGGATCGAGGTCCTTATATTGGTCTGCGCTGTTGTCGAGAATCTGCAGCTCACACATGCCAACGTAAGCTCCGTCACCCTTGCCGGGATAACGCACGAGAAGACCATTGTTGCCACCGGGTGGAAGTTTAAATTCGAAGGCCAGCTTGAAGTCGGCGTATTTCTGTTTCCGATAGATGAGCTGGCCTTTGCTGACATAAACCGCATCGTCGCTGATCTCGCAGCCTTTCGGCACACTGGCCTGCCAATCCCCGAGGGATTTGCCATCAAAGATCCTCTGCCAACCCTTACCAGAGGTAGCTTCTGCCAATATCGTGTCTGCCTCGGCAGCGGGAATTTCACGCACGTAGATGTTGCGCCACGCCACGGGAGCTCCATGGGTTTGTAAAATAATCGGTCCTTGCTTGTCCAGTGGACGGTCTCGTTTCCAGAAGTTCTGCATGTAGACACCATCCACCACCAGCTTGTCATTGAGCCAGACCCACGTGCAGGAGCCAATTTGGCGAATACGTAAGCGATTCCACTCTCCGATCGGCTTGTCAGCGTGCACCAGCGGGTGCTTTCCAGCGCCGGCTCCCTTGTTGTTCCACAAGCCACCCGATCCCTTGTCCGCACCATGCTTCCATTTGCCAGCTTCTTCCCGCGTGTCCCAGATTTGCACCTGGGGGGTTCCGCGCATGTAGATACCACTGTCCGACCCGGCATCGAGGCGGAAATCGACCATGAATTCCACGTCACCATAGTCCTTGATCGTACACAAATAAGGCCCATGGCCGTCATTGTGAATCACCCCGTCTTTGATCTGCCAATGCACGGGGAAGACCTCGAGATCCTTCTTGCGCTTAGCTGCAATCTTCTTGGCATCCCTGAGCTTGACGTAGTCATGGGGATTCTCCGCGCGCCAGCCACTGAAGTCCTTACCATCAAATAGGGAGGTAAAGCCTTCAGGAGGCGTCTCGGCAAGGCCTGGGCTAGCAGCAAGCACCAGAAGCCCTGCCACCTGAGAAATGAGGTGTCTTGTTTTCATCTTGGTAAAAATAAGTAAGAGTCCGGACAGACTCTAGGAAAATTTGGTTATTCCGACTTCGGCAACAGGCCGTGGCGTGAACGGAGTGTCGAAATTCATTCCCTCCACCTTGATGAGTTCATCGGTGGATGACATAATCTGTTTGTCGGTGATGAGCTGCCCGGTGTAGCAGGCTGTCCGGCCCATGATCGCCAGCGCATGACTATGCTCCATTTTGCCGATCACATCATTGAATACCTTGCCGCTGCGGATGTGATTGAGAAGAATTTTGTGTTCTTCCTGGTAACCCAAACCACCCTTGCTCCGCCAGACGACCTTACCGTCTCTGGTGATTGATACTCCACTTTTATCAAGTGCGGCGAAACCCTTGCTACCGGTGATCGCGTCACCACTGACCCCATAGGCACCCGGGATCTGACGACCCATGAAATCGGCCCGGCGGCCATCCGCGTATTCGTAGTTCAGAGCAAACTGATCCCAGTTGTTGGCACCCACAACCGGCTTGATGTTGGCACCCATACCCATGCACTTCACAGGCATCTGATCCCCCATCGCCCAGCACATTTTGTCGAGACCGTGGATCATGAATTCCATCATGCAGTCACCACTGAGCTCCAGATAATTTTGCCAATAACGCAGCGCCCACTGCATGTCCGACATGCCGGATTTCTCCTTAAACTTAATGTCCGGCATCCTATTGGGTCGCTGCCCTCCGCAGTAAGTCGAGGAAACCGAGAGCACCTCACCAATTTCACCTCCCTGGATGCGCTTATGCAGTTCCATCAGGTGCGGGGAGTAACGCCAGACCAGGCCGGTCATCACCGAGAGACCGGCTGACTGGGCTTTCTTTGCGTTATCCACCACGCTCTTCAATCCGGGAATATCATTAGCGAAGGGCTTCTCCATGAAAACGTGCTTACCAGCTGCAATTGCGGCTGCAAAATGCTGAGGGCGGAACACGGGTGGAGTTGCCAGGATGACGATGTCCACACCGCTATCGATGACTTTCTGGTAAGCGTCAAAACCAAGGAAAATACGCTTATTACCATCGGTATCTATCCGTCCGCCCTTCGTATTGCCCTCGTATTTCTTAGTGCGCTTTTCGAAAATATCGGCCACCGCCCAGATCTTGGTATTTGGATCCGCCGCCAGGATATTGTTCAGAGCTCCACCACCGCGGCCACCAAGACCAACCACACCTACCTTGAGGACTTTATTGTTGCCGTTCTGAGCCTGCACATAAGGTGCTGCCAAAGGACTCAGTGCCACCGCTGCTGCGCCAAGGGACGCTTGTTTGACAAAATTACGGCGCTCCAGATTGAGCGAGCCATCATTCGTTTTCGAGTTAGTTTTAGCGTTGTTTTTATTATTCTGATTCATGATCATGATGTTGTGATTGTAGATCGAGGGTCTTAAAACCTGCACTGTGCCATAGGTAACAATGCATTCTTACTATAGGAACGCTCAGTTCAATGACAATCTGTCATTCATGGCGCACCGCGTCTTGTAGGAAACCAGCATCGCGGTGTATAAAAAACATGATTTGCCCCGAATACAGCCCATCTAATTCAAATCATGCCCATCTACCGGCCATCACATCACTAAAAACCCTTTGCTTTTAGGATATTCAATTGACCAGCTGCTCGATCAGGTGCTTGAATAGATCCATGTACGAGGCAAAAGGAAAAATTAAGGTCATTTTTGACACCCAGGAGTTCCCCAGCGGATTCAGTAAGCGTGAGTTTGTAGTCACCACAGGAGACGACAACTACCCACAGGATATCAAATTTGAGATCATCAAGGACAAGTGCGCATGGCTAGACAAGTTTGAGGCCGGCCAAGAGGTCGCCGTTCATTTTGACATCCGTGGTAACGAGTATAAGGACAAATACTACGTCAATCTCAACTGCTGGAAAATTCTCGGTGGAGCAGGTGCTGGTTCAGATAGCAGCCAAGCAGCACCACAATCATCCGGTAATGAGGTAGAGCCCTCTCCGGACGATCTCGTCAATGACGACATCCCGTTTTAGAGCTTTGCGTCCAAAGCATTGCAGCTCTTTATGGCGATAATAAACAACCAAGCATGAAGAGCGATTTTCTCGTTATCGGCACTGGTATTGCCGGGCTAAGTTTTGCTCTCCGCGCGGCTAAGCATGGCACGGTGAGCATCATCACCAAGGGCAAGCCCATGGACTCTAATACCGCCTGGGCTCAGGGTGGCATTGCCAGCGTCTTGCCCGAGGGACTATGTGAGCAGGGTGACAGTGTCGAAAGCCACGTTGCCGATACCTTAGACGCAGGTGCCGGGCTCTGTGATGAGCTAGCCGTTCGCACCATCCTCTCCGAGGCTGGCCAGACCATTGAGGAGCTCATTTCTAACGGTGTTGATTTTGATAAAGAATCACCCTCTGATGAGGCCTTCTCACTTGGCAAAGAAGGCGGTCATAGCCACCGCCGTATTCTCCACTCTAAGGACACCACAGGCCGGGAAATCGCCGAGTCTCTTCTCGAGACTGCTCAGCAAACAGAAAACATCACCTTTTACGAGCAGCACTTCGCCATCGACCTGATCACCTCCCGCAAACTGGGTATGGTGTCAGAGGACCGCGTTCTCGGTGCCTATGTGTTGGATGAGTCCACAGGTAAAGTGCACCGCTTCCGCTCAGACCGTGTCATTCTCGCCACTGGCGGCTGTGGCAAGGTCTACCTCTACACCACCAATCCAGACGGCTCCACCGGAGATGGTGTCGCCATGGCCTGGAGGGCGGGTGCCACCATCGCAAACATGGAGTTTGTCCAATTCCATCCCACCTGCTTTTACAACCCCGCTGCCACTGGCGCCAAAGCTCGTTCTTTCCTCGTCTCCGAAGCCGTCCGCGGTGAAGGAGGCATCCTGAGAGATGAAGATGGTGACGAGTTCATGAAAAAATACGATGAGCGCAAGTCACTAGCACCACGTGATATTGTAGCTCGGGCGATCGACCATGAGATCAAGAAAACAGGCGCTCAATGCGTTTACCTCGATGTCACCCATAAGCCTGAGGGCTTCATGCAGGAGCGCTTCCCTCACATCTACAACACCCTGCTCGAATTTGGTCTGGATTGTGAAAAAACGCCCATCCCTGTTGTTCCCGCTGCTCACTACCAATGCGGTGGAGTCGCTACCGATACCGATGGCAGGACCGATATCCGAGGCCTCTTTGCCATTGGTGAAGTTGCTTGCACTGGCCTGCATGGAGCCAACCGGCTTGCCTCTAACTCCCTGCTAGAAGGTCATGTGGTCGCGCGTCGTTCACTGAAGAAAATGCTCAGCCTGCACCCACTCGACAAACCGTCCCCAGAGGCGCCGGATATCCCAGCGTGGGAGTATGGTGATACAGCCCCTCCGGATGAGCTCGTCGTCATCTATCACAACTGGGACGAGATTCGCCGCCTGATGTGGGACTACGTATCTATCGTCCGCACCACAAACCGCCTCGACCGAGCCGCGAATCGCCTCATTAACTTGCGCCGAGAAGTGCGTAGTTTTTACTGGGGACATCGAGTCACATCTGATATCCTAGAGCTTCGTAACTTGGTAGCTACAGCCTCACTCATTGTTGATTGTGCTCTCCGGCGCCACGAATCCCGCGGCATTCATTACACCTTGGATTTCCCCCAGAAAGACGAACGCCAAAATAAGCCAAGTACTCTAAGAAGGTTCTGACCCTTCACCAAGCTCACCCGCCGACTATGAAGTATCCCTTACTACTCATTGCAATGGTTCTTACTCTTCCCTGCATGGGACAGAGTAGCTCATACCAGGTGAAGACATCCGCTCCTCAGGTCAGCACGCCCAGAGCTTCCGCTGACCCCTCCAGAGTCAACCGCTATCCGTGGAAGCAAAACATCACCGCCACCGTCTTCTGGATCGGTGAAAAACCTACCGCCAGAAACCCCACGTCCAACCACGCCAGCTCATGGGATACACGCTGGCAGGAAAATTATGGTGGTTATGATAACCCGGATCAAACTGCACGCATTCAATATCGACCCAAGGCATTCACACCCAAGCTCAACCCCTTTTATATAGCCCTGCCCTACAATGATTGCCTCAACTACAAAACACACTGCCCACACGCAAGCCGGGTGATACCATGGTGGCATCAACGATCGGACAAACGGCCCGGCAAATCATCTTGTAAAGGCCGCTGGCTTCAAATCGTCTACGGCAAAAAAGTCTGTTACGCCCAGTGGGAAGACTGCGGTCCATTCACCACCGACGACTGGCCTTATGTGTTTGGCAATCAGCGTCCCAAAAACACGCAAAACAAGGCCGCTGGTCTGGACGTTTCCCCTGCCGTACGTGACTACCTCGGCATGCCCTCCAAGGCCAAAGTGCATTGGCGTTTCATTGACTTTGCCAATATACCTAAAGGCCCCTGGGCTCGATACGGCACCAACAATCCGTTTCTCCATACTCACCTCGACCCACGACGCAAGGCACTGCAAGAATACATGGATCATCTGCGCAAATTACGTGACGAAGCCTACGCGCGGGAAAACAACCGACGCTAACCTTGTCAGTAAAATCATGCACTGCTAGCTCGCCAACTACGCACGCTGGATACTTTTTACAAAGATTCACTTGCTTTTTCTCTGCGAGGACACTAATTCCCTCCGCACCACGTATCTACGTTTGGCACCAGTGCTCGGGTGGCGGAATTGGTAGACGCGCTAGACTAAGGATCTAGTCCGGGTTAACCGGGTGCGGGTTCGATTCCCGCCTCGAGCACCATTTTAAAGCTCTCATCCCTCATACGGATCGAGAGCTTTTTTGCGCCCACTCACCATTACCCAAAGAGGCGGGATGAGAACCCTTCCGAAGCAAGCTGGCAAAGCCAGTGAGCGTAGGCCCGGGTTTGAACGCACACGAAGTGCGTGCATCACGCATCTATATTCCTAAATTTCCGGAGGAGGAAACTTGCAGACCAGCATAGATTGAGCGGAGCGAAATCATTCCCGCCTCGAGCACCATTTTAAAGCTCTCATCCCTCATACGGATCGAGAGCTTTTTTGCGCCCACTCACCATTACCCAAAGAGGCGGGATGAGAACCCTTCCGAAGCAAGCTGGCAAAGCCAGTGAGCGTAGGCCCGGGTTTGAACGCATAATCATCGTGTATCACGATGTATCTATAATATCAAAATGCCGGAGGAGGCATTTTGCAAACCAGCATAGACTGAGTGGAATGAAGTCAACGCACACGAAGTGCGTGCATCACGCACATCTAT
>Ga0213868_10004640_pt1 | contig 12540 bp, 22 predicted proteins | sample PICome_9_FD_160087 | JGI IMG/M metagenome (GOLD analysis project Ga0213868, IMG submission 160087) | Coastal seawater microbial communities near Pivers Island, North Carolina, United States - PICO127 | ecosystem: Environmental > Aquatic > Marine > Coastal | place: USA: North Carolina...
CCATGCGCGCACTCAGCTTCCAATGGCCGGCGCGCCAGCGAGCCGCAAATTGCGCTTCCTCCAAACTCAAACCCTTCCCAATGTAAGTTTTAATCCACTGGTTCATGCGGATATTTTTCATCTTAGGCGACAGCTTGTGGAACGGAACTGGCTTCATGCAATACCTTTCAAATTGCGCTTAATAGTTTGCTTCCAACTTGACATCGCACCAGACAATGCAGTTGCAGCATCGCTGGCCATTGTCAGGCAGAGCGCATCCGCAAGGTCAGGCGACCTCAACCCACGCTTGCGCATCTCATCTTTACTTTCAGCCTTCATCTTGCCTGACGATGTGAACGAGTAACGTATCGCAGTCAGCTCCGCGAGCAGCTGGTCGTCCTTCGGCAGCTTGCATGACCGATCCTCAAGCCAACCTTTTGTTTTGAACCACAATTCACTGCGCAGGTTCATGTGGGTCTTGCCCATGGCCGGAGCCTCGCCAACATTAATCCCTCTAACTGGCGCGCCAAGCTCGCGCAGCCTGTCAACCACACCGCCGCCAACGCCAATACTATCAACTAGTATCTCGCTAGGCCGCATAGAAGGCGGCAAGCCTTCGTATTCGGCCATAACGCGGCCAACTGTCTGCATCAAATCCAAGCCCTGCCAGCTGGTAATCTCAGTCACAACATTGCCATAACGCTTGCACAGCGCAGTTTTGTCCGTGCCAAAGCGCGCAACGTCTAAACCCCAAATCGGCTTAACGTCAGGCGTTGCTTCAATGTCACGATGGATCGCACTCTCAACCAAGTGAAACGGAATGATCGTGTCGTCATCCGCCATAGGAAACTCGCCAAGAACACGAATGCGAAAGGCATTGCTTTCCTCGCCATACCTTGCGCGCATCTCGTCAACAAACTCGTCAGACACAAGCGGGCTATCTATGCACGACCAACGCCGTGTCCACCAGCTGTCAGCCATCCGCGTCTGGCTTTCGTAAAACGTGCCAGATGAACGCGTCGGGTTGCTCAGCAAAATCGTAGTTGCAGCGTGGCCAGACATCGAGCCAGCAGCAGCCTCAAACACCTTCTCAGGCACACCAGAAGCCTCATCTACAACCAACAGCACATTCTCCGAGTGAACCCCAGCCAACGCCTCCGGCGTCTCCGCACGGCTTGTCCTAGCCGAAATAAAAGCCTCGCTCGGGGCCGCGTTCAACTCAACCCTGTCAGACTTAACCGTAAGCAAAACCTTCAACTGCGGCGGCAGCTCATTAATCCAGCGCTTTAGCTCGGCAAACAAAGCATCAAACAGCTGGCCACTGGTCGGCGCTGTGACAACAACCTTGTTTGGAAAGCGCAGCAAAACAAACCAAAGCATAATCCAACTAGCCGACGTGGACTTACCCGTGCCGTGGCCACTGCGAATGCTAACCTTGCGCTCACCGTCCGCAACAGCACGCAGAAACTCAGCCTGATAATCGTGCGGAGTAGCGCCCAGCACCTCCTGCACAAACAGCGCAGGGTCGTCGCGGTAACGCAGCACAAACTCTTCTAACGGGTTAGCTTCACTCATCTGTGACATCCTCGTAATCCGCGTCAATAGCCATCGCCTCACGCTGGCGATCCTCAGCGTCAATCTGAGCCAAGTCAGCATTAACCTTGCGCAGCGCGTCCAAGTGCATGTCGCTCACGCTAATCGTAACATTGGTCTGAGGCCGATTGCCGTAACGCTCCTGATTATACGAGCCAGCCATAAATTTGCGCCACTGCACCTTCTCACGCGTTGCAGCAATCTCCTGCGTTGAGCTGCCGCCATCTAACGCGTCAACCATCTCCAAGCCCTGCTCAACCAACGCGTCAGCCGCCGTCAACTTGGCATTCTCCAGCGCCGTCTTGTACTCCGGCACAGTATGCAAACTGTTGCGCAAATATTCCCGACTGCACTCAAACTCCTTCGCTATCGCCGTCAGCGTAGTGCCAGACGATAGGCGATCAAATATATACTCAGCGCCGCCGTTCTTGGCGACCTCAGCCAAAATGCGCTTGCGTAAAGCCTTCCCAGCCATTGTGGTAACTCCCGTTTTTTTAAATTTTACTCTGAGTGAGCGTCGGTTGGCAAGAGGGGGCCGGGGGGGGCAAGCGTGTGTGCGGGAAACTACACACACACTCCCCCGTCGAAATCCTGACCGGGGGGGGTGTTTTGCCTCATTCCGCCAGCTAAGACGCATAATCCGCATTATGTTAAATTTAATATGCAATGATTACAGTGCGTTGACTTTTGTGAGGTATCATTGCACCTCATTTCGCCACATTGTTGCCACATTCTGGCTTGTAATTGAACGCTTGTTCAATTAAGCGAGCGCACCCGGCGCGTCGATGCCAACCAGTGTCGCGGAGAGTTTCACCTCTCACACTCACGCACAGCCTCGCTCAGTGTATTGTGTTGCCTTCTGCGCCCATCAGCTCATTGATGTCAGATAGCTCAACCAGAGCCTCCACCATTGCCTGCACGATCCGCTGCATGTCTGCGCCTTCATTTAACCTGTCGCTAACGTAATCGGCCAGCCAATCAATCTCATCCTCAGCCGCCTGATTGTCCTCGCACGCTATGTCTAAGGTCAACTTAATTCGATAGGACATTCTCCCACCTTTCACAAAAATGCCCCCGACGGACAAACTGGATGCAAAAACCGTCGAGGGCAAGTTGGACAGCGCGGGAGGATGCGCTGCCTGCTGCTTACGTTAAGGCTGCTCAGTCGGCACGTCAAGCATACCCTCATCCAGCTCACAGCCCAGCGCCAAGTATGCAGCGCCATCGCAGCTGCTATCGTGATGCGGCCCATTGCGCAGCCTCGCCAGCTTGAGCAAGCACATGAGCCTGCACACGTCGCCGGGCGATACCTTGATGCCCAGATAGGCTGACCACATGTGCGACGTTGCACCGAAGTTCTCCTGCGGCGTCCCATAGTGAGCCTGTCTCGGCCCGTTAATCAGCCCGATGGCTTCCTCCAGCACCGTTGTGCGTACATTCTTCGTCATCTCACTCTCCTGTTGGTTCAAAGTTAATCTCATCATCAAACGCCCGGACTTCCACAACCTTCGCCCCGGCAAACTCTTTCGTCACAGCTGCCATCATCTCATCTGTGCGCACGCTCATGACGGCGCAGACCTCGCTGATATGATACACGGCCCACGTTGGATACTTGCGCCTAACAGCCGCCAGATCACCGCTGGCGAGGAAGCAGTATGTCTTCCCCTTGAACTCGGCTATATGCCCGTCAACCTTTGGCGGCTCATGTCCATCCTGCCTTGCCTTCACGTTCATCACCTTGAGCGCTTTAATCAGGCTTGTGGCCAGCTCGACACACAGCGCGTAATCTTCCGCGACCATTGCGGCTTCCAGCTGACCTCTCAGCTCACGGTAACGCAGCGCGTATGCCGGCGGCACGCAATCAACCAACGTATCTCCCCACACCTTAGCCGCCGCTGCTGACGCAAAGCTAAACGGCTCGACCGCTGCTGCTACCTTGTAGTGGATTGGCTTGCCATAGTTCGTATGCTTGCTCTCAAACGTGCCACGATTGGCCATCGCCGCTTTAGCCTTATCAGACTTGGCTTTTGCTTTTTTAACCATTGTGGACCAGCTCCCGTAAACCCTGATAACCCTGCCAGCAGGAGTTAGGACGCAAAGCTGCGCCTCTGGCCCGACTTCGCGCCAGCGAAGGAAGGCGGGACAGTGGAGCTGCTGGTCGTCTCAAAAAAAGAGAGTGTTCGCTTTTGCGAACTCTTTTTAAGACCTGCGCCTTGACAAAGTGCGTCACTGGAGGTAAATTTTCCGTAGGAAAATTCAGCAAATCCACTGACGCACTATATAAATAAGTGGTTTGCTCGATTTCCGAATCACCCACAAATTGACCGAATTTCAGCAATGCGTCACTGCGCGTCACAAGTGCGTCACTGAAATTTTCCACTGACGCACTACTCGATAACATCGAAATCATCCTCATCGTTTGGTTGTAGCCTGCTGTTAAACTCATCGATAAACTTGCTTAGCGGTTCAATGGCTTTCTCATACTTAAACTGACCCTTTGACTTGTGCGGCCAGAAGTTCAGCTCTGTTATCTCGCCCTTGATCTCGATTATACACTGCAAGTGCCACGGCGCGGTCTCGTGGTTTGGCCAGTAGAAACTTACATGCGGGTTAGCGTTGGCAAAGTCGGCAAACTCCATCGCGTTCTGCTCTTCTTCGCCGTCATTGTATCTGTAAAAGCAATCGCTGTAATTGCCGGTCCATTCAAGTCTCATTATACTTCGCTCCCTTTGTTAAGTTATCAACCGCCCACAATGGTTGCAGGTTTGTATAGTTGAAGCACTCGCGCTGCTGCTTCTCGCAGGTTAAATCAAATGTTGCGCAAGGTTTGATGTGGTCTATGTGCCACTCGCCGTGATTGTCCCACGTCATGCCATCAGTGAACTTTGCCTCAAGGTGCTGGCGTAGGTGTGGCACAGAGCAGCCCACGAGCTGCATTGTCCTGCATGACTTCTCTCCGCCGCTGCGTATGATTGCCGCCCTTACCCTAGCGCGCAGCACGCCCTTTATCTTAAAGTTTATATCGTTTTCCGCCCGTTCTGCCATATAGTTCCGCATGTAGTCTCTATGGGCCTCCGGGTCGCGCTCACGTTGATCTTGGCTGCGCTGCCTGCGTTGCTCTATTGTTAGCGATTGGTAAATATTGCTCGCTCTACTTACACATTTTTGACGATACTCCGCGTCGGCTTCATACTTTTTCCTTCTGCGCTTATTTTCGTTGGCCTTATATTTATCAGCGTTGCGAAGCTCCCACGCCTGCCTGCCGCTGTTTAAATTGCACCGCGTAGAGCAGAATTTCTTTTTCCGCCCCAGCGTGAAAAAGTTGCAGCACGCTTTATATTCACACGCCTTAATCATCAGTTTATCCCCCCAACTCTGCCCGTCGATACGACGCCCTTGCGCTCCCTGCGCTGGCTTGGGCTGTGATAGACAATTTCCTCCAGCAGACCTTCGTCATTCCACTGGCGCAGGATTGCCTTTGCCTGCCCTGCTGTCTTTGTGTGGTCTAGGTCTGAGAACCTGTAATTTGTGATGACTGAGCCAACCCAGCGCTGTTTGTCCTGCGGCCTGATAGAATACTTCTCGCCGTCCTCTGGGCCTTTGTCGATCAGATCAAGCATGTTGTTGACCACACGGGTTGTCATGCCCGCCCACTGATCGGGCAGCTTGAACTCAACGGCCACACCGACGTATTCTCCGTTGTCTAGCTTCGTGCTGACCATGCGCCGGTAGATTGCCTTATCCGCTGGCAGAGGTGCGCTGAGATTGGCCTTGCCGTCATCTACCCGGAAGACACCTGTCGCGCTGGCCTCTGGCACACCTAATGCAACGGCGTCTTCAAATTTTACCTTGTTAATTATTCTGGCTGCTCTACACGCCCCGATTAATGAACCTGCGCCGCGCACTGAGTCAATATCCGCGTCATCTCCGTTGCCCTTGCGCACATGGTGAACCACATGCACGGCACAGCCAGCCTCTCTGGCCAGCTGGCGCAGCATTGCGACCACCTTCTGCACGCTCATATTCGAGTTTTCGTTGACTTCGTGCGTCGAGATGAACGGATCGATTATCACAAGGCCGATGTCGTTGGCTTTTATCTTATCTCGCATGTGGCTGAGAAAGGCGTCATTGGTCTCGATGCCGTCTCTGGTTTCCGCAGCCAGCGTGATGCCAATTGTGTCTTCCGCATCCATGAATAGTTTGCCAGCTATCTCTGGGTGCGTGACGTTGTGTTGCTTCATGGCGGCGGCCAGTCTGATTTGCATTTCGGCCATGTCGTCCTCTAGGTTTATGATCCAGACATTTGTTGGCTCATGTACCTTCTCGCCCAGCAGTGGCCGGCCAGTGACCACAGCCAGCGCCTCAACCATTGTGAGCGATGTTTTGCCGATGCCACCAGCTGACGCCGTGACGCTGACAAAGCCGCGAATGTGGTGATGCCCGTAAATCCACCGCCTGCGAGGCAAACTTGCTTCATCAATAGTTCCGACCGGCGTTGGCCATTCGAGCTTCTGTGCAGGCTCAGGTTGGCTCTCAGGCTCAGTCTCGGGGTCAGGTATGGTGTCAAAGTCATCCAGCCCGTCATCTGGCTCTGGCAACTGTTGGTTGACCTCATCAAACTTACTGGGACGCAGCTCGGCGGCGTAAGTGCGCACGGCGGCCCGCATGTCGTTGTCATGCTCAAAGTAGCAGTAAAGATCGAAGGCATCACCCCAGCAAAACTCTGCGCTGGTCTGGCCAATGCCAGCCGCCCGGTCTGAGCCTGACAGGCTGACCCAGTGTGTGCCGAAATCTTTGGTGGCGTGTGAGCCGGATGTCTGCATTGGGGAGCGGTAGCTGTCTGATCGGCCCAGTTTCTCGTAACCGTGGCGCAGCATCATGTCGGCTATTGTATTATTACGGTTGAACTCGGCAACTGGATCAACGTCATCGAAATCTTTTCGCTTTTCTTCACGCTGCTGTGCGCGCAGCTGGCGCTCGGCTGCGGCACGTTCTGCTGCAATGGCTTCATTCTTGCGGCGAAACTCTAGGTTTGCCCAGATTTTACTTTCGGTTGGGATCAGCAAGCCCTCACCGCGATTGCGCAGCCCGTGATAAAACTCTGGCTGTCCGAAGTTATCACGTCGAGCCGGCGGCACGTTAGGAAGGTAGATTGGCTGACCCGTGCGTGAGAGGGCTGCATCGCATGTGATGCCTTCCTGCTGCATAAGGTCAAACAGTGCCAGCTGGGCGTCAACGTAGTCCTCACCGCTGATCGGCTCTGACAGCGGGATGAGCGCACGCCACTTGCGGTTGTCTTCTGTTGCCCCGGATGACGAATAGATCAGTGAGGATGCGTTGCCGGTGACACGCTCAACGGCTGACTTGACCTCGGTGAGCGATGGGTCGCCCTCGTCAACGTCAATGGCCAGCATCCAATACTCGCCATGCTCGCGCTGTGTCGCGTGATTTCTGCCATCATGTTCGCGATAAGTTGACGGAATGAAAAATAGCGCGTCGGCCTTTTCGGTCGCCTGCGGTTCGCTGACGAGTTTAGCTATTTTACCGATTGTGATGCCGTCGTATTCTGACCCGGTTTGATTGATGCGAGTGTCGCGCGCACCAGCCGCAAGTAGCAGCTCTTTCTTGCCAACGTCGCTTGTCTTTGTTAGTCTGTGCATGTTCGGACCTTTCTCCATCCAATCGTGGGTTCGCTTTCACTGTAGCCCCCGGCAGCGTCCCAACTGCCGGGGGTTTTCTTTTGCTTAAAACGGAATTTCGTCCCCGTCGAGCGCGTCGGCCATGTCTTGCGCTGGTGACTGAGCTGGTGCGGCGGCTGGGCCAAAGTCATCTAACGATGCGTCAACGCCGCCCGCCATTGTAGTTGGCACTTCATCAAAGTCATCGAGACCACCGCCACCATACACGGCGTGAGTGACCTGCACGGTGTCGATCAGCAGCGAGATGCCGCCCTTGTTTTGTGGGTTTGTCACGGGATACGCAGTGACCTTGATGCTACCCTTAGAGCCACCCCAGAAAGCCAAATCTGCCAGCGGTTGCTTCATGCCGTCAATGACGCGAGGTCTTTCATTCTGCACACCTTGGCTGTTCACACCATTGCGCTTCGCCTTGACTTCATAATTGCCATTTTCCAGCTTTTTCATGCCAAATACTTGGCTAAACTCTTCCTTGCGATTGCATGTTTCGTAATGCGCTTTCAACTCATCATTCAGCGTCTTTGCCTCTGCGGCGGTCATCTCCCAAGCGATTGAGTAGGCTGCTCCCGCTGCCGTTGGCGCGCACTCTTCGCTCTTCTTTTCCGCTGTAATGTAACGATAGCAGGCATTCAGCCGTGGATATTTAAACTCCACATTGCGGATCATTACGGGTTTAAAGTCTGTTTTAGCCATCTGTTTTTCTCCAAGCTATTAAAGTTCGACTGCATCTAAACGCAGCCATCGTGGTAGATCAATCACATTAGTTTGATCTGACCAACCAGTGTCCCACTTCTGGGCCTCGTTGGCTTTAGCAATCTTGCGCAGGGTCATGTGCATTTCTGCCTTAGCCCAGTCAAGATATTCCTCATGTATTATATTTGTCGAGACTGCAAACGCGCCAGACTTCTCGACGTGAGCAAATACAAACTGTGACGCCTCATATCCTGCCTGCTCAATGCAGTGCATGTAAAAGGCTTGCTGAATTGCGTAGTTGTACGCAATCATGTCCTTCGCCACGCCTCGGGGGCTGGCATCCTGACACGTCTTGAGATCGTATAGGACACCTTTGGCATCCCAATAGCTATCTGGGCGGCACTTGATTTTCAGCCCAGTCTCAGGGTCGGTGGCAAAGAAGCTGGCCTCGTTAACCGTTGTCGGCCCAGCCATGCGTTGCCCCACTGGGTGAAACAGCACGCTATCGGCAATATTCCGCGCAAGGTCATAGTCGGCGGCGGTCAGCAAGGTCTGATCGTTTGCCTGTGCCTCTTCATGCGCTTCCGTCCAAGCCTTACCCCGGCGGGTCTCCGGCCCACGGATGATACCCTTGCCATCCTCTAGCACCATTGCGTGTACGGCGGTTCCCATATCAAACACTGGGCTTGGGCTGTATGTCTTCGCCTTCCAATGTGCCAGCGACTTGCTGTGGACCATCTTAACGTCAGATGACGATATGTAATCCTTTTTGGCATGGTATTCCGTGTTGGATAGTTTGTCGGCTGGGATCATTCAACAATCTCCGCCGTAAATTCGTTGTCGGGATAATCAAATCTTAACTTCATATCACAATCAACGTCTCCTTGAATAAAGCTGTTGTCTAAAACCTTTAACGCCGAAAATTTGTGGTCAGCGATTGCTACATAAGCCGTAAATTCAGGTTTCCCATCAACTACATTAATGTTCAGAAACATTGAATCCAACGCCTCAAGCATCCCAAGGCGAAGAGCAAAGTCACAACTATCATTTAATATTTTTTCAAATGATTTGCTGTCGTCTGACCAATTTCGACCAGTAGGAAAGTAATTTTTTTCGGAAACTTCGCAAAGGTCTTCTTTGCCTGTAAGTTTTATTTCAGTCATTGCATTGCCTCCCTAGCAATATAGCAGAAGGTCTCGAAATCGACCTCTACAGTGTAATCGTGATCGCATTCAGTCAGCGCAGCCAGCGGGATCACACATCGCATTGGCTTACGGTCGTATTTGTAAATCAGGCACGGCATCTTTTGCTCACGCTCGGCGGCGGTTTTAACTTGCTCCCACCATGCAGGCGCACCGCCGATTGGGCCGCTGGCGTATCGCTTCAGCTCCAACGTAAACGGAAAAGCCGGATCGTCTGGGATCAGGTCAGCGTGAGCGCCTGCACGGTATTGCTCTAGATCGCGCTTGAAGCCGATGCCCAGCTCATCGCGGAGCATGTTGGCAACTTCCCGCTCAAATGATGCGCCCTTGTTGCGCCCGTTGACCATCAGTCAGCTCGCGGCTGTTCGGCGTAAATCCCTACGTTGGCCGCAGCGTTAATAGCTGCCGACCGAATAAACGTGGCCAGCGCCATGCCAGCACGCTCGGCAGCTAACGTCAGCGCCTCATGCTGGGCTTCAGTTAAGACCACTCGACTTTCTTTCTTCATGTCACCCTCCAAGGTTAATTTGATAGGACGTTACATCCTAAAAAAAGTTTATGCAAGTGCATCTTTAGTATTTACATAGGATGATTTGCGGATTAAGGTGATTGTATAAACAGATGGAGATGAACATGACTAATTCTTACAAGGTAACTAAAACCCGCCATAAATACGCAAATCGCTACAAAATGATTTCAGAAGATGGCGCAAGAGGTGAGTGTGAGCTTATGGATGACGGAACTTACCGTCTTCGCTTTGGCTCAATGATTGGTTCGAGGGAATACGCCAGCATGGACGATGCGGCGCAAGAGGCGTTTCGTTGCAATCGTGAGGCACTTGCTCGCATTTCGGTAGTTTAGGGAGAACCACAATGAAACATAAGCTAGAAATCGCCGCCGAAATCATATTCCTCTTGGCTCTGTTTGCAGTGCCATTGTTCATCAGGAGCGCAATGCTATGACTAATATAATTAAATGCCCTGAGTGCGATGGCGAAGGCGAAGTCGAGCGCGATGTTTGGGTTCGTCAAAGCTCAACTTGGCATGGCGACTTTGAATCCGTCATGGAGGATTGCGACAACTGTGGTGGCGTTGGCCAGATTGAAGCGTTGGAGGAAGACGAATGAAATACGATCCAGATGCGCTCACCCGCCACGTTCTTGATTGCGCACAGCAAGGCATGTCTCAGATTGAGACCGCAGAATTGCTGCGCGTGTCACCGTCAACAATACATCGCATTTGTTCGGCTGCGAACATAAAACTTGAAAGGAAAAAACGTGAATACGGACCAAACTCATATTATTATAAAAAGGCTGGAGCGGATCAACAGCATAATGCTGACGGAGGCGAAGACGGCGATGAGGCCAAACTTGAAGCAGCGGCTGGAAGAGCAGCAAGCGCTAATCGACGTGCTAAAGCGCGAGATGCAAAAGACGCAGCCGAGCGATTGAGGGCCAAGCTGGAGGGCGTGACCGATAAGCATGAGCGCTTTGAGATCACATACGGCCACTGCATTTGGGAATTTGAAACGCTCATGTATCGCCAGCGCAAACGTGAGGCCCTACCATCTGGCCCGCGCAGGCCGACCACAATGGCCCCATCTATGATTAAGGCGGCTGAGGCAAGCAAACAGCACAGCATTGACCAAGGCAATCGCCTGTTTGCTTTGATCCCGTATGACCAGCGCATTACGGCAGCAGAGGCCGCTGAGCTGCTGGGAGACAGCGTGCCGCGCACGTCAAGCTATCTCAAGAAAATGTGGGAGGCGAACAAGGTTTACCGCGTGCGAGACTTTGTTGAAGTGCCGGGCTATACCAAGCGGCAGTGGCGCTGGGTGTTTAGCAAGCAACCCATTCAGCCGTTGAATAACTGTTTTGAGGATGACGAGTGATGGACGACAAAGAAGTTGAGCGCATGATAAACGCAGCAGGTCTGATCGGAGCCATCTTTGGCTTCATCAGCGGCGCTGGTTTGATGGCGCTGGTGGGCATTATATTTTGAGGTCGTGTGGGTGGCGTGATGCTGGCACATTCGGTAACGCAAAACCAATAAACAACGATTAAGGTTGAGCCACCCACTCAGACTTTCTAATCAAAGGCGCGCCCGGCAGCAAGTGGCTATTTGAAGCTGTCGAATGTTTTTTGCATTGATTGCTTTTCATCCATAAATGCCTCTGGTGAAATATATGTTGTCACCGAGGTCAGCTCATCACCCCGGCGAAATATCACAGCGCCCAAATCAATGGATACAAACGCAAACACGTCTGACACCCCTACGTTCTTTTTGGGCGTGTGGAATGCGTAACTGTTGGTGGTCTTGTGCGTCTTGCTGGCCGTCTTAACTTGCAGCGTGAGCGTCTGTGTATCCGTCTCAACATAAGCATCGTGATCTTTGATCTGGCAGAGCGTGCAGATGTAGCCAGCCAGCGACAGGTAGGCGAGGGCTAAATGCTCTCCGGCCCTACCCACCGCCGCGCTTGCTTTTTGATCTTGCTTCGCCATTTAGCTAACTTAGCTAAACTAAGCCATGAGCCAAGTGTGGATTTTTTTGCTCTGGTTGCTTCGATCATCCAGACCATGATAGCCGCCGTTCACCTTGCGCGTGATGCGCTTGATGGCGTCATCCGTCACGCCTTCGTCAGCAATGGTAAACAATCCATTCTTGTTGAAGAACCACAGCGCAGTCTCAAAGGCATATTCGTTAGCCACCAAGTCCGGGTCAGTCATAACCTTCGGCACACCCATGTCAGACGCAAACGCCCGATAATTATTACGCCCGGTGAGCTGCAAGAAACCTCGGCCAATGTACAGGCTTGCTTGCGCCTCATTCTCGTTCCCCATGCGGCCAGCGTAAACCTTGCCAGCAAGACCATTCGGATTCTTAGCATAAGGCTCTGCATCCTCAACGGTTGGAAAGCGAGATGGCCAGACAGCTTGGATGCGCTCTGGCGTGCTGTAATACAGGCTTTCACGGGTGCGCTTGAAGCCGCCACTTTCGTGCGATGCCTGCCCCATCAAGTGAGCGCCACGCGCCGGGGATAGGTTGAAGTGTTTTGCGATTGCTCGCGCTGTATTTGGCCCAAACTCACCATCGGCTGTTGCGCCGATTTTAGCTTGGAGCGTTGCCATTGCCTTGCTCATTTTTTAGCCTTTTTCGCTGCTGTCTTTTTCTTGGGCTTTTGGCCCTTGGCCACGGCAAGGTTGCTCCAAGCGTTTGGATACTTAACGCCCCTTTTAGCAGACATTGCTTTTGCCTTAGCCTTTTGTGCAGGTGTGAGCTTTGCCATCTCATCAAGTCCTCTTCGATTTAGTGCCGCTGCATTTCCAGCGCTTGCGTGAAAGATTTAGCGGGCTGTTTGGATCAGCCGCAGCCTTGGGA
>Ga0213868_10004641_pt1 | contig 12537 bp, 5 predicted proteins | sample PICome_9_FD_160087 | JGI IMG/M metagenome (GOLD analysis project Ga0213868, IMG submission 160087) | Coastal seawater microbial communities near Pivers Island, North Carolina, United States - PICO127 | ecosystem: Environmental > Aquatic > Marine > Coastal | place: USA: North Carolina | collected...
CACGAAAGCCGAGCGGGCGCTGCGGGTGTTCAGGGTCCCGCCCGGGCACTTCCTCAAGATGCACGCGGGATGCTGGCACGCGGGGCCGCTGTTCCCGTCGTCCGTGGACGTGATGGACTTTTACAACCTCGAACTATCGGATACCAACGCGGTGGACCACAACACGCACGTTTTCTCTGAGGTGGATAAAATCGTCTACGACGTGGTCGACGACTAGAAGCAGCCGTCGCGCGGGTGTATAGGAGAGAGAGAGAGGAAGAGGAAGAGAGGCGCGGGAGCGCGTGTAATGATACGACATGTGACGTTAGACTCTCGTCGTTCGCAAAGTTTTTTGTCATTGCCAAAAGTTCGGCGTCGACGCCTCGTCGACTCTAGTCGCTCACTTGATCTTGAGCGAGTTCATCTTGACCGGGGTGACCGGAGCGTCGCGCGGGTTGGTCTTGGTCTTCCCGATGGCATTCACGACGTCCATGCCGCTGACCACCTTGCCGAACACCGGGTGCTGCGACGGGGTGGACTTGTCGAACCAGTCCAGGAAGGAGTTGTGCACGGTGTTGACGAAAAACTGGGATCCGCCGCTGTTGGGCTGGCCGGTGTTGGCCATGGAGAGGGTGCCGGGCTCGTTGGAGGTCTTATCGATGAGCTCGTCGGGGATGTTACCGCCGGCGTCGCGAGTGATGGTCTTGCCGTCGCACTCGAACGACGAGCCACCCTTGGGGCCGCCGGTTCCAGCGCGGGGCGATTGGGGGTCAGAGCTCAGGGGGCATCCGAACTGCAGCATGAACCCGTCGATGACGCGGTGGACGCGAAGCCCGTCGAAGTGGCCGGTGTTGCACAGGTCGACGAAGTTGGAGGCGGTAATCGGCATCTTGTCCATGAAGATCTCAGCCTCGAAGGTGCCCATGGAGGTGTCGAAGACGGCGATCGGGTTGGACGAAGCCTGCGCAGCCATCGCCCGGATCGATCCGGGGCGATTGATGAGTGCGGCGCGGGGCTGGACCGCGCGGCCGGTGAAGCCGGAGGCGCGCAGGGCGGTGGGGCGCATCGCGCGGGCGAGGGCGGCGGCGATCATTTCCTGAGGTACTGTTTGGGCGGTCGATACGTCCACTGTGTCGCGAAGACTGTCGGCGGCGGTTGGAGAACTTTTTCCGAGACTGACGTGGCACTGCAGTCGTGACACAGCTCCCACCAACAGCGGCTCCGCGACTGAGTCCGATCGACACACTGTGATCGACACTGCGGCGCGCGGACTAAGCAAGGCATCAAGCGACATCATGGCATCGATGTCCAACGCCCCTCCGGAGAGCGCCATGCGAGGTCGCGATCTCCACGTCACCTTCGACGACGTCCAGCGATCCGACGACGCGTTCCAGCGACCGCCCCCGCTGGAGCTCCCCGACAGCACCCCGAGGCTGAAGTCCGTGCGCAAGACGCCCAGCGGGTCCGCCAAGCACCGAGAGATCCGCTCCGCCTACGGACCCAACCTTCGATTTCCAAACTCCACGAGCAAGGATGAGTTCCCGCCGCACAGCCCGGGGCCACTGTGAGTCACAAACCCGCGCTTCGCACCCTCGAACCCGCCCGGCGCCCCGCGTGGGGCGCGCGCCCGCTTCCAAAATAGGCATCTTCCCGCAATCGGCCCGAGTTCGTTGTTAGTCTACGTTTCCCGCGATCGATCGCCGCGAATCGCTGACCAACTCGTCTTACTCCCGTACTCCTAATTCGCAGTTCATCGGGCCCAAAGAAGGCGTACGTCCCCTCGCCCGTCAAGTTCGAGGCGGTGTCCGAGTCCAGGGACAAGTTCCGCGCGCACGCCGTCCAGCCCCTGCCCAACATACCCGTCAAACCGTACCGCAACACCGGCGCCAAATTCGACGACTCCACCACCAACAAAGCCATGTTCAAGGTGGAACCGAGCGCGTACCAGCGACTGTCGGCGCCCAAGAAAGCGTACGTGCCCTCCCCGGTGAAGTTCGAGTCCACCTCCGAGGCCAGGGACAAGTACACGGCGTACGCCACGGAGATTCGCACGCCGCCGATTGGACTCTGGGTGGCTAACGATTTGGTGGAGGTGATGGTGCAGCCCGGCGCGGACCGACCGATCAGCGTGTCGAAGATGTTCAGCACGACGAGCAACGGTCAGGACGAGATGGAGCTCAAGATCGTGGAGGGATGGTCGAGGAAGGCGAGCGAGTGTACGCTGCTGACGGTGTTCGAGATTGAGGGGATCCCGCAGTCGCCCGCCGGTCGCCCGCAGATTCGCGTCACGTTGTCGATCGACGCGGAGGGTTCGATGACGGTGACGGCGGTGGACCGCGATAACGACGTGGTGCTCGCGGAGGAGACCGTGGAGGTGACGCCGGCGTACTCGGTGTCACCGCCGAAGGGTGTGCACGCCGCGGGATCGCCGTCGCCCGACAAACACGGGGAGAGGAGGGCCGGCTACCGATAGAGAAGGCGCCGACTGAGCGAGGGAGCATAAAAGTGTTTAGCGGCGATGCTGATGATGAATAAAAGAATGTCTCTGCTATCGTACAATATGAATGAATGCGTCGAGTGAGAACCGCTTCGGCGCCGTGCTCACATGCCACCGCCGGCGATGATGCGGGGCAGCAGGGCGGTCGCCAGCCCCAGGGCGTAGTACCCCCAGACCGGAACGACGATGCCGTTCAAGCCCTTCGCGGCAACCTCGCCAGCCGCTTCCAGCTGCCTCCGTTGCGCCTCATCCTCGGGGTCAAGAGTCGTCAGATCGACGTCCACGGTGAGCGCGTACGCCTGTTTGACACTCTCGAGCTCGTTCGCGAGCCAGTACGCGTCGTCAGTCACCGCGCGCGCCTTGAACGCGTCGCGTTCATCCGTCAGCGACTCGACGCGTTCCTCAATCTTCTTGACGAGCGCGGCTCGATCCCCGTCGGACTCGTCGCGCGCCGAGGCAACCCGCGTCGCCGCGCGCTCGGACACCTCCGCGAGGGCGGTCTTGGCGTACTGCACGGTTCGGTCCAGTTCCTTCGCGTGCGTCGCGAGCGCAGCCTCGAACTGCGCCTCGTGCGTCGCCCGCATCTGCGCCATCTCGGCGCGAACGTCGGCGGATTTTTTCATCTCCGCGTCGAGCGCCGTACTCTTCGCCCGCATCTCAGCCGCGTGCCTCGCGAGCAGGTCCTTGGTCTCTCGCTCGTGACGGGTGGTGAGGTCTCGGGACTTATCCAGAAGCTTTTGGTCGTAAGCCTTGATCTGGGCTTCAAATTCCGCGCGCGCCCTTTCTGCTTCGTTCTCGAACTGCTGATTGAGGTTGTCGCGATAGGTATCCGCGGAGCCCATGACGGCTTTGAGCTCCTCGGCAGCCTTCTCGCGCGTCTCCCCGATCGTGGTCTTAGCGGCGTACTCCGCAGCCTTCGCCGCGGTGGCGGCGGCGGACCTCTGCTCGGCCAAGGCGGCCTCGAATCGAGCCCTCTCCCCCTCGAGCGTCGCGGCGGCGGCTTTTTCCGCGGCGGCGAGCTTGCCCTTGTACTCAGCCTTTGCGTCCGCGAGAGCCTTCTCGAGCTCCGCCTTACCCTGCGCGTAAGCGTCGTCCGTCGCCTTGATCTGCGCTTGCAGTCGCTGATCGAGCTGGGCGAATTCCAACTCGACCGCCTCGGAGTCGACATCCGCGCCGGCGGCTGTGGAAGCCTTCTTGAGCTCCTCCGCCGCAGCCTTCTTCGCGCTCTCCAGCGCATCATGGTACGCACCCCTGGCGCGGCCAGCCTCGGCCTTGGCGTCCGCCCTGAGCGCGTCCATCTCAGCCTCGAGCGTAGCTTTTTGGTCGGCGAGTTGCTTCGCGGCGGCATCGGCGGCGAGCTCGAGCGCGGCGGCTGACTCTGCCTGGGCGGCTGCTACTTTCTCGTCGGCATCCTTCGACGCCGCCTCGACGCGGCGCTCGAGATCCTTGATGGAAGCCTTGGCCGATGCCGCAGCATCCGCCATGCGCTTCTCGTGGTCCGCCTGCATGCGTTCGGCGGCGCGGTTCAGCGCGGTGACCTCTTCCTGCGACTTTTCCTGCGCCTCGACGACCTCGATGGCGGCTGCGGCTCTGATCGAGCCGAGCTCGTCGGCGTGGATTTCGCGCAGGGACTTCATCTCGGAAAGCAACTGCTCCTCCCGTTTCTGGAGTTTGGCGGCCATGGAGGCGTTGACTTCGGCGACGGCTTCGTCCTGCGCCGCCGCAGCTCGTGCGACGGCGTCCTCGGCCTCCTTCTTGGTCCTCGCCAGCGCCGTTTCCATTTGCAAGAGTTTATCCGCAAACTCCGATCCCGAGGCGTTGAGCGCATCTTTCCGCTTCTTATCGAGAGCCTCCATCTCCTCCGCCGCGGCCGCCATCTCCCGCGCGGCTTTTTCCATGACCTCCCGCAGCTCCGCCTTGTGCTGCGCCACGAGAGCGCTCTTCTCCTCGGCGTAAACAGCCTTGGCCTCCTCGAGCTCGGCGGTGATTCTGTCGGAAATTTCGTCAGCCTCCCGCCCCGCCGACGCGACGCTCGCGGCCAACGCGCCGTCCTTCTCGTCCGACATCCTGCGCATCTGCTCCTTGTACTTCGCCTCCACCTCCGCGAGCTTCTCGGTGGCGGCGTTGGACGCGACGGCCAGGTCAGACTCGGCCTTGGCCACCGCGGCTTGGTATTCGTCAGCCTTGGCCTTCAACTCTGCGTACTTCGCGGCAGACGCTTCATCCTTGGACTGAATCTCCGCCCTCACCTTGGTCGCCGCCGCCGCGAGGGCCTGGGCGTAGCCAGCCTCCGCGGACGCCATGGCCTCGGCGTGTTCCCGCCTGAGCTCGTCGATCCTGGCGTTGAGGGCGGAGACCGAGGTGGTATTGTCCTTCTCGGCGGATGATTTCGCCGCCGTCAAGGTCTCGGCCGCGACGTCCTTGGCGTTCTGGAGCTCCTTCTTGCGGTCTTCGGTTTTCTTCGCGGCGGTCTCCTTTACCAGCGCGATGGCCGCGGCGGACTGCTTCTCCGCCTCGTTGAGCTTCTCGCGCCATAACTCCTCGACCGCGTTGGCCTTGTCCACGAGCTTGGCGTCGAGCCTGGTGGCGAAATCAGCCTTGATTATGTCCATGTCTTTGCCAAAGTTGCGTTGCAGCTCATCCCTCTCGTTCGCGAACAGCAGCTTTGCGGCGTTGAGCTCGGCGACGCCGTTCGCCACGGCGTCGTTCACCGCGGTGAACATGCGAACCCTGGCCTTGGCGCGTTCCGAGTCCATCAGCGCCTTGAGCGCCCGCCTCTCGCCGGCGGCGGCGAGGGACCTCGCGTCGAAGGCCGATTGGAGCGCGGCGCGGGTCGATTCGACGGCGTCGTTCCTGTCCTTCTCGATCTGCGACTCGAACATCTCGATCTCTTCGTCCTGCGTGGCCTGCATCGCTTTCAACGCCGTCTCCTGCGTCGCTTGCAACTCTGCCATTTTTTCATCGTGCGCGGCTCGCAGCTTAGCCGTCTCGCCTTCCCAGTGCGCTTTGAAGTTTTTCTCAGCCTCGGCGATCTCCGCCGTGAGCCTGGAGCGGACGATGCCCTCGAGCTTGGCCTTCTCGCTGGTGAAGTGATCGTAGAGCGCGCCGCGCTCCGCCCTCGCGCTTCGAAGCTCGGCGCGAACGGCGGCGACGACCTCGTCCCTCTCGGCTGATAATTTGGCGAGCGTAGCCGCGTCCTCCTCCTTGAGCTTCGCGACGGTGGCCTCGAGTTCCTCCGCGGAGGCTTCCATGTTCTTGGCGAGTTCGTCGACGGCGGCTTTCTTGGCCGCCATGAGGGCCTCCGTGGCGACGTCCTTGGCGTTTTGAAGCGCCTCGGCGTGGTTCGAGTTGAGGGTGCCGATTTTGGCCTCGTAAGCGACGCGGAGGTTCTCGGTGTTTCCGTCGTTGAGCGACCTCTCCTCCTTGATGCTGTCCTGGAAGTCCTCGGAGACGGCTTTGATGGTAGCGGCGTGCTGCGCCTCGAGCATTTCCAACTTTTCCCGCCATTCGTTCGTCACCTTCACCTCGGCTTCAGCCTCGGCGGACCTAACCGCGTTCTCCAGCTGCTTCGCCGCGTCTTGCCGCTCATCCTCCAAGAGCACCTGGAGAGCCTTGCGCTCGGCGGCCGCGGCTGCCGTCGTCGACTCCAACTCGAGCGTATGCTGATGCTTAAGGGACTCGATCGCGCGGTTCAGCGCCGACTGACCGGAGCTTCGTTCGGAGGTGGTCGCGTTTTCGAGGGTCTTCGCGTGCGCCGCCTCCGTCGCGGCGATGCGCTTCTGCAGGTGTTCCTCGATCCTCGCCGACTCCGACTTCCACCACTCGGTGTGCTGGTCCGATATCGCCAACGCCGCGCGGTATTTGGCCATCTCGCTGTCGAACATTTGCCGTTGCGCCGAGTATAAACCCCTGGCGGCTCGAAGCGCGGCGGTGAGTCTCTCGCGTTCCTCGTTCGCCTTGGCCTCCGTCTCCGCGATCTGCGCTTCCAGGCTGCCGATCTGTGTCTTGAGCGCGGTGATGTCCGAGTCGTAGGTGTCCTTCATGCGGGCGATCTCCTGGTTCATCCGTTCCTCGATGTTTTGGAGCGCCGCGGCGATACCCGCGAACTTGCTGAGCTCCTCGTTCTTGTTCCGGAGGATGACAATCTCAGCCTTCAGGCTCTTGATGCGCTGCTCGTATATGCCCTCCAGGCGCCTCACCTCGCTCGCCTTCTCGTCCTCGATCTGCGTCAGCCGCGCGGTGTCCTCCCGGAACTCCCGAATCATCATCTCCTTCAGCCGTTCCAGAACCTCCAGCCGCGACTTTTCACCCGAAAGAAGGCTCGCCTCGGTAGCGTCCCCTTGCATGCCCTCGCGGGTGGGCGCGAGCATCACGTCGTTCGCGGTGACCATGATCGTCTCGTTCCCCGGGGTCTCCTTCGTCACCGTGATCGTGAGGCCCTCGGCGAGCTCCTTGGCGAGGTACTTGGCGACGCACACGGAGGCGGTGGCCGCGAGCGTCGCCGCTGTCGCCGCCTTGGATGTCCTGACGCATTGCACCGCGCACGCGGCGATTAAGGCGCCAAAGCCGTACGTCAGCGCGGATGCGAGCGTGGCGGGAGTGCTGACGCACCCGCCGCCGAGCTTCTGCCACAGCGCGTGCGCCCAGAACGTCGCGTAGGTCAGCGCGGCGGACGCCAACGCGGCGACTCCCGGGGATGCGGCGACGAAGGACGGGCCGCCGAGCGCGGAGAAGGTGGCGTTCATGGCGGTCACCGCGGCGAGGACGGCGAGGACCTGGAAGTTCTGGGGCTGCATGCCTCCCGGCGCGGGTCCCCGGCCCATCGTGGGGGGCACGTAGTGGTATCCGGATCCGTTCTTGGAGCCCGAGGAGGCTCGACTCCTCTTGATCACGGTTCCCACATCTCTGTGAGAAATATCTGCATCACCGCCGGGACCCGTGGTGGTCACCGCGCGGGTGAGGAAGACGGTGCGACGGGCCGCGGGCGAGCGGGAGGCCACGCGGACGATACATCGCCCGCCGTGGGCCGTGGACGCCCGCGCGCTGAGGTCCGCGAACCTCAAACGCGTCGCCGGGGACATCCCGACCATCTTGTGGCTCGAAGCCATTGGAAGATTCGGGATGTGGCCGCGCGGGGTCGTGGTCTGGCCACCAGGCACCGCGGCGGCGACGCGATGGACGTGGAGAGCTCGGTCTCGACCTGTTCCGAGGCCTCGATCGAAGCGACGCGCGGCTCCGAGTGCCCTCAGGCGGCCAATCTGCGGACGTGTTGAACCGACAGAAAAGTTTTTTCTGTCGTCTGAAGCTTCCGCTCAAGCGTCGTTTCTGACCACGAACGCATACAAATTGGGATAATCGCGGCATAAAAGAGGCATCGTCAGACCGATAGAACCGATAACGAGAGCTGCCAATTATTTGAAGACAACCAGCAACCACCGGGGAGACATTGCCGCGGTGCAGAGGACCAGCAGAGGATCATGGACATCATCGCGCGTACCATCGGGGCATGCGTGCCCATCTATGACTACCAGACCGCCAAGGAGTACGCCACGTTGCTCCTGCACGCGCAGGTGGGCGTCTCCGTCTTCGGTGCCCTGTCCTGGGCGTTCGGCGGCATCAACACGATCACCTTCGGGTTCACCCTCTTCGCCCTCGTGGCCCTGGAGGCCGGCAACGACCGGCTCCTACGAATGTACACCACGTTCGTGACGGCGATGTGGATCATGGACGTCGTGTGGCTCTCTCTCTGGGGTACACACCTGAGCAAGGCTACGGTGAGTTGAGCAGAATTCTGGCGCCAAGTCCAACGGTGTCCCACCCTCGGCGGCGTTCTACGCGCCCTCAGCCTCGATAGCCTCACAGACGCACCGCCACATCTCCCGCGCACGCTAACCTCACGTACGATATCCACGTCCGCAGGTTCCCTGGTACAACATGGGCGCCACCGAGGCCTCCACCACGGACAAGTTCGCCACCGTGCCCAGATTCCTACTCGTCATGCAGTGCTTCACCTTCATCATCCGACACCTGCAGATCCTGCTCTGGTCCAAGATGTGGGACCTCGACTTCGGCGGTGCCGGCGAACCCGGCGCGAACGACCCGTACCACAACATGGAGGCACACCCACCCATTCCCCCACCCGCGGCGCCCGTGCAGTACGCAACCACCCCGGGCGTTCCGGGCGAATACAATCCCCCGGCTCCGTCCCAACTGCCATCACCGGTGCCGATGTCGCCGGCGCCGTCGGGCCCGGCGTCGCCCTACAAGCCTCCCCAGTGATCGGTGTACGCGTGATGGAGAGGTGCGGCGCGGGCGGTGAACCCTGCATAGAGGGTGACCCATAGATTGCGTTGTTATACATACAGCCGCGGGTTATGCGCGTAGTCTATTTTTCAAACTCGTCGCGAGAGACCGCGACCAAACTGCGGACAGAGGAGAGTGGCTTTTGGTGTACTCGAATTTGGTAGTACAAGCTACGAGCAGGTATGTGATCTTGGTCGCTAGTCCAAGTGCTAAGTTTCGTGTTCCGCCCTCGTCGCCTCGGTGGTCTCCTCCTCTCGATTCCGGCTGAAGCCTCGGCCAGCCTTCGGGTGTTTTCAACCAACCGCCTCGAACGGACTAATACGCAAAGTTGGCGCACCGCTCGCGTCATGTGTGTTCATGATACGAATCGTTCGGTGCCCAAGAAATGATACGTCCCCGCGCGAGCTCATCGCCTCGTCCCATCGACGCTCGCCGCTCACGCGCGGACACCCCCGATGCGGCTTCACGACCGCGACGGGAAAGGTCGCCCGACGCCGGCCGCGTGAGAAAAAGTCTCACGCGGCCGGTTGTGTCGACGACTCTCCCCTCGCGTCGCGCCGCATCCTCGACGCCCCAGACGGGTGCAAACCGCCCTCCGGTTTACCCGTGCACTCGCGCGTGCGCTTACTGCTGGTTAGCCTTGTTGGCGGCGTCGGTGAGAGCCGGCTGGCCGTAGTTCAGCGTGCGCCTGCGCGTGGGTATGGATGGTCAGTCTCGAGAAAAAGTGTTGATCGCGTCGGTGCGCGAGTCGCGCGGCGTGGGGCGCGCGTGTAGGCGGAAGGATCGCGCGGAGGGACCCGGCGATAGGACAGGGTCACGCCGGGGCCGATGCGATCGCCGGGCGCCGTTGGGACGCCACGGCGGAGGCGCGTCGGCCCGATCCGTTTGAAAAACACGCGCGCGAAACTCAACTCGCGAATCCGCCCGCGTCGTGGGGACGGGACACGCACCTGTACAGCATGATGTGCGGTTCGGGCCTGTGGATGGCGTAGTGCACCCAGCCGCGGGACTGCTGCACGCCGAGACCGCGCCACTCAGCCTGGTGGGATGTGGGGGGATCAGATCGTCAGGGATCGGGCGTGTGGGGATCGTCACGGCGCACGCGGGTGGCGGGAAGGCTTGGGCGGGAAGGCTTTGAAAAACCACCGCTCGCATCCAAACGTTGCTCTGTGCTGCGCACACGGAGAGTGGCAATCGTTGAATCTCGGCGTCGCACCCCCGCCGGAAAACGACGGGCGTGGGAAACCTCGACCTTCGTTCGGGGATCGGAAACGTACCTCGGAGAGAAGGCGACCCTTGGGTAGGAGCTTGGCGATGTCGGGAGGGAGGACGACGTGCCTGTCACGCGCGGGGAGACGGAAGAAGCGGGGGGTCTCGCGGTCAGTTGGCTGAACTTTTCGGTGTGGAAGCAGGGGTCCGTGTGGGTTGCACGAAAGCGATCCGGGTGCGCGCGCGGGAACCGCCGTATCGGCGCGTCGCGATCGATCCGAACGCCGATTTCGGGCGCCAAACGCTTCACAAGACCCAAACGGATGTCCCCATCGCGTTCATCGCGCGCGAACCGCGAAATCGACGCGACGGGGACGCCGGCGCGCGGCGTGGGGAAACACCCATCTTTCGCGCGCGCGGTAAAACACTTTCGAAGCGCAGGCTCGAAATCCCGGACACGCATGGACCGTGGGGTTTGCGCCGCGGCGGGCTCGATCTCTCACCTGTACTCGTAGATGTCGTCGTAGTACTTCTCGGAGTACTGAATCTGAGGCATGATGCGTTGGTCCTCTCGCGGGTTCGTGCGGCGTGCCGTGCACAGGTGCGAGTTCGCCGGACTCGAGTCGCGAGTTTACACATCGCGGTCGGGCTACGGATACATACACGGTCGGAACGAGGCTCTGAAATAACATGTTTCATGACGGTTTGTTTCAACAAAAGATACCCCCGAATTTCGAACTCGTCGCCTATGGGTTATGTGGTCAGAAAAATCTCCTTGGCTCGAAGCGCGATACGAACCGTCCAAAATCGCCCGACATGAGGACCTTCTCTGTGCAACGAAGCGACAGATTTGGGGGGAAGGCACCGCACTCGCCCGAACGCCGCCCGACACCACCTCGTCATCGATGGCCGCTCAAACTTCCACCGGTCGAGCCTCGTGGGAGCTCCCCGAGGCCAACGCCGAGGCCGCCGCGGCTCTGATACGCGCGCAGGCTGAGATGGCGACGAGGTCGGTACCGTCCGTCGACGGCACCGTCGTCCCGCAACCGGCGTCACACCCGCCGACCATCACGGCACTCGCCGACGACGTCGCGGGGGTATCCCTCGAGGAATCCAAGGAGAACGACGACGTTCACGGCAACACCATCTCACCCTTGGAGGCGCTCATGACCGCCAAGGCTAACGGCGTCGCCACCGCGCACCGCGCGCTGCTCGCCCTCGCGTCGCCAGCGGCATTCACGAAAGCACCGGAGGAAGCAGCCGTCGCCGCGGGCACCCCGACCAAGCCCGATAACGCCGGGCGAGTCCGCGCGACCAAAGAGGCGTACGCGGATAGTCAGCGAAGGGAGGCGGCGGAGCGGCGGGAGCGAATCAGGCGGGCGGAGCGCGCGAAGGAGGCATCCAAGCTCCGAGACGCGGCGCTCGCGGCGGAGGCGGCGTCGAAAAATGCGCCGGAGCCGACTCCGGAGGCACGAGCGCGGAGGGAGGCGGAGACCGCGAGGGCGGCCGAGGCGCAGCGCGTCAAGGCGCGAAAGGCGAAGGAGGCGGAACGCGCCGGCAAGAGGGTGAAGGCGGTGGAGGCGCTGCAGGAGACGGTGAAACGAGCGCTCGCCAGGAAAGGGATCAAACCGCCGCCGCTGTGCGGGTGCCCGCACGCGAAGACGGCTACGCCGTTCGCGATGGACCACGTGTACAAGTGCGCGAGGAACTGCCCGCTGCGTGGTGATGAAGGGGCGTACCAGGCGGCGCTGGCGCAGATGCTGGCGGCGCACGACATAGTCATCACGCCGCCCCCGCTTCCGGTGTGAGCTTTCGGATGTCAGTTTGGGCAGTTTGGGGCGCAAAAGAACGCGACATCGACTCATTCAGACTTGTTATCAACTGGGTTCAAATAAAATCACACTTAAACTCATCACTTGGATAGCGCCTCCACGATGGTATCACGAGCGCCGTCCAACGCACCGTCCAGCGCCGTCGCGTCGCGCCCGCCAGCCTGCGCGAACCCCGGCTTACCCCCGCCGCCACCCCCGCACGCCTTCGCCGCCGCGCCCAGCACCGCGCCAGCCTTCAAACCTCCAGCCTTCTGCACCCCGTCGTCGAAGATGGCAACCAGGCCAACCTTACCGTCGCCACTGCCGCTGCCGAGCACGACGGCGGCGCCAGCCTCGCCGGCGTCGCCCGCGAGCTTCTCTAAAAGGCTCTCCGCCGCGGACTTGAGCGCCGCGGGGTCGACGCCGTCCAACCTCGCCACCAGCACCCTGGACCCGTTAGGGGTAACGACGGCGTCCGATGCGAGCGCCACGGACTTGGCCGCCGCGAGCTCGCCGCGCAGCGCCTCGGCTTCCTTCTGCGCGGCTCGAAGGTCGTCCATCAGCGAACTCACCCGTCCCGCAATTTCCTCCGGGGGCACTCGCAGGGACCCGGCGAGCTCCTTCACGACACCCTCGCGCTGGTTGAGGAGCTCGACGACGCCCGGGCCGGAGACAGCCTCGATGCGGCGGACCCCCGCGGCGATCCCTGCTTCGGAGACAATCTTGAACCCGCCAATC
>Ga0213868_10004650_pt1 | contig 12524 bp, 10 predicted proteins | sample PICome_9_FD_160087 | JGI IMG/M metagenome (GOLD analysis project Ga0213868, IMG submission 160087) | Coastal seawater microbial communities near Pivers Island, North Carolina, United States - PICO127 | ecosystem: Environmental > Aquatic > Marine > Coastal | place: USA: North Carolina...
TATGGAAACGCGATTTCTGCTAGACGACCTAAACTTGGATCTGAAGGAAGAGGAGCCGAAACCTGAGCTGGATGACGTGGTACCAGCTGAAGCGGCAAGCTCAGATATGTCGGCGTCTGAGGAAACTGCCTTAGGGAACGGGTCCTTATCCGTCGACATTGATAAAATTGTGCGTCCGGGTTCGGCCATCAGCGGTACAGTCACTTTCTCTGACGGAGTAGCGGCCAAATGGTATGTGGATCAGATGGGTCGCCTGGGACTGGATCCCGACCAAGAGGGATACCAGCCCTCGGAATCTGACATCCAAGCGTTTCAAACCGAGCTTCAGGCAAAAATGCAGGCCCCTGGAATCTAGACCAAGCTCCCCTTTTCGATTCCTTGAAGTAGATCGGCTTCTGAAAGAATTTTAACCCCAAGGCTTTCCGCTTTCGTCAATTTCGATCCCGCGGAATCGCCCGCCAGCAAATAGGTCGTCTTTTTGCTGACGCTCCCAGCGACTTTTCCTCCCTTGCTTTCGATAAGGGCTTTCGCGTCATCACGTTTCATCGTGGGCAGGGTTCCCGTCACGACAAAACTCATACCCTCGAAGATCGCTTGGCTCCTATCGATGTTCTCTGGGGCGGTGGGGTTCATCCCTAATTCAAAAAACGAATCCACGACCGCTGCGTTCACTTCGCTATCGAAATAAGCGACTATTCCCCGGGCGGTCTTTTCGCCGATTCCATCAATCTCTACCAGCGTTTCGACATTCGCCTGCCTTAAATGGGCGACTGATCCAAAATGCTTTGCCAAGTCCTTTGCTGCGGTCGCCCCAACTTGTGGAATTCCAAGCCCATGAATCAAGCACCACAATTCTTTCGTTTTACTCTGCTCGATCGCTTCCAGTAAATTCTGGGCCGACTTCTCAGCAAATTTTTCAAGTACAACGATCTGGTCATACGCCAATCGAAAGATATCCGAAAGATTGGATACGAGGGAACGCTCAACGAGTTGCTCGACCACTGCCTCGCCCAGCCCTTCAATATCCATACACTGGCGTGAGGCAAAGTGCTGCAAGCGCCCCTTCACCTGAGCCGGACACTTAATGTTGGGACAACGAAGGGCTACTTCGCCCTCTAACTTGCGTGTTGGCGTGCCACATTCCGGACAGGATTCAGGAAAGACAAAGGGAACGCTGTCACTGGGCCGCTTTTCAAGAACTACTCGGATCACTGCTGGGATAATTTCGCCGGCCTTTTCCACGATCACTGAATCCCCAATTCGAACGTCCTTTCGTTGCATCTCTTCCTGATTATGCAGAGTGGCCCGCGAAACGGTCGTTCCAGCAAGTTGTGTCGGTCGCAATTCTGCAACTGGAGTCAGGACCCCGGTCCGCCCAACCTGAAGGGTAATTCCTTCCAGAGCCGTCTCAGACTGTTCGGCCGCAAACTTGAACGCGATCGCCCATCGGGGCGCCTTCGACGTCTTTCCCAACTGATCCTGCTGGTCCAATCGGTTGGCCTTCACAACCGCTCCGTCGGTTGGATACGGAAGTTGATCGCGCAGGGAGTCCAACTCTTCGATCGCTTGCCACGCCTCTTCAGCGCCACGGGTTTCCCATATTCGCTCTCCCACCGGAAAACCCCAATGAGTAAGCGTCTGACTAAACTCGGATTGTGACGATACGATTTCAGGTTGGCAGAAACCAAGTCCGTACAGGACAATGTTCAGTTTCCGCCGAGCGACCTCATTTCGGTCTAGCATTTTGACCGTACCCGCTGCCAAGTTCCGCGGGTTCTTAAATTCATCGAGCCCTGCTGTTCTGCGCTCAGCATTAATCCGATCGAATTCGTCGTTACGCATATAAATTTCTCCTCGAATTTCGATAACATCCGGGAGATACGCTCCTCTCAACTCTCGCGGCAGCTCCTCAATGAAGAGTACATTTGCCGTAATATCATCTCCCTCGGTCCCATTTCCTCGGGTCACTGCTCGAACCAGTTTTCCGTTTTCGTAAGTGATACTAACTGCAACCCCGTCTATCTTCGGCTCAACAACAAAATCGACCGAGACCACTTCCAGGCCTTTTTCAATTCTCTCTACAAACGCAAAAAAATCATCTTTCGAATACGTGTTATCCAGGCTAAGCATAGGAAGCCGATGAATATAAGATTCAAATCCTTCCATCAAGTCATCCCCTACCCGCTGTGTAGGGGTGTCATTCCGAACCCATTCGGGATGAGCCGCTTCTAATGCTTCCAAATCATGTTTCAGCTGGTCGTATTCCCAGTCAGATATTTCGGGATCCGCCTGGCGGTAGTATAGCTCATCGTGCTTCTCGATCTCATTTCTCAAAGCCCTGATTTCAGCCTCTACCTTCACGTCCTTCATTACCCTCCATTCAAGAGTTTCAGAAGCGGGACGCAAGTTCAGGTTACATACCCGCTAGACAATCGGATCGGTGACTTCGATTCTCGAACGAATACGCAAACGCTGAAATCTATTCAGTAATAATAAGACTAGGTAATTGCTTTCCCTCAGCACTTTACATAATATTCTTCTGTATCACTGTCCTCCTGTAGGTGCCGGAGAAAGTCGGAGCGGGCCGATTATACTGCAGGACCATCTGAATCCTGTGCAGTTCAGGAATATTAGGATACGGAATTTGACTGAGAATTGAGCCTTTGGCGATGTTGGAGAAACGAATAGTTTGGGGAGATCTTTTTTCGAATTTCTCTGCCGGGTCCACGTCGAATGCTTTACATAGATACGCCGTTAGTGATCCTCAGCTTAGCCGAAGGGTAGGGCGTCTCGAATCGTTTCCCTCGTGCGGGTGCCTCACCGTATAAGGGTTGCTTTTGGTTTGAAAACGGAGCTACCTATCATAGGATTATACGTGAGCTCAGTTCGTTTGCCGCTTCGCTCAATATCGGGAGCATCGTTTCCAACATTTCCTCTTCGCTAACCAGCGGTGCCTGAAGACCGATATTCATGGAGGCGATTACAGTTCCGTTCTGATCTCGCACCGGTGTCGCCAGCGATCGCAGACCAATCTCAAGCTCCTCATTTACTATTGCGTATCCTTGCTGATTTACGGTTTCCAGGATTTTCATAAGCTTATCGATGTCGGTGACGGTATATTTCGTATGAGCGATAATATCGGTGTTCCCTAGCAGTTCCTTTTGATCCGAGGGTGAAAGAGCGGCGATCAGAACCCTTCCCAATGACGTGCAATACGCTGGTAAGTGACTGCCAATCCCCAAGGAAACGGTCATAACTCGCCCGGCGGCGGATCGAGCGATATAGACGACATCGCTGCCGTCGAGAACTGCTAACGAGCAAGACTCACTAGCCTTTTCCTTTACCCGATTCAGATACTCCTGGGCGATCGAAAGCAGGGGATTCGCCGTTAAGTAGGTTTGACTCAAAGAAAGAATCTTTGGTTCCAGATAGTAGCCGGTTGCCGCTTGTCGGACATAGCCAAGTTCAGAGAGCGTGTACAAGCAACGACTCACAACTGCCCGGGACAAACCGGTACGTTTGCTGATTGCAGATGCGCTCAATCCAGTGGCGCTGTTCCGAAACGAAGAGAGTACTTCGATTCCTCGAGCCAAGGATGTCATGAAATTCGCGTCGCCCGAGCGGAATAAAGCTGGATTTCGACTCTGCATAGGATGTTGACTTTCAATAAAAATCAGTCAAATGTTCATTAATCGTACTTTTGTTCGATAATCGAACAGAAGTCAAGTAAGCAATGCCTGATTTCACATCATTACCGGATGCGATAGCGACCCACGTCGTCAGTGGGTCGACATTGTGCTTGGAGGGGTTCACGCATTTGATTCCCTTTGCGGCTGGCCATGAAATTATCCGTCAAGGAGTTACGGATTTGACGCTCGTTCGAATGACGCCGGACCTCATTTACGATCGCATGATCGGAATGGGCTGCGCCCGGAAGGCGATCTTCTCGTGGGGTGGAAACCCTGGAGTGGGTTCGCTGCATCGTTTCCGCGATGCGGTCGAGAATGGATGGCCGAACGCGATCGAGGTCGATGAGCGCAGTCATGCTGCGGTCGCTGCGGCTTATGCGGCAGGTGCGACGGGCTTGCCCTTGGGGATATTGCGTGGTTTCACGGGATCGGATCTGCCAGCCCAAAATCCGAGTATCCGTTTTTTGGAGTGCCCCTTTACCGGCGAGCGATTGGCTGCTACGCCAGCGATCAATCCGGATGTTACGGTTATTCATGCTCAGAAGGCCGATAGGAAAGGAAACGTTTTGCTCTGGGGAATTATCGGCGTACAAAAGGAGGCAGCCCTTGCCGCTCGATGCTGCATCGTTACGGTAGAAGAAATCGTGGACGATCTTAAAGCGCCGCTCAACGCCTGCATACTTCCATCATGGGTAATCACTGCGATTTGCGAAGTTCCAGGTGGAGCGTCTCCATCGTATTCCCATGGCTACTACGAGCGAGATAATACTGCTTATATCGAATGGGATGCGATCGCCAAGGATCGCGAGACCTTCTCGCGCTGGATGAAAAAAAACGTCTTGGACAACAGAGACTCCGGCGATACAAGTGAGGGATTCGCATCATGAGCGAAGCGACGCCAGAGGAGATAATGACAATCGCCGCCTCGCGACGGTTACGAGATCGATCCACTTGTTTTGTTGGAATCGGTATTCCCTCGATGGCAGCGAATCTCGCCCGGTTGACGCATGCTCCGGAGATTGTCCTCATTTACGAATCGGGAACGATCGGGGCCAAGCCAAGCGTATTGCCCTTGTCTATCGGCGACGGAGAATTGGCTGAAACGGCTGATGCCGTGGTATCCACGCCAGAGATATTTGCCTATTGGTTGCAGGGCGGACGTGTGGATGTCGGTTTTCTAGGAGCGGCTCAAGTAGACCGCTTCGCCAATTTGAACAGCACTGTCATTGGTGATTATGAAGACCCCAAGGTACGCCTACCGGGAGCAGGTGGAGCTCCTGAAATCGCTAGCCTAGCCAAGGAAACACTGATAACCATTAAACACAGCCCCCGAACATTGGTTGAACGAGTGGATTTTATTACATCGGCAGGATATTTGAATGGCGGGAACGCTCGAGAGAAAGCGGGACTCAAAGGAGGACCTACAGCTCTCATAACCGACCTGGGAGTCTTGGTTCCCGAAGAAGATACTCGAGAGCTGGTAGTTGCCCAATTGCACCCGGGGGTAACCAAAGTGAAGATCCAGGAAGAGACCGGCTGGGATATTAGGTTTCTGGACTCGGTATCCGAGATCGAACCGCCAAGCGGCTTGGAATTAACGGTCTTGCGCGACCTCCTCGCAAGGACGGAAGCAGCTAGAGCAATTAAGACGTGAGCGACTATGACCGATTCTAATACCAATGCTTGGATTTGCGATGCCATCCGAACGCCGATCGGACGCTATGGTGGTGCTTTGGCTTCGACGCGACCTGATGATTTGGCGGTCGCCACACTAAGGACCCTAATGGAACGCCGCCATCGGGTAGATTGGGGCGAGATCGACGACGTTATCTTTGGCTGCGCCAACCAAGCTGGAGAGGACAATCGGAATATCGCCCGCATGGCTGCCTTGCTAGCCGGACTCCCGGAAAACGTATCCGCTGTAACTGTAAATCGGCTTTGTGCTTCTGGACTGGAAGCGGTGTCGATTGCCGCGCGGACGATCAAGGCAGGTGAAGCCCGAATGTGTTTAGCTGGAGGGGTGGAATCGATGTCGCGGGCCCCTTTCGCGATGCTTAAGTCGACTAAGGCCTTCGATCGCTCTAATGAACTGGTGGATACGACTTTGGGTTGGCGATTCGTCCATCCCGATTTCGATGCCCGCTTCGGGACTGATTCCATGCTGGAAACGGGAGAGCATGTGGCCGAGCAATTCGGGGTATCTCGCGAAGATCAGGATGCCTTCGCCTTTCGTAGCCAATCTCGAACCGAGGCGGCGATCGAACGCGGCTTTTTCAAAGGGGAAATCGTTCCGGTAACCATTCCACGGGAAAAGAGTAATCTAATGGAAGTCGACCAGGACGAGCACCCACGCCCGGACACGACCCTGGAAAGTCTGGCACGGCTCAAACCCTTCGTAAAGCCGGATGGCACTATCACCGTAGGTAATGCTTCGGGAATCAACGATGGAGCCTGCACCCTGCTTGTTGCCGATGACAACACCGTTTCTAAGAATGGATTTGAACCATTGGCTCGAGTCGTCGCTACAGTCACGGTAGGGGTTGCTCCTCGAATTATGGGGATCGGCCCGGCGCCTGCGATTTCGAAGCTGCTTGAACGAACGGGAGTCAAGCTAGCTGAAATCGATGTTATCGAAATCAACGAAGCGTTCGCTTCTCAATCGCTTGCCTGCCTGAGAGAGCTTGGGTTGCCCGACGATGCCGATCACGTAAACCCGAATGGAGGGGCAATCGCCCTCGGTCATCCGCTGGGCATGAGCGGCGCCCGCGTGATAACTACCGCAGCGAGGCAACTAGCGGATATAGATGGGCGCTTCGCTATTTGCTCGATGTGTGTCGGTGTCGGGCAAGGAGTCGCTATGTTACTGGAACGTACAAGATGAGCGAGTCCGAGCGAAAAGTAGTTCTGATAACGGGATCCGCGACGGGCGTGGGCAGAGCCTGCGCTGTGAAATTCGCTTCGATAGGCTTCGATGTTGTGGTCAACTATCCTGGGGCAGACGAAGCGGAAGCTAACGAAACCGTTCGACTCGTGGAAGCTCGTGGAGTAAACGTGTTGCTATCGCGTTGCGATGTTAGCCGCGATGACGAAGTAGTGGCGATGCTAGCCGCTACGGAGAAAGCCTTCGGGCATCTCGATGTTCTGGTAAACGCCGCGGGGGCGACTGCCTTCGTGAAATATGAAGACCTTCACGGCCTCTCCGAGGAGCAATGGGATTCTATACTGGCCGTAAACACGAAGGGTCCCTTCTTCGTTACGAGAGCAGCGGTTCCTTTGCTCAAAGGCAGGAAGGGAGCAGCGGTAGTCAATGTTTCCTCGGTCGCTGGGATTTCTGGATTCGGATCCTCGATCGCTTATTGCGCGAGTAAGGGAGCTCTGAATACGCTGACGAAATCCTTGGCGAGAGCTTTGGCTCCGGAAATCCGCGTGAACGCCGTCTGTCCAGGGCCCATTGATAGCCGTTGGTTGCGTCAAGAAATGAGCGAGGAGGAAATTTCGGACCGAGTCTCCAGTTTTCCGATACCTAGATTGTCTTTGCCTGAAGACATCGCGGATACCGTAGCTTACTTGGCTGTTGGTACAGCCATGACAACAGGCCAGCTAATGGTTGTGGACGGAGGCCGAACGATGTAGGTATGCGGAGGTATTGGAGCAGTTATGCGAGCCCACGACTGATGTTCGGGCCAGGAGTCTTAAATGAGATAGGAAATGCGGTCTCCCAGATTGGAGGGCGTAGTGTTTTCATTGTTACGGATCCCGTTTTGGAGTCGCTGGGCATTGTCGATCGAGTGAAGAAGGCTGTGGATGGGGAAGTCGAGGTCTTCGCCGAAGGAGAAGTCGAGCCATCGACAAAGGCAGTTGCTCGATGTGCTGAGATCGCTCGCGAGTATGGTGCGGATGTGACCATAGCTATTGGCGGTGGGAGCAACATGGATTTGGCCAAACTGACATGTGCTACTGTATCATCGGGGAAGAATCCGGAAACGCTGTTGGGATTCGATCAGATCCCTGGTTCCGTGGGACCTCTTATTTGCGTTCCTACCACTTCAGGTACCGGCAGCGAGGTCTCCCACTCCGCGGTCATACGAAATTCCAGCAACGGGAAGAAGGAGGCGGCATTGAGCCACTATCTACGCCCTCAGGTTGCCGTTGTTGACCCGGAATTGACGCTCTCCTGCCCGAGGAAACTGACAGCAGAGAGCGGGATCGATGCTCTGACTCACGCTATCGAAGCGTATTTGGCGACCGACTATTCTTCTTTGACCCCTGGAAATAAGGGGACGCTGCCCTATGAAGGGAACCATCCTATGGGCGACCTCTACGCCGAAAAATGCATCGACCTAATTGGAAAGAGCTTTCTGGCAGCGGTCCACGAACCGCAGAACCTGGAGGCCCGAGCTGATATGGCTTTAGCAGCTACCTTGGGCGGGCTTGCGTTCTCAAATTGCGGTGTGGCTCTGGCCCATGCATTGGAGTATCCAATTGGAAATCGCTATAAGAGCGCCCACGGAGCGGGCAATGGAATCGTTTTGCCTGAAGTAATGCGATTCTTCGAGAAGACGAGCGGAGATCGTCTTTCGGAAATCGGTCAGCTGTTGGGAGTAAGCTCTTCACCGAAAGCGGCGATTGAAGAGATATCTCGTTTACGCCGAGAGGCCGGGCTTCCCCAATGTCTTCGCGATATTGGAGCGGAGCAGAGCGACCTTGAAGACCTAGTAGCGATCTCGGCTTCGCTGAAGCGACTTATGGACCTTTCCCCTATATCCGCATCCGAGGCAGACTTGGGTAGCATTCTGAAAGCTTCCTTTTAGCGACTGTTGTCGAACCCATGAAACCCTACGTATTCGTTTTTATAATACTCTCATTCATCCTAGCTACGCTGGCGATAGCCCTCTCGATTGACTCGCCCGAGGCAGCTAGCGGTGCAGTACATCCCGATTTCGGAACGATGAGCCAAGGTGGCGATGCTGGTCGACATGAAGGCCGACTACTGGGCGGCTGGCTCTACGGCTCTCTGCAGATCGGATTATTTGTCTTGCTCATCGGCCAATGCGTGCCGTCTGGTAGATCGAAGCGATGGCTAATCGCGGCAAGCGGCGGTTTGTACCTAGCGGTTTACATTGGGTTGATTCTTTCGTATGGGAAGGGCGTCGAAGGCGCGCCATTCATTTTGGGATTCCCTTTCCCCACGGCTTGGCTGGTGTTTGGAATGTGGCCGATATCCGCGCTCTTCGCAGTTCTCTACACGACCCAATACGATAATTGGATCTACACTCCCGAAGATGCAAAACGTTTTCAGACCATAAAGGAACGCTACCAAGGAGACTCTGAGAATGGATCCTAACAGAATCATTCTACTCTGTGTTATCGCCTACATGGCCCTCTGTGTGACTATCGGCCTTTGGGCCTTGAAGCGGACTCGGAATACCAGCGATTTTTTCATGGCCAGTCGCAATTTGGGAGTGCTTATTACGGGAATCGCCCTCTTTTCGAGTATCATGAGTGGCTTCGGTTTCGTGGGGGGCCCAGGGCTCGTTTATAGAATGGGGATCAGCTCTTTTTGGATACTGGTTACCACGCCTATCGGTTTTGCTCTCGCATTTTTTCTCGTGGCGAAGCGGATAAGGCTTATCGCAGAGCTTCGCAATGCCATCTCGCTGCCCGATATCGCCGCCGCCCGCTACGGCTGCCCTAGGGTCCGAGGATTGGTCGCGGTCGCCATTTTGTGCGGAGTGATCGCCTATTTGGCGACGCAGATTCGGGCGATGGCCTTCGTACTCCAGGAGATTTTCGCTTCTAATGGGGTTTGGGGACATGATTCGGTTGTATTCTGCGTGGTCGTATCCTGCGCCGTGCTGGTTTTCTACTGTGTGACTGGCGGGATTATCGCTTCGGTTTACACCGACCTTTTTCAAGGGATCGTGATGGTGGTCGTTGCGGTGCTTATATTCGTGGGCGCGGTAGGGGCGATAGAAGGTGGAATGGGAGGAATGATGGAGATCATTCTCGAGGACAATGCCGAGGCGGCCGGACCGTGGGGTACGCTCGGGATGTTGGGGTGCCTGTCTTGGTTTTTCCTTTTCACGCTGGGCGTGGTTGGGCAGCCGCACGTGGTGACGAAGATGATGATGACCCGAAAAGTCGAGGACGCCAAAAGAACGCTTCCGATAACCTTGCTAGGCTATACGGTCACTGCGCTGCTATGGATCGGTATTGGAATGCTCATGCGGGCCGTCGTTCTCAATGGGAGCCAAGCGGAGCTTGCTCGAGCAGACGATGCGGCGGCGGTCTTTCTGCAGAGCTATGCGCATCCCGTGTTAGCCGGACTTGTATTCGCGGGATTGTTTGCTGCTATCATGTCCACTGCGGATGGGTTCCTGAATATTGGGGCCGCTGCGATTGCGCATGATATCCCAAGAGCGTTAACCGGAAACTCAATACGGTGCGAGCTAATGTGGGCCCGTATCGCGACTGTGGTTCTCGCTATTCTTGCGTCGGTTTTCGCTTTGCAGTCACCCATTCAGCTGATTGGCCAATTAGGGGCCTTTGGTTGGGGCGTTTTCGCATCGGCTTTGGTCCCAGTAATCGGCTTAGGCTTGAATTGGCGCGGCGGATCTAGGAAAGCCGCCTTGGCGGCTATCATTTTCAGCCTCGCTGCTAATGGGGGAATCGTTATCGCACAAATGGCCGGTTTCTCTATCCCCTACGGCGTTTCGGGAGGAGCGCTTGCGTTGATGGGGTCTACCCTGGTTTTCGTGGGGATTTCCTTGGCTTCGAAAGACGATTCGTTTAGCCCCGATATTGAGGAAGTGATGAAATTATAGTTACGCCGAAAAGGAGGTACTGAGAATGAAACTATACACTAAAGGGGCTTGGCGAGGGGGAGATGACTCGATCGAGGTAATCAATCCGTTCGATGGGCAAATCGTGGATACCGTTCCCAGGGCGACGGCCCAGGATGTGGAAGAGGCCATCGAATCGGCTCAAAGAGGCGCGGAGGAAATGAAGTCCTTAACGGGCTACGAGCGTTTCGAGATCCTCAGTCGGGCTACGGCTCTGCTCCGCCAAAGGGCGGATGAGATAGCTCGGACTTTGAGCATGGAGGAAGGGAAGCCATTGGCTGAAGCCCTCTTCGAGGTCGATCGCTCAGCCCTAACTCTCGAGTTGAGCAGCGAGGAGGCGAAGCGACTCTCGGGAGAGGTGCTGCCACTGGATGGCGGCAAAGGAGTTAAGAACAAACTTGGCTTCACTTTGCGTGTCCCCTGTGGGGTAATCGCAGCGATCGCCCCGTTCAACTTTCCGCTTAATCTGGTTTGCCACAAGGTTGGGCCAGCGATCGCGGCAGGCAATTCTGTGATACTGAAGCCGGCTAGCGATACGCCTTTGGTGGCCCTTAAGTTAGTTGAAATTTTGCTGGAAGCGGGACTCCCTCCGCTTGGGATATCTTGTCTCACGGGGAGCGGTGCCTTGATTGGCGAGAAGATTTGCTCCGACCCACGCGTTCGTAAGATTTCCTTTACGGGGAGCAAAGAGGTTGGCGAGCGCATCTGTGCTATCGCAGGCATTAAGAAAGTGACGATGGAGTTGGGGTCGAATTGCCCCCTCGTTGTTCTTCCCGATGCGGATTTGAATGAAGTCGCCAATCTGGCGGTTTCCTCGGCTTACACCAACGCGGGCCAGGTATGTATATCGGCGCAGCGGTTGATCGTGGTGGACTCCGTTCGCGAAGCGCTCATCGAAACGATGAAGCCCAAGGTGGAGGCCCTAAAAGCGGGGGACCAGTTGCTCGAAGAGACGGGCATTGGCCCAATGATACGGAAGTCGGATGCATCCAGGGTTGAAAGTTGGATACAGGAGGCTGTGGGTGATGGAGCCCAATTGGTATGCGGGGGGGAGAGGGATGGCGCTCTCATGCAGCCGACGCTGCTCGACGGAGCGACTCCCGACATGCGCGTGTGCCGCGAAGAGCTGTTCGGCCCTGCGGTATCGGTGATGAGTGTCTCGAGCATAGACGAAGCCATTCGTTTGGCGAATGATACGGAATTCGGTTTGAGCGCAGGTTTGTTCACAAAGGATATCGATGCTGCCATGCGTTTTGCTCGGGAGGTGGACAGTGGCAATATTCACATCAACTGGGGACCGTTATGGCGGACCGATGCCATGCCTTACGGGGGGATGAAGGGAAGCGGTACGGGCAAGGAAGGCCCGAAATACGCGATCGAAGAAATGACTGAAATGAAATCGGTGGTCATCCATTCCAAATAAACCAATATAGTTATGAAAATCGTCCGCTCTCTATTTTGCGTAGTCGCTTTTAGTTGTCTTGCGCTGGTTCATGCTTCTCCCGTTCAGGTAGACTCGGGGAAAATATCCGGCATCGCATTGGATGCTGACTCAGGTTTGCAGGTATATCGCGGCATACCGTATGCGAAACCTCCTATTGGCGACTTGAGATGGCGTCCTCCGCAGGCCGTCGAGTCCTGGAAAGGCGTTCGCGCTTGCGATACCTTTGGCCCGGCGAGTATCCAGAAAACGGGCCGAAACGCCACGCAGGAGCAGAGCGAAGATTGCCTCTACCTTAACGTATGGACAACCAAAGGCGGGGACGAATCCGCCAAGCTTCCCGTCATGGTTTGGATACACGGAGGCGGGTTGAATAGGGGTAAGGGAAATGGGGCAGTTTCCGATGGAACCGCTTTTGCCCAAAGCGGTGTCGTCCTGGTATCGATAAACTATCGTCTCGGCGCCCTGGGGTTTCTCGCTCACCCCGCGCTGTCGGCGGAATCCCCTAGCGGAGTTTCGGGCAACTACGGTTTTCTCGACCAGATAGCGTCT
>Ga0213868_10004651_pt1 | contig 12523 bp, 16 predicted proteins | sample PICome_9_FD_160087 | JGI IMG/M metagenome (GOLD analysis project Ga0213868, IMG submission 160087) | Coastal seawater microbial communities near Pivers Island, North Carolina, United States - PICO127 | ecosystem: Environmental > Aquatic > Marine > Coastal | place: USA: North Carolina...
CTACAATGGCAGAAATAGAGTACGCAGGAGTTAAGGTAGGGGGTAGTAAGGCTCTACTAATAATACCCCTCTTAGGGACAATCCTTGGAGCTCTGTGGGGTGGTTTTGAAGTATATCAGAGATACTTAGATATGGAAGCTAAGATTGCTGCGTTTGAGTCACCTGATTTATCTAGTATAGAAAAAGATTTAGCAGTTATAAACGAACACATGGAAACAGTAAATGTACACATGGAGTTTGTTAGCAAAGAAATTGATTTGTTTACACAAGAAGTTGAATCAGTAAAAGATAATGTTGATGAACAAATTAAATATGTAAAAGAAGTCAAGGTAGAAGTTAGAGAAGATATGCGACACCTTGAAAGTATTGTTAATGATGTTGAATCAGATTTACAGGAACAGCAAAAAGATATTAAAGAGATGATTGACATTGCTGAAAAAAGATTTGATGACAGAAGAGATTCTCTTTATTCTGATACAGATAGAAAGATTAAAGAGTTAGAAAAGAGGCTTGGAAGTAAACTACAAAGAGCCTTAGATAACCCACTAGCAAACTAAGGAGATAATATGGGATACGGTAAAAAACCAAAGAAAAAATAATGGCACTTACTCAAAGACAAAAAACTGCAATGGAAAGACACAAAGAACACCATACTGCTAAACATATGAGAGAAATGAGAAGGCTAATGAATAATGGTAAAACATTTACAGAGTCACATAGAATAGCTATGAAACGAGTGGGGCGTTGATTAATGGAAGAAAAACTTAATCGTATGCAATTACAATTAGACAAGCACTCTGGACAAATAGCAAAGCTGTTTAGCAAGATTGATGACACTAATTTATGCATACAAAAAATTAACACTTCTTTACTTCAGATTAAATGGGGTGTCTTTGGTGCATTTGCTTGGTACATTATAGGACAAGTAGGAATTATAGAAGCATTGAGGTTAGCTATATGATAGCATTTTTAACTAATGTAGCACCAATAGCACTAGGCTTTGTTGCTAAGTTGTTTGCACTTAAAAGTCAAGCAGCAGCAGAAAACCAAAAGCTAATGATACAGAACTTGCAAGCACGCAATGATTCTATTAATCAAGCAAGAGATAGGGCAGACAAAGAAAGTCCTATGGCTGCCCTTAATCGTAGAGTCATTATTTTTGTTATCTTAGCACTTATAATATTTACACAAGTAGCACCAGTGTGGTTTAATGTGCCTACAGTTATACCTAATACTATAGAAGGGTTTAGTTTCTTTGGTATACAATTTACACCAGACATAGTAGAGTATATAGAAATACAAGCAGGCTCAGTATTAAAGATGGATGAAATCTTTGGGTGGGCAACAATGATTATAGAATTTTATTTTGGTGCACAATTAGCCAAGGGGAAGTAGATGACATACAGACAAATTATTAACTCAGTATTACGTAGGTTAAGAGAAGATAGTATAGGCAGTGACTGGTCAGGTGCACTAATAGATGCTGCTGGTCCATCAGACTACCAAGTATTAATAGGTGACTTTGTTAATGAAGTTAAAAGAGAAGTAGAAGATGCTTGGGACTGGACATCATTAAGACGTGTAGAAACAGTAGCTACTGTAGCTGATTCACGAACTTATACTATACCGGGTACTTCACAAAGAACTAGATTACTATCAGTACAGGAACAAGAACAAGGACAAATGTTACAAGGCGTACCTGATTCTTGGATTAGGTCAACTCAATACCCTAGTCCTGATAGCTCAGGTGTTCCTTCTTACTTTTCTATTAATTCAACTGTTAGTGGATTAGGAGAAGTAGGTGCTTTAAGAGCACAATTATATCCTAAACCTGACCAAGTTTATAATGTTAATTATTATGTAGTTGACCCACAAGATGATTTAACAAATGCAACAGATACCTTGACATGTCCTGAGTTTCCTGTTATAATGGGGGTATGGGCACGAGCTATCGCTGAACGTGGCGAAGATGGTGGAACATTATCAGACTTAGCACAGATGCAGTATCAACAAGCATTGTCAGATGCAATTCAACAAGATGTAGGCAGACACTCAGATGAGGTAATTTGGAATGGCGTCTAAACCAATACAACCCCTTGTATTAGACTCTATAGGTATCTATGGATTAAACAGGCAGTCGTCAGCTGCTAGTTTACCACCACAGTTCTTAACAACAGCTAACAATATTATGTTAGATGAGAAAGGACGTGTAACTACTAGAGAAGGAATAAAACAAGTAACAGATAATGTACATACTGGCAGTTTAGATACTGACGGTAATCCTACAGCTAATACATTAAAAGTTAAATCATTAGGTGAGTATAGAAGTGCAACAGGAGCTACTACTTTGTTTGCAGGAGCAGGTGCTAATCTTTATAAAATAAACGTAGCTAATACTCCTTACACTTTAGACGCACAAACTTTTGGTGGTTCTGCAACTACTAAAACTGATGGCAACTGGCAATTTACAAACTTTAATAACCAGTTTTATGGGGTACAATCTGGAAACAAACCTGTTAATTATGATGGCACTACATGGAAAGATTTAGAAGATGTAGGAAGTTATGCTGCTCCTGCAGGAGTCACTAACTTTACACCTTCTTGTGTTCTTGGAGAATTTGGAAGATTATGGACAGGAAACATAGGTGAAAATAAGGATGTTGTTTATTATTCTGATTTACTTATTGGTCACAAGTTTCAGGGTGGAAGTGCAGGAGCTATTGATTTAAAAGGAGTATGGTCAGGCGATGAAATAATCTCAATTAATGGCTTTATGGGTAAGCTTGTTATTTTTGGTAAAAATAATATAGTTATATTTAATGGTCCTTGGGATGTTAATTTTACTTCTACTGCTTCTACTTTTGGATTAGACGAAATTATTGAAGGTGTTGGTTGTGTAGCTAGAGATTCAATTCAGTTAGTTGGTGATGACATTGTATTTTTAAGTTCATCAGGTGTACGGTCATTAGGACGTACAATGCAACAAGACAAGATGCCACTAACAGATTTAAGTTTGGCTGTTAAAGATGAAATAAGAACACACACAGTTACTGCAGATTTAACTAGGGTTAAAGCTCAATATGACTTATCTACTGGAACATACATATTATCTTTTGGTGGAAAAAACATTGTTTATATATTTGATTTTAAAGCGTCAACTCCTGATGGTTCTCCTCGTATAACAACTTGGAATTTTGATAGTAAGAAAAATCCTGGAGCTTTGTTATCAACAGATGATTTTTTATATGTTGGTTTGGGTGATACAACTTACTTTGGTAAAGTAGCTACCTACTCAGGGTTTTATGATGTAGAGAAAAAAGATGTTACTGCTAGTTTTGGTACATCAAGTGCATGTACAACTGCTGGACACACGTGGGAATCTAATACTAGTAAATGCTATCAAGATATAGACAACACATATCAAGCAGATTTTAAAACTACATGGTTAGATTTTGAACAGCCGGGTATATCTAAATTTTTAAAAAGATTCTTAGCTATATGGTCAGGTGGTAAGAACATGAATGTAACACTTAACTGGTTTAGAGATTACAATGTTAATCCTACATCAGCTAACTTTACATTAGACCCTACTACTGGTGGAGTTAATTATTTGTGGGGACAAGGTAAGTATGGCAATGCCAAGTATGCTACTGCTTTCCAACCTACAGAGTACAAAGTATCTATGTCAAAAGCAGCTAAGGTTGTTAGACTACAGATAATACAAACGGTAAAGGGTTTTAAGGCTTCTTTACAAAACATTTCTATTTGGGCAAAACAAGGGAAGATAAGATGAGTAATTATAATTTACAAATAGCTTGGTCAGGTAAGGATGCTTTAAGTGATTCAGACCCAGACAAGATAGTTAGTGGTGGTGACTTTAATACAGAGTTTCTTGCGGTTAAAACTGCTGTTAATTCTAAAGCAGACTTAGCAAACACAAGTCAAGTAGTCACTGCTGCAACAGCAAGTGCAGGAACCAATACTAATCAAGTAGCAACAACAGCGTTTGTTACAGCAGCTATAACAGCAGATGCTTTACCTTCTACTTCTAATGGTTATGGAACTAGAACAGTAACTACAGGTGCACCTTCAGGCGGTTCAGACGGTGACATACATTATCAAGTAGCAAGCTAACATGGCTAAATCTTTAAACATAAAACACTCAGGTGCTTGGAAACAACCAACAAAGGTTTCTGTAAAACAGGGTGGTACATGGAAAGAAGTATTAACAGGTAGTGTTAAACAAGGCGGTGCTTGGAAACCTTTTTATCAAAGAAAATTTACATATACTGTTTCAAGCAACACAAACCAATTAGATTTAGATACAGCTTTAACTGCTGACAATAAACTAGGTGATGTAGATGTTGTTATTAATTCTGGAGTTTATGTTTACTCTAACTCTACAGGCACTCCTGCATTAAGAACAGGTAGTGGTGTAGCAGGTGTATTAACAATTATTAATAATGGCTATATTTACGGTGCTGGAGGCACTGGAGGTACTGGAGGCTCTCCTGCTAATAATGGCGGTTCAGGTGGTAATGGCGGTACAGCTTTATACTTAGAAAAAGATATTATTTTAACCAACAACTCCAACGAAATTAAAGGTGGCGGTGGCGGTGGAGGAGGCGGTGGCGGTGCTAGAGCTGACCAAATTTTTTCTGACTCTGACCACGCTGGTGGTGGTGGAGGCGGAGGTGGACAATCCTTTGGCTCTGGTGGAGCAAGAAATGCTACTTGTAGTGGTTCACAATGTAATGCTGCTTCTGCTAATGGTTCAGCAGGAACTCTTTCAGGAGCAGGTTCAGGTGGAAGGGGAGCAGATGTAGATGGTGATGCACAAGCAGGCTCTGGAGGAAATGGAGGAGCAGTAGGTCAATCAGGTTCTACAGGACAAACTGCACCTAATGGAAATGAAGGAAGAGGTTCTGGTGGCTCAGGTGGTTCAGCAGGAACAGCAATAGTAACTAACGGTCACAGTACCAGTTAAATAGGAGAATAAGACATGGCAGCATGGATGAAATTAGGAGCAAGCTTATTAAGCGGAGTTTTAGCTAATAGAGAAGCAAAAAAGGCTCAAGGTGCAGCTAATGAAGCAGCTGATTTTGCACTAAGTGAAAGTCAACTAAGAGAATACCAAGGATTGTTTGGTGGCTATGACCCTGATAGCGGTGAGTATTTAAACACTGAATTTGGTGATATGATGAACCAATACATGAATAGAAGCACAAACGCTTTTAATCAAATTGGTAATTTTAGTCCTGAACAGTATGCTGAACAAATGTATCAAACAGACTTAGCATTGCTTAATCCTGAGTTTGAGCAACAAGCTTTAGAACAAGAATCAAGATTAGCACAACAAGGAAGATTAGGAACAACAGGTGGAGCAGGTGCTTATGGTGGTTTAATGCAAGCACAAAACATGAACAGAATGAAGGCACGTCAACAATCCTATGTTAAATCACAGCAACAACTAGATAATATGAGGCGTAGACAACAAGAAGATATGATGGCTGCTATAGGCATAGGTCAATTAGCTACTCCTTATGGAAAAATGTCTATAGACCAAGCAAGATTTAGAAGTGGCAATGCTTGGAATGCAGCTAACATGAGGTCAGGTGCAGCTCTAGGAAGAGCAGGAGCTATGGCTGGCTTGTATGGTAGTGCTTTAAAAGGTTTTAATAGTCAAGAAAACATAAGTAATCCATTTGCAGGTATGTTTAGTAGAAATAGATATACTCCACCTGTCGGAACTTCTGGCTACAACATACATTCTATGGGAAAGTAGAATCCCCTATAGGTAAAATAACACCTTACGGGGGAGCAGGTTACGAAGAATTTACAATAGATGATAGCTATGGAAATTTTACTATGAGTGACACTGGTGTACCTTTTTCAAGAAGATTTAACACAGGTCTTTTACAGTATTCACCCAATTATTAAAAAGGAATAATTATGGCAACACAATCAATGTTTGGAAATCAATACCAACAAGCAATTATTGATGAACAAAACCAAAGAAGGAATCAAGCTCAAACTGGTGGGCTTACTGGTTGGGCAGCAATTACTAATGCCATGTCTGGTATAGGTAGTGAAATAGGTTTTGAAAGTGGACAAGCCATGGGTGGTATGACACCTGCTCAAATGCAACAAGCTAATTATCAATCAATTATAGATAGTGTTCCTAACTTTGACCCTACCAATTCTGAGAGTGTTTCACAAATGGCTTCAGCAATGTGGACTGGTGGTGAGTATGATATGGCAATGCAGTTTTATGATAGAAGTCAAGACATGAAAGCTGCTGACCTTCAAGTAGATATTGCAGAAATACAACTAGACAAGTTAAAAAATCCTGACAGAAAAATGACTCAGTTAGGAGATGGTTATTTTTATTGGACAGATACTTTAGGTAGTGCAGAAGGTCCACAAAGAGTTGATTCTAGCATAGTTAAAAAAACAGAACAAAAGTCAGCTGAGTTTCAAGCTTTAAATCAAAAGAGAGATGAGCTGATTAAAGAACACGGTGAAACTTTAGGAAATGAGAAGTTCTTAGAATACGCACAAGGTTTAGACGTTGAAACAGCAAGTGCAGGAACTAAAAATGCAATAGGAACTACAATCTTCCAAGCTACTATGAAAAACAGAGATGCTATTGCAGATAAACTAGGTAAGATAAGCACAGGCATAAGTCAGTTTGCTCAAGCCAAATCAGGCTCTGCAGCAGCAGGTGAAATTGCTGAAACATTAATCGCACAGATTTTTGAGGACAAGCGACAAGCTACTTCTGAAATTAGAAGAATAGCTAGTGCTGGTAATTTAGTAGAGAATGTAACTGACTTTGCAAATACTGTTTTCAGCGGTGTTAAGACAGCAGAGCATTACCAAGCCTTTATAAAGACTTTACAAATATATGAACAAGAGCAAATGAAAAAATACAATTCAAGTAATGAGTCTTTAAAACAGATAGGAATTGATTATAGTTTTGATGTTCCTGAGTCAGTTTTTCAAGTTTACACCCCAAGAGATGGAAGCACAAAAGAAAAAATAAAACAATGGAATCCTGAAACACAAACATTTGACTTAGTAGATAGATAAGGAATAAAATGGCTCAAGAATACCAAGAAATTAAAGTTGGCAATGAAATATTAAGGTTTCCTGCAGAGATGTCTGATGATGATATTGCAAAAGCAATTCAAGGAGATACAAGCATACAAGCTCAATTAGCAGATGATGCTATAGAGTATGAAGAAGGACTATACACAGGAAAAATGAAAGCCGGTGTAACAGCTAGTCTTTCCTTTTTTGAAGCTGTTGCTGAAAATCCGATATGGTCTAAAATATATGATGACATGACCACAGTTGGTGGTACCGGTGAGTTAGATGCTCCGGGAAGTGTTAAGGCAATGGGAACTCAGTTTACACAGGACTTTGAAGAGAATGAAATGAAATGGGCAGAAAGGACTGCTGATTTCTTTGGTTGGGACCAATACGACATAAATTTACTTCCTAAAGACCAAATAGAAGCAACTTTAGCTACTGGTGCTTACATGATGACAGACCCTTTAGTTTTAGCTAGTAAGGCTAAAAGCGTAGGTGAGTTTGTTTTAAAAATTCCTTATTCTATGGCACAGTGGGCAGGTATTGGAGCCACTTCTTCAGTTGCTGCTCAAACAGCAGGGCAAGTAGAAGAAGCAATTAGGGGAGAAGATTCAGGAGTATCAAGCACAATAGCAGGAGTATCTTCAGCAATTCTTACTGGTAAATATACTCAGCCAGTTGTTAATACAATGGCTACAAAGACAAAAGACTTGTTATCAGGGAAAGGTTTTAAAAATGAAGCTAGTCTTATAAAGTCTACCATTGAAACCCAATCACAAAAGTTTGCACATGCTAACATTAAAAATATACTAAAGGAAGTGTCAAAAGTAGAAGGTAAAGATGTAGAAGTAATAATGCAAGATTTTGCTAAGATTTCTCATTATTTTGATGATGTTGATATACCTTTCTTTTTAGCTATGTCCGACAACCCTGTAGTTGCAGGTGAGCTTAATAAACTAATTAGAAAAAATCCTTCAGTAAGAGCTCAAGTAGAAGATGAGATAACAAAGATTGTTAATGCTATTGAAGGAAAAGCAAATAGAATGTTTGGTGTTCCAATAGTAGGTAAATCTTTAGAGGAAGCAATTCCTACTTCCGTAGTAAGAACTGAATTATGGTATAGACTAGATAATTTAAAAACTAACATGGCTAAAACTCAGGATAAGATTGATGAGTTAGGAGCTAACTATCTTCCTGCAAGCACAATGGCACAGAGAGGAAAAGAAATTGAAGCATTAGTTAAGTTAAAAAAGGAACAGGCTAGAGCAGTAAGAGAGCTTGAGTATTCAGCAATATTAAACTCAGCTAAGAAAAACAATGTAAAAATGCCTAAAGAGGGTGTAGAGCAGATTTGGAGGTATGTTGACTCTTTACAACTACAAAACAAATTTGGTGTAGGAACTGTATTAGAGTCTAAGATTAGAACATTGTTAAGACCAACAGTAAAAACTACAAAAACTAAAGACGCATCAGGTAAGACTGTTACAACAAGAACAGAAACATTTAAACCAATGACTTTTGCTGATGTAAACTCTCTTAAAAAAGAAATTAATAAACAACTTAGAAGAAACCCTTCTGCTGACACTGTAAACATGTTACAAGATTTAAGAGATGTACTAGATGATGCAAGAACTACAATACCGGGAACTTATAGTTCAGCTTTAAAACTAGCAGATGAAAACTACTATAAGCATATTGGACTACCTTTTGGAGAGCAAGGCATAAAAGAAATATCAAGTGCTAAGTATGCTCAACAAATTGCTCCAGTTGTCGTTCAGAACGCAGAGTCTTTAAATCAGTTTTATAATGTTGTAGGTAGAGAAAAAGGTGTAGACATTGCTAAGAATGCTTTCTTAGCTGAAGTATATGAAAAGTCAGTTATTAATGGACAGCTACAGCCTAAACTACTTCAAAGTCTTATAAAGAAAAAGTCAGAGGTCATAGACTTAATTCCGGGTTTAAGAGATGAATTAAATCAGTCTGTAAATACACAAGGTTATTTATCTAACAGAATAAACACTCTTAATGAAGTATGGAAGTCACAAGAAAAGAAAATAGGCGACCATTTCTTACTAAAAGCAGGTGGTGTAGAAGGCTATCAGCCATCTGAAGTTGTTAATAGAATGGTCAACAACAGAGAATACATGTCTAAGATTATTGCTGATGTTGACAGACTTCCTAAGAATGTTCAAGGTCCTATAAGAAATACTATTAGGAGAGAGTTTGTAGAGCAACTACAAGCCATAGGAGCCAAGCAAGGTAAATCTTCTTTAGAGTGGCTAACTAACCCTGAGAACGCTTACACTATACAAAAAGTTATGGGTAAGGGTTTTCAGAATGATATGAGAGCATTTGCTAGGTTAAGCGATAAGATTAATAGACTTAGTCCTGAAAAAGTGGCTAATATGCCTACCAATCCTCTTTATGACGTTGTTCAAGCTAAGACAGGGGTAGACCTGCCTTCTATTGTTTCGTTAATAAGACGACCAATTATTAGTCCTCAGCAGAAAGCTGTTATATTAGCCTCTAGGATATGGACTGGTGGAAGAATGAGTAGAGCTGATAAACAAATGCAAGATATATTGTTCTCTGATTTAAAAGGAATTGAAGAGTTTTATAAACTAGAAAAACTAGCTAAAAAAACAAACATGTCTGATGAAGTATTGCTTAGTAAATACACAGACATATTGGTAAACATTGCTCCTAGATACTTTATGGCGGTTGAAGGAGATGTTAAGAGAGATGCAATTCAAGAAGATTTAGAAGAACAACAAATACAGTATCAAATGGGAATTTAACAAAGGAATTAGAAATGGCTGAAATGATGGGAATGATGAGTGGTGGTAATGATTTCTCTTGGAACTCTGATACTATCTTTGATAAGATAGGTAATCAAGAAAAGAGAGAAGAGTATTTAAGCGAGCTTAGTGGAACAGGAAACAATGAAAGAGAGATGATAGAGCAACTTCGTTCTTTAACTAAGCAAGAAATGAAGGCTGTTCTTTATGACTTACCCCCTGAAACAAGAGAAGAGTTTATAAACGATTATTATGGTTTACCTCAAATGAGTCCAGAAAACATGTCTGTGTCACCTGAAATGACAATTACTGGTCCTGAAACTGCTCCAAGTTCTGGCATGCTTCCTCCATTAGAACTTAAAGCTTCAATGAATTTGTAATGACTGGTCTTTTTAATTATGTAAAAGGTGGACTAACTGCAAAAAAGTTAGTGGATATTTTTACAAATAGAAAAAAACTTTCAGATGATGCTAAAAAGAAATCTGAGTTTGTTATGTCCTCTAAAGATAAGGATGGTAATTTAATTTATCCAAATGCTGATAAAGATTTATTATCACATTATTTTTTATCTGGACACATGACTAATGAAGTAGGTCCGGGTTTATCTTTCGCAATAGGAGTAGGTAAAGAAGCATTAGACAGTCAAAGATTTCCATATCTTAATCCCTCTCAAGGATATTTTAAGAACAGCACTGGTTTTTCTATGGATGATTTAGGAGCTGATTACGCAGGTGCAACAAACATGGACTTTAATGAAGCATATAAAAGAGGTTTGTTTACACATACCGAATCCGTACCGCAAAACAATGATTGGTCACAACCTTCTGTCTACGGTTACGGAGAAGGAAATTTTAAAAAGGTAATAGAAAAATTTAAGTAGATTTAGTAAGTAGGGTCATAAGTTTTACTAGACTAACTAGCTGTAACTTACTCGCATTATTATCCCCACCCATTACACTTTTCTTAGGAAGCTGAGGAAGGATTTCCTTTAGCTTATCAACAGGGAACACAAGGCTACAAATTAGCTCATTATCAAGAGTTAAGTTATGTACCCATAGGTCAGCCTCAGTTGCTTCTATTCCGCTTGGTTTGCCATAGCTTTGGCTCTCTATGCAGATGTTGCCAGTTTGTGCCCATCTGTCACGTTCTGTCTTTACTTCACAAGTTTTAGCACCAGAGAACATTTCATCAATGTATTTCTCCCATTGCTGTCCAAAGGACAAGTCAATGTCGAACTTCTTTAATTCTTTTATGTCTGTGCTTTTATTTAAAGGCATATTCTTTCCTTTTAGGTTTAAGTAGAATCTAGCAGTCCTGTCCAATTGAACAAGACCACTAGGATTTTTAGTAGGCTTACTTGCCTCCACTCGTTATATCTTTGTCGAGTAGTTTCCAAATAATGCCGGCTGCGATTATTCCTGCCAATCCTGCATTACCAAGTGTCCAAACAATATCAAGTATAGAACCAATTACATTTCCTGTAAGGAAGGCTACCTTTTGTCCAAAGATAATCTGTAACACAATTGATAAACTAATAAGTTTGATACCTACATCTATAGCACCATCAGCACCGTTTTTAAGTTTCTCTAACATATTTTACTCCTTTCTTTATTTGTAAAACAATAGGCTATACAAGCCACCCCTTTCTAAGAGCATCTAACCATATAACTATGTAGACTAGACACCCTGTAGAAATTATTCCGGCTAAAAAATAAACCGTGTACATAATTGATTCTAGTATTTTCATACTTCAAACCCTGTACAATTTATACTGTTCGCAGGAGAACACTTTAATTGTTCTTCCTTTTCTTGATGTATCTTCTCTTCAAAAGCACTACACGCTGACAATAATAATATTAACATTAGTGTCACTCCTCTATTATACCACATATTATTCTCCCAATTTAATTATTAAAAGTTGTAAAGCTAAAATAAGTAAGGCTGTTTCTATCATTCTATATCCCTCTCTTCTTCAACTAAATCAACTAATTCACATATACTACCAGTACAGGCTAGGGTTTTAGTGCTAACAGTTTGGTCAGTCAACTCATACTCGCTAATCAAATCCCAATTAACTTCCTTAGGCATCTTCCAAGCCAGTTCATCATGGGTTTTCTTATCACACTCTTCATAAGGTGCTTGTTGATATGAATGGTCTGAATGTGGTAGGAAGCTAACACCTGATACTTCATCGAAATGTTTGTAAACCCATGCACCTACTTCCATCCACTCATGTTCCCTAACACTAATAGTTACACTAGGCTTGTGCTCACAGTAGTATCTTTGATACATAAGCCATAAGTCTAACTGTTCTATAGCATTCCTTTCGTTCCTAGTAACAGCACCCTTAGGAGCTTTCATAGGGAAGGAGAATACTTTCACACTGTTAGGTTTCATCACATCAGGTTCAGCAGGTATGCCTTGGTCCTCCATTAGCTGTGCTATAGGGTCCTTAGCATCTGCTCTAACTCTACGGATATAGTAATCACTATGTCTGGTATGAATACCACTGGCACTATCAACTAACTGACTGACTGTACCACTAGGTTTAATAGCAGTAGTGGCAGTAGATTGTTGTATACCTAATAGCTCTGCCCAATGCTCGTTAGTCTTAACAGTTTCTTTCTTTA
>Ga0213868_10004655_pt1 | contig 12511 bp, 12 predicted proteins | sample PICome_9_FD_160087 | JGI IMG/M metagenome (GOLD analysis project Ga0213868, IMG submission 160087) | Coastal seawater microbial communities near Pivers Island, North Carolina, United States - PICO127 | ecosystem: Environmental > Aquatic > Marine > Coastal | place: USA: North Carolina...
AAGTCTCCATCTCGTTTTCCGTCGTCATTACCAAGTATGCAACCAAGCAAGGATCCATCATCATTACCAAGTATGCAACCAAGTACAGATCCATCTACTTCTCCATCATTGTTGCCAAGTGAGGATCCATCTAGTTCTCCATCATCATTGCCAAGTACGCAACCAAGCAAGGATCCATCTCGTTTTCCGTCGTCATTACCAAGTATGCAACCAAGCAGTGGCCCATCATCAGTACCAAGTATGCAACCAAGCAAAGATCCATCATCATTACCAAGTATACAGCCGAGTGAGGTTCCATCTACTTCTCCATCATCATTACCAAGTATGCAACCAAGCAAGTCTCCATCTCGTGTTCCGTCGTCATTACCAAGTATGCAACCAAGCAAGGATCCATCATCATTACCAAGTATGCAACCAAGCAAGAAACCGTCATCACTACCAAGTATACAACCAAGTGAGGATCCATCTAGTTCTCCATCATCATTACCAAGCATGCAGCCAAGCAAGTCTCCATCTCGTGTTCCGTCGTCATTACCAAGTATGCAACCAAGCAAGAAACCGTCATCACTACCAAGTATACAACCAAGTGAGGATCCATCTACTTCTCCATCATCATTACCAAGCATACAACCAAGCAAGTCTCCATCTCGTGTTCCGTCGTCATTACCAAGTATGCAACCAAGCAAGGATCCATCATCATTACCAAGTATGCAACCGAGTACAGACCCATCTACTTCTCCATCATTGTTGCCAAGTGAGGTTCCATCTACTTCTCCATCATCATTACCAAGCATGCAACCAAGCAAGGGCCCATCATCATTACCAAGTATGCAACCAAGCAAGGATCCATCATCATTACCAAGTATGCAACCAAGTAAAGACCCATCTACTTTCCCATCATTGATGCCAAGTGAGGATCCATCTACTTCTCCATCATCATTACCAAGTGCACAGCCCAGTAACTTACCGTCCTTTTCACCTAGCTCATCACCGACCTATATACCTACACTTACTGTCACGGAAAGTCCTACATTAGTTCCCTCCAGTGATCCGACACATTTTCCTTCCAGTCTCCCTACGGTTGTTCCATCAGCCGTACCGAGTCTCCTTCCATCACTTTCGCCTACAGCAATCCCAAGTATTGCTCCATCCAAAACTCCAACCAGCCTTCCGTCGCCGTCACCCTCTTTAAGACCTACTGATACTCCTACACTCAGCGTACATCCGTCTTTCAGTCCCACAATCTCAAAAAATCCTGCTTCAACAAATTTTCCTTCACATACACCTTCTGCATCTCCAACCGGTTATCCAACAATCTCATCCTCGCCAACCAAAGTCCCGTCTTCGACGCCTACAAGAGTTCCATCCAATTTTCCTTCCTTTAGCCCGTCAACGGCTCCGTCAAATTTTCCTTCGGTTAGTCCTTCAACCGTTCCTACTTTTAAACCCTCATTTCTGCCATCCGAAGCACCTTCTGATGAAGCATCTGCTTCACCAACACTTTCATTGGCCCCAACGCCAACTCCAACTTCCACTCCATCAGCATCTCCGACTGAATATCCCACCTCTGAACCCAGCATTTCACCGACAGCGCTGCCTTCGTCCACACCAAGTGTGACACCAACAGCCAAACCGTCGTCGTCCCCTACTACGTACCCAACGTCACTTCCTTCAAAGCAACCTTCCGACTTTCCATCCAGCTTTCCTTCAAAGTTACCGACATCTCGACCAAGTGAAGAGCCATCAACAGACCCTACTTCACATCCAAGTGTGACACCCACCGCGTTACCCTCTTTGGAGCCTAGTTCGTCACCAAGTATGTATCTTTATCAGTTCGATGGGGATAAGTGTAGATTTGATATTGAGTGCAGGATAGGAAGATGTGCATCGGGGTTCTGTTCATCAGGGGTGAGTCATCTTGTTCTCTCTTATCCATTTCATAATCTCCATATTTACTAACCACCCGTCTGACTCTTAGAGATTTAGGATGTCCTCAACCATTGAATCTGTTTCAGAAGCTACCTCTATTGGAATTGGTTACTCGAAAAAACTAATCGAAGGGCGTCGAGGAGGCGTTGCAATTGAGACTGATGACATTTTGCAGCTCTATGGAGATGTTAGGAACATTTACTCTTTCTCGAGTACTATTCTTGTGAATAAGTTTACAAGATTGAAATTTCGTATTCTCTTTCTTGCACCCGTGAGAGGCGTTGGTTTATGCGTCTACGAGCAAACGATTACTGTGGAGCCGCGTATTACCTGCCTAACAGTCAAACAAGGAATCATTTCCATTAATCCTAATGTAATGATTCAGAAGGACGACGAAAATGCTTTAGAGGGTAATCAGGTCAATCACGCATTAGCGATGCCAACATCACAGTCATCTGTTTATGGACCTGGGAATCCGGACAAAGCAGTAGATGGTGGTACTGCTCAGTACTTTAATTATGAGAACTGGGAACTGTAAGTGAAAAATTCATCAGATTTTTAATGACCTTGGACCTTCTTCTCATTCTCTTTTACGTTTAGCAACACTGTCACACATTCTGAATTAAGTGTAAATCCGTGGTGGGAAGTAAAATTTGATACTCCAAATATAATAAACAGAATTGTGATTTACAAGAGGACCGATGCGTATCAGGACGATTTATCATTTTCTTTGATTGAAATTTTTGATCTCAACGATATCTTAGTGGACAGCACCATACTGCAAGACGACGACAAGGACATCAGTGTATTGACATTAGAGAGGGATCAAGTTTCTGGTGTTCGGGTTCGGATAACGTTGTTAGGAGAGCACTTACGTATATTGTGTCTTGCCGAAGTTCAAATTTTTGGCCCTTTGTATGAATTCGATGTGCCGCTTGGTATTTTCTTTTCTTTTCCAGACAATACCAAGGCAAATCGAATCGCTATAATTCAAGATGACATTTTACCTAGCTCTGAAAATAGGTACCTTAAAAGTCCAGCGGATCTACAAGAACCCTCAACTCTTGTTTCCTCTATTCTTTTTTACGAAAATTCTTTGAATACAAGACTCGCAGTAAGTAATATCGAGAGTGTTTCGCTATAATAGTTTCAATTCTTAATTTTGATATTGTTTTTATTCGCAGGAATACAGTTGGTTACAAGTTTTTGACCGGGAACAGCTGAGTATTCAGGGTGGTTCTGAATACACAACTAGCAACAACGCCAAATATTACGTCCTGAAGGTAAAAGCAAACGAATTTATAGTGCGTATGTATAATGATGATAGCTTTCAAAAGACATATACGAGTACAAACGGAAATTTGCTCAGTGTAGCGATATCGGACAATGGCATAATTATTGCAGGCTTTGAAGACTCGATTTCTTCTTCTCTTGGTATAGTTCTCATCCTTGATGTGAATACAATGGAACTCTTGCCTCCGAAGCACAGTGAAGCATGGACAGCGGGCTTCGGCCATGGTGTTCACATAACTCCGGCAGCAGACATGATTGCGATCGGGGATCCCGTTGAAAACGAAGTATATACCTACAAATTAAATGCAAGATACTCTGTTGATTATTTATCGAAACAAGTAGTCAAAAGTCCAGACTCAGCATTTACCTCATTTGGTTGGAAAGTAGCCCTTTCGCACACTGGCGAGTCTCTTGCCGTTAGTTGCCCGGAAGCTCGTTTAGACAATAACGAAGTCGGTGCTATTTATGTCTATGTATACATCAACAATGATTGGATACTCATTCGACCAATCCTTTTCGGCGATCGAAATGGAGTTACTCGGCTTGGGTACGCAGGCATTGCAATTAATGAAAGTGAAGGCCGCGTGGATCTTTTAGATAAAACCGAGAATCGATATCAATTTGTGGTAAGTCATTAGTTCTGGCAGATATGACTTGGTTTCCAGTTATACTCAAAATTCATTTCAGTACGTTACATCTTGTTACGATATTTATGCATCAGGTGGCGGTGGGAACATGTTTAATCCAAGTTGCATTTGTGGCAATGGTTACAAATCTACTAACATCTCCTCCGAAAAAAATCTCATCGATATCGAAGATATTTGTGTTTTGTGCGATGCTGAAGAAGATTGCGGAGTTGCACCGAGTGCGTCTCCTTCTTCTGCCCCGACTCTTTCACATAAACCTTCAGCTAAACCAACTTTATCGTCAAAACCAACCGGTAGACCAACTGCTTCTATGAGTCCCTCCGGTTCACCGACAACAGTGAAGCCTACACTGAAGCCTACTAAATCGACATCTCCAACTCTGATTCCGAGTAGTACACCATCTTCATTTAACTCAATTTTCGATGGAGATCCATGTCGGTTCGATATAGAGTGCAGAACAGGTCACTGCGACGAAGGATATTGCCGTAAAGGAGTGAGTACAGTAACATTTGTCAAGTATTTTTTGTCGCACTTATCCGATCATCTAACACCATCATTAAGATATTTACAGTGGATGCTCAGGAAGACGACAGCGCACCTTTCTTCGATGTTAGTGCCTCAATGGTAAAAAGTATTCAAGGTATCGATGCTGGTGGTGTTTACGTCGATCAATTTACTAATAATATTTTCATTTACAGCAACGTTTACAAAATATATGAACTTTCCAAAGCAGTCGAAGTTAACAAATTTTCCTCTCTCAAATTTTCAAGTCAACGAAATTCTGCAGTAGCAAGCGTTAGTGTTTGTTTATACGAGAAAATTGAAGATGCAGTAAAAGAAGATGATTCAAAATGCTTAACAGCGGCTGATTCTGATGAAATATCAGAGATCAGTATTGGAGATATAGTAAATGATAGGAATACGTATATACGATTTATCGGCTTTAATCAAATTAATCAGGAGGTCGCTGACATTGGAGAGGCAGTCATATCCAACATCATAATTGAGGCTGGACCGAATACCGACATTATTGATGAAAATGGAAATTGTAAAGATCCATTTTCAGAAAATATCGAGAATGAATTCGGAGAAACGATTGGATGCATGTGTTTAGATGGATACGTTGCATCCAACGGTGGCAAGGAACAGATTCAGGAACGCTTTGATGCATGCGTTTCCTGCATCCAGTCACCGTATTGTTTTTTTGAGGGCGATACTTGTTCTGTTGACTCGGAATGTTTCGCAAATAATTGCTCGGACAATATTTGTTATTCGAGGGTGAGTCAAATTTATATCATGTTCCTCAACGTTCAAATTCAATGGCTAATGATTTTATTTATGAATTATCACAGACCTTGATCGCAAGTCTTCACACCGAAGATGTGCCAACCATACAAATACTTAATCTTAGTCAAGTGTCATCCATTATTGATAGATCATACAATATCGGTGGGGTTGTTGTTTTGAAAGAACTGAACTATTCCGGATTTCGGTTTTATGGAGACGGAACAGTTTTATACAGTTTTGAAACTCCTGTTGTTGTGAATAAATACTTTCATTTGCAATTTGATGTTGTTATAGAGCAGATACCTGATTTTATTAAAGTTTGTGTGTACGAAAATGAATCTGACCTCATCATGGAATATGAGCTTATAGGCTCAGAATACCGTTGCATAAATGTTCCAACGAAGACTCAGCTATTCGATGTGAATTTAGGTCCCCTTTTTGACTATCGTATGACCTCAATAAGGTACATGACGTTTAGTCAAGGCAAATACAATTTACCTAGATTCGCAAGAACCGTGTTCAAAAATGTTCATCTGTATCTTGGTAACAAAACCCCAATTATTGATGAAACGGGTCTCTGCTCTGATGGAAATGCTACAATAGTTGTTATTCCTGATGACGAAGCAAGAAAAAAATGCATGTGTGTAGACGGTTTTGTTGCATCAAATGGTGGAACTATATTAGGTGAATATGATACGTGTGTCCGTTGTCTTGGGGGCCGATACTGTACTCTAGACGGGGGACTTTGCGTTCGTAATAGAGATTGTATCATGGGACGGTGCGATGATGGTATCTGTACGCTTAGAGTAAGTCCAACATGGTTCATTTTTAATGCATCTAACCAACTGTCGCTAACATCGTTGATCTCAGGATATTCGTGTGCAAGCTACGGATATTAATTCAAATGTTGTCGCCGTTCGTGGTCGGCTTGCCTATGAAGACGCCGATAACATTGGGGGGATTGTAGTGCAACCTGACTATAAAATCAGGTTAATCGGCCAAGTCGGAAAATTTTATGAGCTAGCAGAACCGATTGCAGCAGACCGCTTTAGTATAATTACTTTTGATTTGCTTGGTATGGGGATTACTAATTCTAACAGGTTTACGGTATGTCTTTTTGAATCTATGAGCGAAAATGAGTTGTCATGTCCGTCACGATGTTATGAGGCACAATCTTCGAAGGGTGACCTAGCTTTAAAGAAGACTTTTCGTGAAAGAAAAGTAAGTATCCGATACATTGGATTCAGGCAAGCAACACAAAGAAATGGAGACATAACTGAGACAATACTTTCAAGCATTAATGTAGTTGCCGGTGTCCCTGAAAGTATTTACGATTCAAATGGGCATTGTATAGATCCGAATGCTCGTTTGAGAAATTTAAAAGGGAGATCGGAATGCGTATGTAACGATGGGTATTCAGCATCTAACGGGGGGAATATCCAGGGTGTATATGATGTATGTGTTGACTGTCATTCGGAGACTGATTGCGTTTTTGATAGCACGGTCACCACTGGAGAGACATGCGCGAGGGATCTAATGATAACACTTGAGGGAGGTCCATCAAGTCGCCCCCTTAAAGCATCAATCACACAAGTACGCAAAGATATTGCAGAGGCCGAGTCGATTGCTCGAGGCGGCACTTTCGTCCATGGTGATATCGACAACTCAATAACTCTTCATGGGGAAGCCCACAATACCTTCAGTTTGGTTACTTACCACACAATCGAACAGGTTTCAAGACTGAGATTCGATCTATCAATACTCGATGACATTATACCGTATGTCGCTGTTTGCTTCCTATCTTCATTACAAGAATTGGAGATATCGAATGATGTGAAGTGCATTTGCATGACTGCATGTTCTATCGATCACCTCAATCGACCACCTGATCTGCATTTTAATCTTGCTTTAGGAAAGACGGCAACGCAGTCATCTACCAGGGATGGAGCTGGAGAGGAAAATGCAAAAAACGCTGTGAATGGTGTGAAGACACAACCCAAAATATCAACGTATAATGACGCCATCTTTACGGCTTTTGAGACGAAGCCATACTGGGAGGTTTACCTTGAAAAAAGTTACAGAATTGAAGCAATAACGATTTACAAAAACATGGATATTTCCTACCAGGAATTGATTGGGTTTAATGTTGTCCTTTACGACGATACCGGTGAAGTTGTCTACTACGTTCTAGTGGATTATGGTCGAGGTTCAAATATTGTAAAGGTAATAGTTCCTCATATCGTTGCTTCGACAGTGAGAATTACGAAACAAAGTGAATCTGATGAAAGCATGCTAACATTTGTTGAAGTTGAGGTACATCGATCAATTTTTGAAGCAACGACGTTGTACGATATTCCAACAGGACAGCTCTTTCCCGGGAAGAATATCGAATATGTGACCTTCATATCGTTGATTAGTGAAAATTATGATTCCGAAGCCGAAGCCACATTCAGTAGAATACAACTGTTGTATGGAACGAGTCCCGATTGGAGCGAATCACCATCCGCTTCCTCTTTACCTACAGTATCAGCTGCACCGTCTAAAAGCCCTAGCGTGTCTCCCACTCGCTCACCATCATCTCAGCCATCCATTACGCCCACACAAGCGCCAACGCCTTCACCGTCAGTAAAGCCAAGCAGTAATCCAACTATAACCCCTTCAGAAGAACCGACTGTTCCTCAAACTGAGCATCCAAGTATGTTTCCATCTACTAAGCCATCATATGCACCTAGCTCAACATTTTCTCCGACGTTGACCTTGGCACCTTCCGCTTTACCCTCTTTACTTCCGTCTATGAAGCCAACGCTATCACAAAATCCAACGATTTCTACGGTTCCTTCATCATCACCACAACAACCCTCCTCAGTTCCGACATCATTACCATCAGAGCTACCAAGCAACAAACCGACGGGCACAACTATACCATCAAATGGACCCACTAAGCTTCCGACTTCAAACCCTTCACAAGCCCCTGATGATTTCCCTAGTTCTCTTCCGACAATTAGTCCAAGTTTCGATCCAACTAGAATTTCATCTCAGGCTCCTTCCAATGGTCTTAGTATCAAGCCATCTAATTCAAGATCATCCACACCTAGTTAAGGCACGGAGATAACGCTCCCACTGTATCATTGGTAAATTGTAAATTTCTATTTCTTAGCCGAAGGAAAGACTTTGATTTTTAAAATAAAATAAAATAAAAAAGTGTATAGTCACTTTTCGCTATAATACACTGCTACAATCAATATCACTTGAATTCATATTATCAACCTATTCAACTCTGCCGTAACTTTCTTCTTTACGAGAATAGTGAATCGAAGAGAAGAAAATTGTCCGTGTCGAAATCTTTTTCAGTTTATCAAATTTCTCTTACTTAGTCTCTCGTCGTAGAGCGTAGAGCACGACAGACGACAGCCGACAGACGAAATGAACCAGACACCAAGACCACAAGTCTAATACTAATACATACAATTGTATACATCAAAAAGAATGCAAAAGATGACCCAGCCAATTCACGTCCTTCGTGGTCTTTTACGGCATATTAAAGGAGCTCCAACTGGACCTAGTTCCAAAGTTACTCATCACTCAAAGCACAGTAAAAAAGCACTACTAAATCACGTTCTATCGGAATATCGAGCAGCTCAACACGTCCCAAAGGAACAGTCAAAATTCTTACAAAAGATGGCATATGATATCTTGACCCTGAAACAAGATTTGAAGGAACGAGGGCGGCTGCACGAACTTGATGGAGGTGCAGAAGTAAAGCTCACTCCGAAAGAAATGAGCAGACGTGCTGCTGCCCGGGCAGGTTTAAGTTTACCAATAGACACTCAAGAGGGATAACTAAGTAAGCAATATACTATTATTTTTATCGATGAAGTTCGAACAATACCTGACTCTTTTCAATGAAACTAAATAGTTCGTCCTTGAAGCAAGATGGATTATTTTAGTGTTCTAAAAGACGTTCCAATGTTACTATTTTTCACAATTTGTGTGTATTGGAAGGCACAGTTTATATCGCGAAATGAATGACCTTAATTAGCACCACTCAATGGCTTCAACCAATTACTTCCAGTTCCAGCCTGATGCATATACTTCACAGTGCTCACAAAGTTTTGCCATACCCATGGATAATACGCATATCTCACTCCATGCTTGGCACAAATCTCTCTCACTTTGGGAGCAATGAATGGATACCACGCACTGCTCATCCTTGGGAACAAGTGATGCTCCACTTGAAAGTTCAATCCACCAGTCAAAGCACCTGCAATAAATCCACCATATGTAGACGAAGTCTCCACTTGAGATTTGAACCAACAGATGGGTTCTCCAGATTCACGCTTGACTTTGGTGGGATCACGATCAACATGTTCAAAATTGTGACTCAGTGCGAAGAGACTCGCAAGCGTGAGTGATTCAGCACCTCCCATGACCAGAATGTGAAATACAGTTGTCAGAACATTATTCGATCCCCCATTGTAAATTGGACGAACAATGTTGAGATAAATGTAGGTAATACGCAATAGTGTTGCAAATACACGACGATTTTTGAGAAAATCGTTGTCCATTCGGATTCCAACGCTGTCAGCACCAGCATGCTTCAAAGTGAAAACTTGTGGATTGAGTACCATAGATAGCCAATACCCACTAAGGACTGGTAAGAAGAACAATGCCTGAAATTTGTGATAAAATTTACGTGCAGGATGTCCCATGGGATAATCATTGAACAAAAGCAATGGTTCCGCATTAAAAGAGTCGGGATCCATTTCATTGTGATTCGTGTAAGCATGGTGTGTCCAATGCTGGCACATCCAGTTCCACTTGCATCCACCTATGCAATCAGCACCAAAACCAAGCAAGTCATTGACCCATGGTTTCTTGGATGCTGCTCCATGATTGGCATCATGCTGAACATTCAGACCAATAAGAGCTTGTGCTACTCCAAATGCAACAGCAAGTCCGATAGATGTGGGTTTTGCTGTTGTCCATAAATAATCAAGGTAACAATACAATCCAATGTAGAAAAAGGCCCGGATGAAGTATCCCCAGGTTCCGAATTCTTTTCCACGACGTACAATTTTGAATACCTCTCGTTTGATTTCACGTTCAAATTCCGTATCGAATTTGTAACTGTTGGGTGAACACCAAGGAATGTAAGATAAGTAATATGTGCTTGGCATATGAACATTGAAAGATGGAAGGATCCAAACACACGTATTCCCAAGATTCTAGTGTACATTGAAATGGTTTATGAATACTGAATAAACTATATATAAATGTATATATATCACTTACTCATTTTTGGCATCGTGCACTTTTCCAACCACCTTCATCTTCTCCAAATGTTTCGAAGTATGATAAGGATGAATCATCTTATACTGCACAGTAACATCATTTCCACCAAATACAAATACAGAATCTCCTCCCGGATGGTTGAAAGACTTGAGATCATAAATGACATTGTCGATCACAATTTCCGTTGACTTAATGTCTTTATAAGAGATGAGATTGACTGTAGCACCATCGGTTTCATTTCTATCTTCAGATGGATGATTTGCAAATCTCTGACGAAGAGGTGAGGATCTAGCGTTGGGAGGCATTTTGGAAATGAGTCTTTTTGGAGATTATATTACAATATGAGTTTGGAGGAGGAACAAGGAACAAGGAACCACGGAACCACGTGTACACACTACTACGAAAACACATGAAAAGAAAAACGTGTCGATTTGGGTGACCGGTTCAAAGTTCGTCATCAAAACCCCGCGAAACGAATGCATTTTAGTTTATCATTCACGATGCTTCTTTGATGGGTTATGAGTTCCTTCGCTCCAAAGACAAGAGGTGCTCGGGGGCGGTCGGCGGTGCTCTCTCATTTTTTAGAACACACTTCACAGAACTGAGAACCGCAATTGAACTCTTTCATCATGACAAAAGCGAAACATCCATCAACACCAAAGCTCTCTCCAAATGAAAACAAATACATAAGCATCAGTGTCGGAAATACCAACTTGAGGTGGGCTTTACAAGATGTAAGAGATGAAGCACTTGAGGCGCAATATCACTGGAGTACACCACATATACAACAAAAAGATCTCGACACTATCAAAGATAAAGATGAACTATGTCAATTTCTTCTACGTTACTTACCGGAAGATGCTAGACTGTTTATCTTTGGTGCAGGAAGTACATTGGATGGTAGAGGTCATGAGAATGAACAGATGGCTGTTTCACAACGGGATTCTAGAGGGTATTCGGTATCGATCTATGTTGTTTCTTCCAACCCCACACAAACGGAATGTGTCAAGACGATGGTCAGCTGTATTCCAAGTACTGTACATGTGATGGAACCCAATGACTTTTTTACTGAGAACGAAGGGAGATATCAAGGCATGGGTATCGATAGAACCGCTGCACTTAGAGGTGCGATGGCAAAATATGGACGACCTGCGTTGGTTTTTGACGGTGGAACTGCGCTCACTTATACTGCAGTCGATGAAGTGGGGAATATTATGGGGGGAGGTATTACACCTGGGCTGCAAATGAGATTGAATGCTCTTTCTGAGAAATGTGAAAAGCTGGAACGTTTCGATATTCAACAGGAGGCACTGGAAGAACTCGACAAACGTCGGAAAAATCCAACTAGAAAAGTCTCTTGTTTCTCTTTAAATACTCGAGATGCCATCATTCATGGAATGATGTGCGAATTGCATAGTTCCATAAAGGAAATCATAAGAATTTGGTTAGATAAAACGAAGGGAAAGGGAGGGAAGAGTTCTCCGAAAAAGAGGACGAATTATTCCATGTTGAATTCTGATAGATACGTTTTATTTACAGGAGGTTCTGGTGAATTTCTAGAACAATTAGTCCGACCAAAATATGAATTAGTAGAGTCTTCGACTATCAACAATAATTTGTCAGGTAAACCATTTGATTATAAGACCGAATACTGCCTTGATCTGATACACCTTGGTGTAAACTGGTACCTAAGAAACGATTCTTCAGAAGTAAAATTATCAAGAGATGGAAAGACAAAGAAGCTTCATGCTGGGCCTCTGGTTGTCGATCTAGAGACATTTATTAAGAAACGAGTTGCAGGTTACTTCTCTGCATATCCTGATCAATTATTTCGAGGAACTGTTGCCTCTTATAGGGCTAACCTGGGTGAAGAACCTTTGTTTCACATTGTGTACGATGACGGTGATGAAGAGGAAGTGCTCTACATTGATAAAAATGCAAGTGAGGGCAGAGATTTGAAAAGATTACTTGCCACTTTTGAAAGATTTGGTGAAGAAGAGATAGATCCTAGAATGGAGCCATTGTCATTTATTTCCAGACGATTTGTGAAAAAAATGACAATG
>Ga0213868_10004656_pt1 | contig 12511 bp, 12 predicted proteins | sample PICome_9_FD_160087 | JGI IMG/M metagenome (GOLD analysis project Ga0213868, IMG submission 160087) | Coastal seawater microbial communities near Pivers Island, North Carolina, United States - PICO127 | ecosystem: Environmental > Aquatic > Marine > Coastal | place: USA: North Carolina...
CAAATTCACTCGTATCCGAGTGACTATGACTACTTCTTGGAGAAATCCGGCGCCCTCGACAACGAGCGGGCCGCTTTGGTTGCGGAGTAAGCACGCTCTCGGGTCATCTCTGTTCTCGACCGGATCCTCAAGGTCTCAGCGATTGGTATTCTTCTCTCGGTCGAGTCGCAGAAGGTCGCATACCGTGATCATCCTAGTTTGCAAACTATTGCCAGGCCCAAATACTTGAAAATTATGAAAAAAATGGTTTATTGGGTGGAATTAATAATTTACGACAATGGCTAACTCTGAAATCCTCCTTCGTGGCACCTTCTTGGCGGGCACGCTTACTCTCGCTAGCCTGATACTTGCTCAAGCCGGCAATCCTTGGGATTCGGAGCCCACCGAGATCCCTGAAGAGCAGTATGAAATTGCCGAGTCTGAAATCGCCCAGAATGAAGGGCGCAATCCGAAGAACCGTTTCGGCGTGCATGGCGGCATCGCTTTTGGCGTGAAAGCAAAGTTTATCTCGGGTGCCTTTACGGGAAACAAAATTGTGGCTGACGTCGATGAAGGGCCGGAAAGCGTCACGACGGTTGGCACTCGCAGCTCTGACGAAGAAAATGGTGCTCTCGGTGGCGACATCTTCTACGAGCGCATTCTCGGTGAGTCCAATATCGCTGTCGATGGTGTGAATGAGATGTGGGGAATCCACATCGGTGTTGGCTTCAATGAGTTTGGTTTCAAAGATACGGTTGGCGTTGACGTCCTCGGACAAGACGACGGTGGCTTCATTAATACCGGGAGCATCAACAATGAGCTCGATGCGGACATGTGGCGTGTCGACGTGGGCCTCTTTAAGGAAAGTTACCTCACGGACCGCCTCTATGCCAAGTTTGGTGCTGGTTTATCGGCAGCCTACATCGAGGCTGACTACACATTGAGCGGGCCGTTCAACTTTGCAGATCTCAATGACGATGATAGTGACTTTGTCTTCGGTGGTTATATCGACTTCACAGTGGGCTATGACATCACCCGGAACTGGAGCCTGTATGGTGGTGTTCGCTATCAGTATCTGACAGACTTTGAAGTTGGCAGCGTTGGTGCGGAAGCTGAAATCGAATTCGACCAAGCCTATATGGCCTTCCTCGGCCTACGATTCGCCTTCTAGGTTTGCTCGCGCAAGGCGAGCTTCGATCTCGTGACTTTAAGGATCCAGATGTTCGTGGATGAGCTTTTCGTAGGCGTCTTTTAGCTTACTCGACAGCGGCCCTGGACACTGTGGAAGCTCGCTCCCGTCGACGGTGCGAACCGGCTGAACTTCACGCAAGGTGGAAGTCAGAAATGCTTCTGTCGCTTCATTAAGGGCCCGTAGTGGCACATTGCGCTGGCTCGCGGTAAAGCCCTCTTTTTCACACAAATCGAGGACCAGCGCTCGGGTGACGCCGGGGAGGCAGCCCGATGAAATAGGCGGTGTGATGAGTTCGTCTTCGTAGACGATAAAGAGGTTGCTTCCGGTGCCCTCACATAAACTGCCTGCAGTGTTTGCGAAGATCGCTTCGGTGCCTCCTTGCTTCTTGGCATGAGCGAGAGCCACAACATTCTCCCCATAGGAAATGGTCTTGTGGTTTGTTAGAGCCCCATGCTCATTGCGTCTGTAGGGCACCGTGACGAGATGGGCTTCGGGACCGTGTGGCGGTAGGCTGGCATAGGCGACAATGAGTGTCGAACGCGCTTCTCCTTTCTCTGAGCCAAGGGGGGCCGGGCCGCCAGTCACCGTGATGCGAAGGCGTCCAGATGAGCTTCGATTAGCCTCAATGACCTCGTCAATAGCATTGGCCAATACCTCCTGTTCCGGGGCTTGAAGCCCTAGCACAGCGGTTGAACGTTCTAAGCGCTCACAATGACGACTTAGAGCAAATGGCTTCCCATTGTAGACGATGAGGGTTTCAAAGACACCATCGCCGGTTAGGAGACCGTGATCAAAAGGATCGATCCGTGCATCTGTGATGGCTTTGAGATTGCCATTTAACCATACGTGGGTGGAGGTAAAACTACCGTTACTCATCGACTCGCTCGCGAATAAACAAACCTACTTGGCCTCGAGGGCCTCAACGCTCACGATAAGCGTGATTTCATCGCCAATGTTAGGGATACCGAAGTTCATGCCGAAGTCTGTGCGCTGCACTTTAAAGGTCGCTTCAGCACCGACGATCTTGTCGCCTTTAGGAGACTTGCCTTCACCGTAAAACTCACCTGTAGCCGTGACTGTCTTGGTCACGCCTAACATCGTGAGGTCACCAGTCAGTTCGTAGCCCTTGTCGCTAACCTTCTTGATCGATTTGCTCTTAAACGTGATCTTATCAAACTCCTTCGCGTTGAAGAAATCGGGGCCGACGAGATGTTGATCTCGCTTCTTGCTATTTGTATCGATGCTTGTTGGATCGATGGTGATTTCTAAAACGCTTTTGGTAGGATCTGCAGCTTCGTAGTCTAACGAACCGTCAATCTTATTGAAGCGGCCCCAAGCATTGGCCGTCTGCATGTGCCGGACTTTGAAGAGAACGGAAGAGAAGACAGATTCAATTTTGAACTTCTCGCCCGCAAGAAGGCCGGAGGTCGAGGCGAGGAGGGCGAGGAGCGCGACTTTGAGGAAGCGAGGCTGATTCATGATGCCAGCCATTCTGGCCGGGGAATGGGACCATTCAAGGACTTAAAGGAATCGGATGATCGTGCTGCGACAGGTTCTCTGACTTCGACTCACCATGTGGATGCGAATTTCAGAATGCGTGAGAAGGTGGGACATGAATCCTTCTGCTGAAACGCTCATCGATCGGTTGGGGCTAGAGCCCTTGCCGGGCGAAGGTGGCTATTTCCGAGAAACCTACCGTGCTTTGGACCGCGTTGGGGAGAAGTCGTGTAGCACGGCGATCTACTATTTAATCACCCCGGACCAGTTCTCTGCCTTGCATCGATTGCCTTCGGATGAGGTTTGGCATTTCTACCTGGGTGACCCCGTTGTTCAGCTGCGACTGACAGAGGGGGATGGCCAATGGCAAGAGTTGGTCTTGGGTCAGGATATCTGCGCGCAGCCGACGCAGCTTCTCCAAACGACGGTGCCAGCGGGAGTCTGGCAGGGCACTTGTCTCGCGCCTGGTGGCAAATTTGCTCTGCTCGGTGCGACGATGGCTCCAGGATTCGATTTCGAGGACCTAGAATTAGGTGATCGAGAGAAACTCACTCGTCAGTTTCCTCATCAAGGGTCTCTTATTCGTACTTACACACGCAGCTAACCATGAGTCCATTCTCCTTAAAAGAGCGTTCGGCTTTGGTGACAGGTGGAGCCGTGAACATCGGTCGGGCGATTGTCGAAGCCCTCATTGAAGCTGGGGCGCGCGTTGCCATCGGCTACCGTTCGCATGAGGAAGATGCCAGGGCGCTGGCGGACGAGTTGGGCGAAATGGCCCATGCAGTGTCAATCGATGTGTGCTCTGAGGCTTCCATCGAAACGGCCATAGGTGACGTCGAGGCCTGCTTTGGTGGCTTGGACATCCTGGTAAATAACGCGGGGATCTTCAGCCTCCTTCCACAGAGTGAGGTGAGTGCTGAGGAATGGGATAGGATTTTCCAGGTCAATTCACGTGGAGTGTTCCTCGGCTCGAAGGTGGGGGCAGCGGCGATGCGCAAGCGCGGGGGAGGCGCTATCGTCAACATTGCGAGTATCAATGGTTTTCATCCAGGCTTTGGCAACACGGCTCACTATGATGCGAGCAAAGGGGCGGTTGTGGCCTACACGCGCTCACTCGCAGGAGAACTCGCTCCGGACAAGATTCGGGTGAATGGTGTTGCGCCTGGGCTGGTCGATTCTCCGGGGTTACGTGAATTCTTTCCCGATCTGGCAACGATGGTGGAGGAACGTACTCCTTCCAAGACGCTTACTACGGCAAAGGATGTGGCCCAAACCGTGGTCTTCCTTGCTTCGTCGGCAGCGCAACAGATGACGGGTGAGACGGTGGTCGTGGATGGAGGCTATCTCCTGACTTAGAACTAGCGCTTTCCTTAGTGGCCTTTGTTGGAAGAATGTCGGGGAACCTCTTGCGTGCCCTGTCAAATTCTCGTTGAATGGTCAGACGCGCATGGAAGGAGAAGTAAATTGGATTATCAAGGAGGTGCAGGAGGATTTGCTTCGGCAAGTTGATGTTGCCCCGGCGTCGGCGCAGCTCTCGCCATTAGTTCGTCGTTTGCTTGCTCAGCGAGGGCTGTCTGAGCCGGAAGCGATCGATCGATTTCTGAGCCCAAGGCTGAGCGATCTCTCCGATCCCTTTCTTATGCCGGACATGCAGCCGGCAGTGGATCGGTTGCTCAAGGCAATAGATGAGAACGAGCGGGTGGTACTCTATGGGGACTACGATGTGGATGGCGTGACTTCAGTGGCGCTGATCCAAGAAGTTCTCGGGAAGTATGGGCTAGAGTGTCAGGGCTTCCTGCCGCATCGGATGGATGAAGGTTATGGGGTGAGTAAGTCTGGGGTGGAGCGCTGTTTGAAAGATCATGACCCTCAGCTGATCATTGCCGTCGACTGTGGAACGACCTCAATTGAGGAGGTTGCCTATCTCAAGGAACATGCGGTCGACGTGGTGATTTGTGATCACCATGAGTGTAGCCAAGACGGGCGCCCCGATTGTGTTGCCTTGGTCAACCCGAAGGTGGGTGATGAGTATCATTATCTCTGCAGCGCGGGTGTGGTCTTCAAGGTTGCTCATGCCCTTCTCAAAACGCGGCCGAATCCCGCCCTGGACCTCAAGGATTACCTCGACATCGTCGCGTTGGGGACGGTGGCGGATATCGTACCCTTAGTAAGTGAAAATCGTATTCTTGTAAGGAAGGGGCTACATCGCTTACGCAAAACTGACAATTGTGGCCTCGTCGCTCTGAAACGTGAGACAAAGTTAGGCGAGCGCATTCAGACTTCAGACATTGGATTCCGGCTCGGGCCGCGTCTCAATGCCGCCGGCCGGTTGCATACGGCTCAATCCGCCTTGGATCTCTTGTTAGAAAGAGATCCCGCCGAAGCGAAGAGCATTGCGCAGAAGCTCGACCAACAGAATCGCGAGCGCCAGGAACTTGAATATCGCATGTACGACGAAGCCCTCGCGATGATCGAGAAAGGGCCACATCCGAGAGACCGGTGCTCCATAGTTCTGGGCTCGGATGATTGGCACCCAGGGGTCGTGGGCATTGTTGCCTCACGACTCATGCGCCGCTACCATCGCCCAACATTCGTCGTTGCATTCGACGAAACAGGCTTGGGAAAAGGAAGTGGCCGAAGTGTCGAGAAGATATCGTTAGTAAGTGCGCTTAATTCCTGCGACGATCTTCTCATCAAAGGCGGTGGGCATGAGATGGCAGCGGGTTTGAGTATTTGGAAACAGAATTTCCCAGACTTTCAGCAGCGCTTCGAAGAGATCGTGGCGGCTAATGCGCGCTCCGAGTATCTCATTCCGACGCTGTATGTAGATGCAGAGGTTCAGCTGACCGAGCTGACATTATCTTTGCTTGATAGCTACGAGATGATGGAGCCATTTGGTTCTCACAACCCTCAACCTACACTGCTGTGTCGCAATGTGAGTCTTGCTGGGGATCCAATCACAATTAGTAACAAACACCTGAGGCTAGAACTCTATCAAAATGGTACGATCCGTGATGCGGTCTATTTCGGTGCGGCTGAGCTAGAGTTGTCTGCGCCACCGTGGGATGTGGCGTTTACGATTCAGCGGAATGAGTACCGCGGGCGTGAGTCTCTTCAGATTCACGTGACCAACGTTCGCTCAAGTCAGTAGGAAACGATGGCGGATTGGCTGACCACACCGATCAATCAGTGGGCGAGCGTTTCTCTGACAGAGAAACAACGGTCCGCCTTGGCGAGTTTAGGATGCCATACCGTGGGTGATCTGCTACTTCATGTGCCGCGTCGCTATGAGGATAGGGTTCGATTCGAGTCTTTTCCCAACCAGCCCATGGATCGAGCGGTGTGCCTTTGTGGAATCATCACAGACACACAGAAACGCTTTGCGGGGAGACGTCGGTTCTTTGAGATCAAGTTGGAAAGTCTGGATCCGGGGCCCTTTGATGGCCCGCTGATTTGTCGATGGTTTGGCCTTCCTTGGGTGCAAAACCAACTGGCGGTTGGGCAGCAGATGGTGCTTTACGGCAAGCCGAAACTGAGCGGGCAGCGCTTGGTCATCGATCATCCCGAGTTTGAGCTCGTCGATGAACCACCAAATGAGGCGAGTGTCCATCTTGGCCGCATCGCTCCGGTTTATGCCCTGACCTCCGGTGTGAACCAACGAACGGTGCGGGAGTTGATCTATCAAGCATGCCAAGAAGTAACAGTGGAGATCGTGCCTGATATTCTCCCTCGAAGTGTAACTTCGGCTACGCGAGCCGAGATGCTGCAGCAGGTTCATTTCCCGGAGGCGGTGGAAGAAACGTCCCCGGCTCGTCGTTATCTCGCATTGGAAGAGTTCGTTCAGATTCAGCTAACGATACTTGCCCGGCGAGAAGACTATCGGAAGCAGCAAGGTATCAAGCATTGCGGTTCAGGTGAGTTGCTAGAGAAGTTTTACCAAACGCTGAGTTTCTCTCCCACCGGGGCGCAGGCCCGCGCGGTGGAAGAGATTAGAGAGGATTTGGAGCGTCCCGTTCCGATGAATCGACTGCTTCAGGGCGATGTGGGTTCCGGAAAGACGCTTGTCGCCATTTCCGCAATGCTCCTAGCGGTCGAGGATGGCTACCAGGCTGCGCTCATGGCGCCTACACAGATCCTGGCGGAACAGCATTACCAAGTGTTTTTGCGATGGCTGGAGCCTCTTGGCGTCCGTGTTAGTCTGAGAACAGCGGAGCGATCAGAAGATGGCTTTCTGCCGCTGCTGGCTGGGAGTGAAGAGCCTCAGATTTTGATTGGCACGCATGCGCTTCTCTATGAAAAGGTTGAGGTCGGCGAGAAATTGGGTTTAGTGATCGTGGACGAACAACATAAGTTTGGAGTGCTTCAACGCGGTAAGCTCATGGAGCGAGGGACCTTGCCTGACATCCTTGTCATGACCGCGACTCCCATTCCGCGAACCCTGACAATGACGTTGTATGGAGATCTGGATGTCTCGGTGCTGAACGAACTGCCCAAAGGCCGAGGCAAGATCATCACCATTGTACGCTCAGCAAACAAGACGCCGGACGCGGCCAAGTTTCTTCGGGAACAAGTCGCTGAAGGACGCCAAGCTTATATTGTCTATCCATTGATCGATGAATCGGAGAAGCTGAAGCTTTCTAGTGCCAGACAAGCGTTCGACGAGTGGCAGGAGCGACTGGGCAATGATATCACAGTAGGATTGCTTCATGGGAAGTTGTCGGGCGAGGAGAAGGACGCCGTCATGGAGAAGTTCCGATCGAACAAGGTACAGATTCTCGTGTCCACCACCGTGATCGAGGTGGGCGTCGACGTTCCCAACGCAAACACCATGATCATCTATCATGCAGAACGCTTTGGATTAGCGCAGTTGCACCAGTTGAGAGGGCGTATTGGTAGAGGCGAACACAAGTCCTACTGCGTGCTCATGCACACGCCGAAGCACGAGGGTGCAGAAGAGAAGCTCGCGATCCTCGCTGAGACCCGAGATGGGTTCAAGATCGCCGAGGCGGATCTTTCTCGCCGTGGGCCCGGTGACGTTCTTGGCACGGCCCAGAGTGGGTTGCCCGACCTGCGATTGGCCGAGTTTCTGACCGATGCGGAGCTCGTTCAGCAGGCGCGTGATACGGCCAAGGATATCTTGGTGGCCGATCCTAGCTTGGAATTGCCCGAACATTCTGGTCTAAAGACTTCTATCAGCCAGCGCCAGGGAGCACTGGCCAATGTGAGCTAGGCAAAGCCCTTTCGCAGCGGAAGGCGCAAGGCTTGCTGGGATCCGTATCGACGAGTGGAGGAACTCTTGCGAGTTCCGCTACAGCACTCATTTGAAACTTGCATTTCCTCAAGAACGCAAGAAGATGCAGAAATGAGAATCGTTATCGTTATTCTCGCTGTTCTTTCGAGTTGTCTGGCATTGTCGAATGCCAAGATTCAGCCTAAATACCATACAGTCTATTGGAAGAACGCCAAAGGCCGTGTGGTCTATGAGGGAAACTACAAGGTGAGCTTTGTGGGTAGGATGCCGGTTCTGAAGCTGGTTGAGAGCTTCTGCTATGGCCCCTTCGCCTACAAGTGTATGGCACCGGAGAAGATCGATCACGGCAATGGCATCTTTATCCGGAACTATCTCCCTCAGCCGACCTTATGCTGGGTGCCTGCGGGCTATAAAGTCTGCCTTCAGCCGGCCTATGTTCAACACGGGCCTATCAAGGTCCTACCTTACCTCTACTTGGATGCCATGACGGCGCCATGTAAGACGGCGATTCCAAAGTGGAAGGCGCCAGTTTTTTATCGTCCGGCACCGCTATTGCCCGTTATCCGTTGATGGCTGGAGTTGCGTACGCCTGAGAGTGGGGAGAGGCTTGCCCATGACTCTGCCCGAGAAACAGGCGCAATGGATTGAAGACTATCGGCTGATCGAGGATCCGCAGGAACGGCTATCCGCAATTGTAGATCGTGCACGCGGGCTACCCGTGTTGGAAATGGAACTCCGAACAGAGTCGAATCGCATTCAAGGCTGCGTTTCCCAGGTTTGGGTCCAGGGTGATGTTCAAGAGGGATGCTGTCACTTTACCATGGCTTCCGACTCAGCCATGGTTGGCGGATTGGTGGGCTTGCTAGTCTCACTCTATTCAGGGCATGCCCCTGAGGAAATCATCGCCACCGAACCGGAGATCCTCGAAGCGCTTCAGTTCAGTCGCCAGATCACGCCAACAAGGATGAATGGTTTAGCTCAGGTGCGCCTGGCGATCAAAGCCTATGCCTTACAGCAGCTCAAGGCGGCATGATTGATGCCCATCTTCATTTGCAGGATCCTCGTCTTCTCTCAGAAGCCGATACCATTGTGGAAACCTGTCGTGAAGTAGGTATTTCCCGGTTGATCGTTAATGGGACACGACCCGACGATTGGTCGATCGTGACGGAGCTAGCAGAACGCTTTCCCGAGGTCCACGCGAGTTTCGGTTTACATCCCTGGTATGTGAATGAGGCGCCTACTGGCTGGGAGGCTTTATTAGAAGATTGTCTCCACCAAGGAGCCGTCGGAGTTGGCGAGATCGGCCTCGACCAATGGATACGAGGCTATGACATCGATCTCCAGAAAGCGTGTTTCAAGTCGCAGCTGCGAATGGGGGTCGCGCGTCAGCTCCCCGTGACCATTCATTGTCTTCAAGCTTGGGGGCACTTGCTTGAGTGCCTACAAACAGAACCCCTCCCTGGCCAGGGGGTGCTGCTGCACTCTTACGGTGGGCCGGTAGAGTTGATCGATGCCTTTGTCGAGCTAGGTGCGTATTTCTCGGTTTCTGGCTATTTCTTTCACGAACGAAAGCGCACCGCTTTGGAGGCGTTGGTCGAGAGAGTGCCGAGAGAACGCCTGCTATTGGAAACCGATGCTCCTGACATGGCACTTCCCGATTCGGACATTCGATTCTCTTTGGCAGAAGCCAATCATCCGGCCAACTTGGTCGCAATCTACACCAAGGTGGCTGATATGTTAGGATATTCTCGCCAAAACCTGGTAGAACAGACGCGCCATAACGCTCGACGACTCTTTGGGACATCTCTATAGTTCGCCTTCATGATGATTCACAATGTTTACTTCTGGCTGAAAGAGGATGCGCAGGACAAGCAAGCCGAGATGGAAGCGGCCTTGCGTGAGCTGGTAAAGATTTCCGAGATTCAAGAGGCGCGAATTGGCACGCCCGCGCCGACAGACGAGCGCCCTGTGACGGATCACTCGTTTGATTTTAGCATCTATTTAACATTTGCCTCAAGGGCGGATCATGATGTTTACCAGGACCATACCGATCACCACGTCTTTGTGAACCAGTGCAAAGATTACTGGGAGAAGGTGATTGTTTACGACTCTGACGTTGTTTAGGCATGATCAGCCTTGCCGCTATGCGGTGAGAGTGCCTACCTTCGTCGGCATGAGATTCTCTTTGCTTGCATTGATGGCCTGGTTGACGGCGATGGGCGTGGCCTTTGGTGCGCCGAAGAACATCGTCTTCTTTATCGTGGATGACATGAGCTCGGATACGGGGGCTTATGGCAATCCTGTGATCAAGACACCTCATCTCGACGCATTGGCTGAGGATGGGACGCTGTTTAGTCAGGCCTTTGCCACGACCGCGAGCTGCAGTGCGAGTCGTTCAGTCGTCCTCACAGGACTTCACAACCATGCGAATGGGCAATATGGCCACCAACATGCCTTTCATGGTTTTGAGTCCTGGCTGAAAGTGCGTGGATTGCCGATACTTTTAGAAGAGTGTGGTTACCGAACCGCTCAGATCGGAAAGCTCCACGTGGCGCCGCAGGAAGTGTATCGATTCCAAGAGTATCTCAAGGGCGATCCCCGCCAAACCGTGGGCATGGCCGAGAACTGCGAGGACTTCATTTCCTCGGAGGATGATCGGCCCTTCTTCCTCTACTTTGCGACCTCGGATCCACATCGTGGTGGCGGTGTGGATCGCGCGTCTCCCTACAAGCCAGATCTCTTTGGAAATCTACAGAGAGGCAGATCTCGTCCAGGTCATGAGCGGGTGAATTATCCGTTGGAGGATGTGATTGTGCCTCCGTTCCTCTCAGATACCCCTGAGACGAGAGCAGAACTCTCACATTATTACACGTCGATCTCTCGGATTGACCAGGGTGTAGGTAAGCTTGTGGATATTCTTAAGAAGGCGGGCAAGTGGGAAGACACACTCTTTGTTTTTACGGCAGACCACGGGATGGCCTTCGCGGGTGCGAAGACGACCGTGTATGAGCCTGGCTTGCGCGTGCCCTTCATTGTAAGGCAGCCGTACCTGAAAGATCGTCCGAAGTGGAATCACGCCATGATCAGTCACATCGATATCGCGCCCTCTCTCTTGGACTTTGCTGGCGGTTATGATGCCGAGAAGGGTTTCACCAAACATCCAGATTCACGGGAATTGGGTCCGCAGCGCCCAGGAGACAATCGTGGCCCCAAGTCCTATGACCGGTTTCATGGTCGCTCTTGGTTGCCCATCCTAGGTGAGACCGAGCCTCAAGGTTGGGATGAGATCGGTGCTTCACACACGTTCCATGAGATCCAAATGTACTACCCCATGCGTGTGCTACGAGATCGACGTTACAAACTTATTTGGAATGTGGCTCATGGGCAGCCGTATCCCTTTGCCTCTGATCTATGGGCGGCAGCTAGCTGGCAAGCACAGTGGAAGAAGGGCTCTGAGGCTCCTTACGGATCCACCACTGTGGACGGCTATATTCATCGGCCGCAGTTCGAGCTTTTCCGGGTGGCGACCGATCCCACAGAGAGTATCAATCTAGCTGGTGATCCCGATTATGCTTCAGTGCTAGAAGATATGAAGAAGCGGCTGAAGGCGCTCCAGAGAGACACTGGCGACCCCTGGGCACTGAAATGGAAATACGAGTAAGTCTGTCACTAGTGCTGGACGATGATTCGTAGGTAGCTTTCACGACCCCTGGTGAATGTAGCCTTCACTTGCTCCATTCCATCTGAGGCCTCGGAGACTTGCTCGGCGAAGCTTTCAGCTTCCTTCCAGGTACGAAGATCGTTGGATATCTCCAACTTGAAGGTGAGATCAGAAGCATTGGCGATTCTTTGGTATCGGATTTCGTTAGACTCTCGGATGCCTGTGATTGGCTCTTCACCGAAGGCGTACTTTGAAAGATTGACTGCGATCCCGCTGATGGAATCATCTAATAGTTCCTCTTCAGAGAAACGAGCTGCCGCCCAGGACTCATAGGTAACGCCCGTGCCGGGAAAGGAATGCTTAGCCACCAATCGATCAGCCGCATCAAAGAGCTCAAGTGTTTCGCCTCGCGAAGACAGCTTGCCGTCATAGGGGCCGACAACAAAGAGCCCTTCATCGCCACGCGGGCTCTCTGCGCGCTCACGAAAGGCTCTTACATCTCTCACCACATGCATGATGCCAGCATCAGGCTTAAAGAGCGTTCCTTTTCTTGGGATCACCGTTCCCGAAGGAAACTTATAACGCACTGCTCCACTCACTTTCCAGCCGGAAAGGTCAACCGCTTCTCGGTTTGGATTGTTGATCTGAAAGTACTCCGCTCTGGGCTCCTCGGATGTGGGCGAGACTTGACCAAATTCGAGGTTTAGGTCCGTAGTCTGTGAACTTGGGACGAGGTCCTTGCCAAAGGTTTCCAACAGCTCGCGCCTGCGCAATGCGAATGCCGTGTTTTTGAGGGTACGGACGCCATTGTCGACGTTGCCCGTACCCCATTCTTGAGTATCGATCTGCGCGTCGTCTCTGATCAATGCCAATCGGGTATCGATCTCGGATCGAAAGTAACTGTAGTCTTCTGACAAATAAGTATCGATTA
>Ga0213868_10004659_pt1 | contig 12506 bp, 7 predicted proteins | sample PICome_9_FD_160087 | JGI IMG/M metagenome (GOLD analysis project Ga0213868, IMG submission 160087) | Coastal seawater microbial communities near Pivers Island, North Carolina, United States - PICO127 | ecosystem: Environmental > Aquatic > Marine > Coastal | place: USA: North Carolina | collected...
CCGTCAGCCTTAATGCTATTATTTCACTGTGGCTCATTTTTCGCGCCATTCAAACAATCACGAGTGAATATGGAATATGAAACCTTCTCACTCACTGCTCACCCATACATACAGAACAACGAATTCACTCCAGCCACAAACAACGAACGGATATCCATTCAATCAATAACAGAGTAAGAATTATCCAAATAAGTGACAAATATTCAAGAGTTTTCGGATTTATATACCTATGACAAAATCGGAAGAAAAGAAAGTTAAAGACCATCAGTCCACTTTCGGACATGTGAATTCCGCTGATGAAAGTAGATCCGATGATCTCTCCTCTTCCAGCTCCCTTATTGATGATTGTGACTCGCTTATAAGTTTCAATAGTCAGTCAAATGAGTCCAATTTCGATAAAATCGGTAATAAAGCGAAAATCAGCTTTGATGCTTCCGATAACGTTGTTTCTATTCCGAACACTCCCTGTTCACCGGTAGACCACGCCGTTCATTCCAACCAGACATCATCATCATACTCCCAAAGCTATGAAGTCCGGAATCCGATCACACCGACAATAGATAGCAAACTATCTCCTTTGAAGCAACCGCCGCCACCTCCCTTCGCGTCCTCATTAATGTTGGATGATGTTGAGCCTTTGCATATTGATTCCATATCGATGGAGTCAAATATCCTTGATCCTAAAAGCTCTTCCCGGATCATCAGATCGAAAGAAATAAAACTTGCAGTTGAACCTAAGTTGGTCCGCGATGTATATAAATCACCAACAAATGAAATTCCAAATGACAATTTAAAATGTACAACGAGAGCCGTCTTATTCTCAGTACCCCTTGACACTCTTCACACCATTGCAACCTTTTTAGTCGTGGAAGATTGGCGGAATTTTGGAATGGTAAGCAAGGAAGCATCTAATGTATGTAGAGAAATATTTCATAGAATTAAAATCCATGCCTTCAAATGTGCAGTTGAGGTTGCCATCGCATGGAATCGGGGAGAGCATGCAGATGCGAAGGAACTTGCGGCGCTTTACATCAGCTGCGGCGTTCCAATATATCCTGCGCCAATGGGACATTCTTACCATACCATTAATTGGAGGATGAAAATAGAAACTGATGTTATGGTATCATCCACAGAGGAGGAAAGTGGGGCTGCCAACGATGTTCGAAACAAAATTGATAGTTTTTATCTGAGACGCAATGATCATGCAGTCATGACTTTGACTTATTTAGAAGAGAAGGGTATGTTTTGGAAATCAAAATTGACTGGGATAAGAACCGAATTATCAATAGATGAATTGCATCGTTTGAAACGAAGATTCAGTCCACGATCAGCGACTCCGGTAGTTCAATTCTTTGATGAAATGCATCCGCTGGCCATTGGAGAACATGGTATCGTTCTGCCCGAAGTCCGACAGTTTCAAGCTATGAATACTGTTACTGCTAGAAATAGCTCATTAAGTACAGATTCTCAACTTAATTTGCATCGAGAGAAGGTAGTCGTATACTGCCATAGACATTTAGTTGACAATCATTATCGGCATAAACCTTCGGTAAACGATGAAGATGGAAATATGGTCTCTTCGACTATTAACTTATCGACCGATTTCTTCCATCCAGTATTTCCTCGAAGCCCTATGCGTGATGTCAAAATATCTACGCATTCAAATATCGCTAATTCAGAAAATAAGTCGGCAACCAATGTGTGTTCCAATACAAGACCAATATCCAGACGGTCACATAGAGGTGTTATTGTTGGTGCAGGAGATTGTAATAACTCAGTGCACCAGGCAAGGGATCGAATCGGGACTACTAGACTTTTTGAATTCTTCCAGCATAATGTGATTGCTGATTTGGATATTCGCGCGTACGACTCCCGAGCCTTTGAGTATCATAATTATGGTGAATCTGAAGGCCTCTCATATACCATCACTAGCAGTGAAGAGCGATCTATTGTTGCTAGATATGAGATTAAATTGAGAACACTATTGCAAGGATGTAATTATAGAGCGTTTGATGAATGTTTGCTTGATTTCTGGGACGAGTTTTTCAGTGCTACTGCAACTGTGCACTTCTATGATCAAAACACACCGATAGTAAGAATGTCAAAACTGTATGACTTCCTTTCAAAACCTTATCCAAAAGCTTGGGGTACAATGGAGTGTGAAATAGAGCGTATTCGTGTCAAATATAGGGTCAAAGGTGTTATTGGAAGGTATTACTCAACCTATGAATATAGATTGTTCATACGAGATAGAAGAAAATCTCAAAATGACGGGGTATCTGACAATGAAACTTTTCCTAGGATAGATACAGTACTCATGACGTCAAAGTACAGAGGAAAACATTGTCCTCATCAATTGATTACAACTTCTGATCAACCTAAACGAGGTGCTAACAGGTACTATGTGTGTTTGCCAGAAAAGGATGATATTATCGATCATTTCCGTAAAGTCAATGAGTATACAAGATTAGAAGGACTGAATCTTTACCATCAAGAAGTACCTTGTAGTGATCACAGGATGGAGCTATGTAGAGTTCAAACCAATCACTTTGGAACTGATTTTCAGATTTCAGTGCCTTGTGTCGACCGCGGTAATCGTGAGACTGAAAGTGGAAGATTCGATTCAACTCCACAGTGTCGCTCCGAGGGCAGCCCCATAACAAGTTTTAAATCGAATATGAAAAAGAAGACTTTGTTCAAGGAACTATCTGGGTTATTTAACTTGCGAAAAGCTGCAGAGTCTTCAAGGAACAAAAGACCTATAAGCCCAAAGTTTTCGACTCGAGTCAGCCCTTCCGCCAGTTCTTCGCAATCAGATTTAGAACAGGGAATGGTTTTACCATCCAGCAGAGAACGAGACATTGGAGCTATAACCTATACTGCAAATGTCCTTGGGAATCGACCTCGTGTCATGAATGTGTGTATACCGAAACTTCACAATGAAAACACGGCACCTGAGTCTCCATCAGATTCTTGGATCAGAAATAGCGGTGATGAATGCAAGATGCTCAACCTACTGAAAGATTTTCAACATGGTTCTTGGAGTAATCAAGAAGGGAATGAAGTGGAGAGCAATTTGAACCAAGTTCAAAATCTAATACTTCTACAAAATAGACCTCCTTGGTGGAATCACGAACTAAATGCTTTTGTTTTGAACTTTGGGGGTAGAGTTAGTGTTGCATCTGTGAAAAATTTTCAACTCTGCGAAAGACACGATCGTCAGAATATAATACTACAATTTGGTCGAATTGAGGGAAGACATGCTTTCACTTGCGACTTCACCTACCCCCTCTCTCCAATGCAAGCCTTTGCGATTTCTATTTCTTCTTTGCAATCCAGGTTTTCGTTTGCATAACTTATAGCGTATCTGTTAGAGCAAAACATGAAGATCAATGCATATATTAACTTGCATAAAAGTAAAATTGCGTTTGTTTTATTTTATTGCACCTGATAGTCTACAGATGGAAATAAATTAAAACGTATCCATCAAGCCCTTTATCATCATCCAATATCTCATCACAAGCGACAAGCGTGTTTTTTAGCAGTAGAGAGAGAGAGATAGCTTATTAAGGCGACAATTTCAATTGATTGAACGGAATGGTAAAGGAAGACAGATCAGACTGGGTCGCTGTTGCACCGGAACATGCAAAAAGCGACAACCTGCCTGTTGTTAGGCCTGCACAGACTGCTTATCAGTACTTCCAAAAAGCAAATTGGGACCATATAAAACAACAGCAAAGTCAGCGTGGTGAACCAACCGATCTCGCTCACTTGACTAAGCTCGTATCAACTACCTGGAGGGAAATGTCTCAAGATGAACGTCAGATATATGAGGATAAAGCTGCTGAAGACCATGAAAGATTCACGAAAGAAAGTATCCTTAGAGACAATGCATTTAGAGATCGGCAAGAGCGCCTGCGACAGGAACGGGAAGAGTTAGTATTCACAGAAGGCGATGGTCATACTACAAGACGAGCTAGAAAAAAAGAACTGAAAAAGGCTGCTAAGATAGAAAAGAAAAGATCGAGAGATAGAATAAAGAAGGAAAAGTTTAAGCAAGTTGACAACTCTGATGAAGATGAATTCAAATCTGACAGTGATTTTTCCTCCGATGGCAGCTTCAACAGCGAAGGTTCATCATCAAGTTCTTCAGATTCTGATGATTCTAATGCCCCAAAGAAAAAGAAGAATGCGACTGTGGTTAGTGAGGCTGTCCTAGCAAGAAGAAAACAGGCACGCATGGAAAAAGAGGTCAAGGAAAAATACATAGCCGAACGCCAAGATCATCTACGGAATGAACGTGCTGAGCAAGCGAAAAAGAGACTTGATTTTTTACTGAAGCAAAGTGATATTTTTCGACACTTTGGAGAAGTTAAAGAGGACAAGCAAAAGTTTTACAGTAACCGCGTGAAAGCTTCAGAATCCCCAAGTAAAAGTAGTAGGCGTGATATTGTCTTAGAAGATGAAGATAATGATCTTGCTGAAGCTGATCATCGTGCTGCCTCCTATCTAAGGTCGCAACCTACGACCTTGGGGTTTGGCAAAATGCGTCCTTATCAATTAGAAGGACTCAATTGGATGATTGGACTTCAAGAGCATGGTGTAAATGGCATCTTGGCCGATGAGATGGGTAGGTAGACTTGTGGTCATTGTATTTTGAATCATAATTGGATTTACTCTGACATGTATCTTACATTCATATGAATAGGCTTGGGCAAAACTCTTCAGAGTATAAGTGTACTGGTTTATATGATGGAGTATCAAGATGTGAACGGTCCTCACTTGGTTGTCGTTCCGAAAAGTACCCTCTCAAATTGGATAAACGAGTTTCAACGCTGGGCGCCAACGCTTCAGGTTGTCAAGTTCCATGGAAACAAAGAAGAACGAGAGCATATAGCTACCAATGTGTTACAACCGGGGCAGCGCGACGAACAACGTACGTGGAACGTATGCGTAACGACGTACGAAATCTGTAATCTCGACAAAAATGTATTGAACAAATTTGCATGGTCTTATCTAATCATCGACGAAGCACATCGGTAAGTCAAATATTCTTGAAACTTTTGATTTGTGTCTAGCAAGATATCTAATTGCAATACCTTAGTTTAAAAAATGAAGCCAGTACCTTTTCGAAAACAATCCGAGCCTTCGAAACCCGGTATCGACTTTTGCTAACTGGAACTCCTTTGCAAAATAATCTTCATGAACTTTGGGCTCTTCTGAACTTTTTAGTGCCAGATGTCTTTGCTAATGCTGAACAGTTTGATGAGTGGTTTAATTTGGATATTGATGATGCAAACGAGAAAAATTTACTAATTTCTCAGTTGCATAAAATTCTGAGGCCGTTCATGTTACGTCGGTTGAAGGTCGACGTCGAAAAAAGTCTTCCTCCAAAGCATGAAACTATCTTATTTACTGGCATGAGTGCTATGCAAAAGAAGCTATACAAAGATATTCTCATGAGAGATATTGACACGATTACTGCAACTGGAGGTGGCGGTGGAAACAAAACTGCTGTCTTGAATATTGTGATGCAATTAAGAAAGTGTGCAGGCCACCCTTATCTTTTTCCTGGAGTTGAAGATAGATCTTTGCCTCCATTAGGTGAGCATATAGTTGACAACTGCGGGAAAATGGTCCTGTTGGATAAACTTCTAAAAAGACTGAAAGAATTGGGTCACAGAGTTCTCTTGTTCACTCAAATGACTCGAATATTGGATATAATTGAGGACTACTTGGTCATGAGGCAATATGAATACTGCAGAATTGATGGAAATACTGATTATGATACCCGAGAGTCTCATATTGATGCATTTAATGCACCGAACTCTACTAAGTTTCTGTTTCTTTTATCCACAAGAGCTGGTGGTTTAGGTATCAACCTTCAAACTGCAGATGTTGTAATCTTATTTGACTCTGATTGGAACCCTCAAGCAGATCTCCAGGCGCAAGATCGTGCTCATCGAATTGGTCAGAAGAAACCAGTACAAATTTTCCGACTAGTCACAGAACATACCATCGAAGAAAAGATTGTTGAACGAGCCCAGCAAAAACTAAAACTTGACGCTATGGTTGTTCAACAAGGTCGCCTAAAAGAGAAAGATAAGCTATCTCAGGAAGAGTTACTAGCCGCTGTAAGATTTGGTGCTGATAAGGTCTTTAAATCCAAAGACTCGTCAATCACTGATGATGATATCGATCTGATTTTAGAGGTGGGTAAGAAAAAGACTCGAGAACTTAATGAAAAGCTTCGAGCGGCTGAAAAAGGAGACATGTTAGACTTCAAACTAGATGGTGGAACAAGTGCACAGACTTACGAAGGTGTAGACTACTCTAAGGGGGAATTTGCCCGTGCAGCACTACAACAGGCAGAAATGATGAGTATTCTTGATATGGGTAAAAGAGAGCGCAAAACTGTTGCGAACTACAACGAAGATCAGCTGTACCGGCAACAACTGGCCTTACAACAAGGATCTCACAAACCCTCAATTAAGAAAGTAAAGAAAGAAATCAAACTTCCGAGGCATCTGAGACTCCCGCGTCTTGATGAGTGGCAAATGTTTGATCGTAAAGCTTTATTATTAATTCAAGAAGAGGAGGAAAAGGCCTTTCGAGCACTTTCCGAAGAGATGCAAATGCTTTTGAAGGGGAAGGCTCCCAGTGAATTCAAGAGGGAAGAAAGTAATAATCCCAAATCAGAACCAGAAAAAAACAGTGCAGTCGACTCAGAGATATCGAGTAGTGAGATAATTCAAAGTGCTCATAAGGAAGAGGAAACAGAGATGAAGGATGACGATGTCGATCAATTTAAGAAACCCTTGACGTTGGAGGACATACCAGCATTGATAAGTGAGGATCGCCAAAAAGAGAAGGATCGATTATTGGCTGAAGGATTTTCGGATTGGGGCCGTTCTCATTATAATGCATTCATCAAAGCTAGTGCCAAGTATGGGCGCCACATGTATGGCAAAATTGCAATAGAAGTAGGTAAAACCGAGGCTATGGTACAGCAGTATGCCAATGCTTTCTGGGATGAAACCTTCGGAAAAGCTCGTATATCGGAAAACGAATACGATCGCGTTGTTAAACGAATTGAACAAGGAGAAAAGAAACTTGATTTAATCAAGGTTTTAGAAAAGGCTACAAGTATGTTTATTTCGATGTTTGACAATCCTTGGAGAGAACTTGAGTTCACACATGTGAACATGAAGGACAAAAATTTCACTCTAGAAGAAGACAGGCACTTGCTGTGCTGGGCACATAAGTATGGTTATGGGCAATGGGATGCAGTTAAGCTTGCAATGCGTCGTAGTCCAGAATTTCGCTTCGACTACTATCTTCGTAGCTTGACCACTGATGCAATTGGTAGAAGGTGTGAACAATTAATGAAAGCAGCTGAAAAGGAGATCGAACATATAACGAAGAAGTTACGAGATGAAGCTGGTCTTGCACATGCTGATGTTGATGAAGAGAAAAAGGAAATTGACCAAACTGTTCAGATTACACTTCCCAGCTACGTGGAGATGAAAGCTTCACAACGCCGATTGGAAGAAGAAGCAGTAGAATCAGAAAAGAAGCAGCTAGAAAGCAAAGTTGATGAGATTGAAGGCCAAATTGAAGAAATCCAAAAGCGACTCAAGTTTCTACAAAAATGCAGTAAGGAACTTGAAGGAAATGGCAAGGGATCAGACCAGAATGAATTCCCCGATGATCTTCTATCCGAACTTGCAAACCTAGTTGCTACAAGTGAGTCACTTGGTGTTATGGCCATTACCAATGAATTTGTTGCACAGTACGGTCAGCCCGTTTCCAAAAAAGTAATTTGTGCTAAAATTGAAGACATTGCTAAGAAGGAAAGAAAGAAGGGCGACGGTGATCTGAGAGCTGTCTGGCATATTCTCCCGGAGTACATGAATCTTCTCTCAGTCGATACACTCCGTGTACTTCGTAAAGCTAAAGAGAGTAGACTGGAGAAGAAACGAGGTGGAAGTAAGAAAAGGCAGGTCGACACGAAAGCCTCCAAAGATGACGGTGCCATGGGTCCCGATGGTGACTTTGTTTTGTTTCCTGAATATGATGGTAAAGAAGAACCTCGAGAAAGTAAAAAAGCATTTACTCTGTTTTGTACTGCTAATAGGAAAGAAGTGAAGAAATCCCTTGACGAAGATAGTCGCAAAGATAAGGCTAAGGTGAATCACATATTAAAAGAAAGGTGGTTTAAGTTATCCACCGAAGAGCAAGAGATATGGAAGAAATGGCAAGATTGGGATAACTTGCGTTTCAAACGAGATATGAAGATTTACGAACGAATGCAAAAAGTTGAAAAAGAAAAGGTTCTGAAAGATGAAGTACCAGTGGACTCCAATGAGGCATACGAAGTTGAGAAATCACTTGCAGGAAAGAGAAATGAATCTGAAATGGAAAGCGTCACTCCATCAAATGAGTTCCATATTCCGAAGAAAAAGCGAGTTTGATCATACGCAATTAAAAAACAAGTATTTTTTATAAGAATATTTTGAGTGTACCACTTCATTCGGATGTTGTAATGCATGATTGGATTCCAACCCGGGTTCGATGTTGATTTTTTGGAAATTTTTCTTGTCGCGCCATCTTCACGTCCAGTCCTTGTAGATCTTAGATCTTGCATCTTGTACGAAGTTCGTACATACCACAACATCCGTTCATTTTGAATCATGAGTTCCCAACCTTTTACAATATACTTTTATCAAAATCCATACACAAACAAATCTTCAACTAATCCTGTCTCCATATCACAGCTATGTAAACTTCTCTGTCCACTCAATAATAGTAAACCGTTCTTGAATTCATCGTCAATCGTTATCGCAATTGACCCTGCAACCAATGAATATGACCCGGCAGGTTGGAAGCCTATCAATAGCGTTCCTATATTGAGAGAGGCATGCAGTATGTGGTATTACGAAGACGCATCTCAAGTGAAGGGACCTGTTTCTGCTCGAGAACTAGCTCACAAATTTTCGCAAAATGAGGATAACGTTGATATTCATACAAGGGTGTGGTCATCCCAGCTCGCAGATATTGAAAAGGAATGGAAGCCTATTTGCGAACTATCAAACTTGTTAAATGTCATTGATATTTTTGCTGATGATCAGGTCACAATGGTTGGATTGGGCGAATTAGTAGCGACTGTTGATGAGAATGAGAGTGCTGTGAAAATTACTGAAACAGACCATGTCGGCGAAATGTTAGATGATTTCTTTTCTTCTACCGGTGCCAATGAAGAAGATCAAATAGATAGTAGCGATGAAGAATATGAAAGTGATAGTGGAACACAGTATGTCAAAAATAGTGCAGGGGATTGGGTCGATAAGAAAACTGTTCCTTCACGAAAAAGGAAAGTGGAACAACAAAGTATCTCGGATGCAAGTGTTCACTCCAAGTCCATGCTCGATAGAAATACCAAGAAGAAGAAAAAAGCAAAATTTACATCAAAGAATGCAAAATGTTGGATCTATGTTGCTGGTCTTCCTTTAGATACGAACGAAAGTGAAGTAGCTAATTTTTTCAGTCGGGTAGGACTTTTGGATTTAGATCCTGAAACTCAAAAGCCAAAGATTAAACTCTATCGGTATAAAGAAGGGGATACGATTACTGACGAGTTCGGAAAATTGATAGCAAAACAATGTGGGTCGTTGAAAGGAGACTGTTCTATTTGCTTTGCCAGACCAGAATCTGTTGATCTCGCGGTACAACTTTTAGACGAATCTCACTTTCGAGCTAATCTCGATACAAAGATTTCTATTCAAAGAGCAAAGTTTGAGCAACATGGAGAATATAAAGCTAAACGAGTATCGGAAGTTAAAAGAAAAGTGGTGCGATTAGCTAAGCTTCAAGCTGTGGGATGGGATGAGGATGGTGAAAATGGTAGAATTACTGGTGGGTTAAAGGGTCTTCGAATCATTGTTCTCAAATATGTATTCAATCCTTCAAAAAATGATACCAATGATCTATATCTTCATGGTATTGAAAATAATATACGGACTGAATGTGAGCAATTGGGAAATGTTGAGAAAATAACAATGTTCGCGAAGAATCCTGATGGTATTGTCATCATTAAATTTACACAACCCCTTGCTGCCAGCCAAGCATTAAATTATTTCAATGGTCAGAAGTCAAATGATATACCAGGTAAAAATATAGAGGCAATCTTTTGGGATGGTGTCACTGACTACACTATTCATGATGATGCAAAAGAAGAGGCTGAGGCCGAAAAGCGTCATGAGGAATTTGGAAACTGGTTGGACGACCAGGAGTTACCTGATGAATTTCAACTACAAGTAGAAGGGGCGTGACATTTACTTTAGATAGTATGCCAATCCGAGCGCTTGCGTAGCAGTGCTATGAAGTCTTTTGCATTCCTTTCGCTACCGCACCCTCTTATGTTTTGATCAAAACCCGGAATTTCAGCGTGAGGGGATACAGCAAATACGTCAGTCCAATATCCTACCAGATATTCTTTGTCAGGGAACTTTTCTTCGATATCATAAAACCACATACAAAATTTTTTAGCGTCATCTGTTGGTCGGATGCATTCGATATCACTTTTGATACATATCCTAGGTTCCTTTGGCCCCCGAGGGTGCTGAATTACCCTCGTTGAGTAAAGTGTGTAGCCTGAACGATGCAACGTATTCAGGATATCAACTGCGCCACTTTCACATTTTGAAGTCGACATCATGAGATCCATACCTTTTGGCCAGAATTCAGTTATAATGAAATCAATTCTATGTTCTTGTATGGCTCTTTTCAGACCAGAAAACACCATTGGCTCAAAACCTTGTGTGTCAATTTTTAACATGTACAAATGATGGTCTGTTACTCCATTATTATTTGTTTCCTTCCTTGATCCAAATGTCGTTGTTGGGATGATATTACGGTATATAATATCGTCGATGCTAATGGACTTGACGTCTACAACCTGATTTGTTGAAGCACTTGTTGAGGGCAAGCGGGTCATGTTCCACACATCAATATTCCCACCTACGTGATCGCCAGTTCCACCACTGGAAGTAAACTTTAATGTATCTCCACTTTTTTCACCTGCAGCCATTTGATAAAGACGAATACGCTCTTGTGTACCGATGTCAGCTTCCAAAATTGCCTGCATTATCCTTGGGATAGATTGGGGCGATGGCTCTACACAGTGGGCTTCAAAGCCAAGTTTGGCAGCTCCAATACATTGCTTGGCGCTGTGCATACCAACTTCCATGATGTGCATAGGATTTCCATGAATATTCTTCAAATTATGTCCCAAACCAAGAAGACAGTCATAAACGCCATCTATACCGTTCCTGTATAAAAATGCATTTCTTTTGGGGGTCAGACCACTGAGGTTGTCCATGAGATGAATTTCAAAGGGCTTTGAAATCTTTTCGTCGAATTCAGTGATTGAAGTAGTCACTCTTTTATAAATAAAAACGCATACATACAAAAAAGAAAAGATCATGAAATAGTGAAGTATGTAACCATTTCTTCTTCTCTTCAACAAAGAAATATTTGTCCTTTCTCTCGAGCTAGAGATGTGGGGTGTATCATTCTTCCTTCTAGATAACAAATTTCCTCGTTTCATTCGCAATAATGCATCGAATCAGATAAATTGAGACCCAGATTTATGGATGTGCAGTCGAAAATAGAATGATTGAATGCAGAAAGGGTAACTAGGAATGGCGTTTTATCGTACTAGCCCCCCACACATAGGTTCGCCAAAATACGTCACATTTAAAAAATTCCGTTGGGAAATCGATGCGAGTACACGTATCGAATAATGTATGAAACACAAGTAGACTACTACAAGTTTATATATGAGATATGAGAGAGCATAACTGAGATGAATTCATTGAAGCGGACAGTATATTCCAAGAGACTTTTTTTCTGAATCAACTCCGTCCAATATGAGAATAAAGAATACATCTGTCTCCTTTTTTTGAAGAGTGTGCTCGCTAAGAATAATAACATCCTAATTTATGCGGTTCTATTGTTTCTTTTTCTGAGCTTCATGGTACCTATTTACGATTTGAATCAATTTATTGGGATTGGGTGACCACTCGTATCCATCGATTTCATATTTTGCTTATTTTTTGCAGGAACCGCCTTGCTTCCAGTTTGGGCATCTTTCTTCCTCTTTGACACCAGCAAGTGCACTCTGAATGTGCATACCACATCCGGCCCAAGTGTACTGTTGTATGGAAATCAGAATTGTATCATTATGAGAAATGTGAGAATGTATACATAATACCATGGATTATTATATTCATCGAAGGAATTCGAATTCATAATGAACCACTTTCTGGAAAACTGTGATCAGAAACATACCTTGTTGCAGCTATTACATTGAACTTTGCGACACATTTGTTGAAATTCTTTTATTCGGAAGAGTGATGATAAATAAGGAAACCGCTGGAACCTTTTTCGTTTTATTGAGAGTTGGCTCACCAGCTCAGAAACATAGTTTGCCCGATGCTCGGACG
>Ga0213868_10004662_pt1 | contig 12503 bp, 8 predicted proteins | sample PICome_9_FD_160087 | JGI IMG/M metagenome (GOLD analysis project Ga0213868, IMG submission 160087) | Coastal seawater microbial communities near Pivers Island, North Carolina, United States - PICO127 | ecosystem: Environmental > Aquatic > Marine > Coastal | place: USA: North Carolina | collected...
TCTCTCTCTATATATATATATATATATATACACACACGCACAGCGTGGAGAAAGAGATCCGTTTCATCGCCATCGAGGACCACCACCTGTGGTCAATGAACGATTTGCACAAATGGCAGAAGAAGAACGTGAAAAGTACAATACGACACGTAGAGAAGATCGTAGATCCGATCGATTGGAACGAGGACCACCACCACCTTTGCAAGAAAACTCAAGATTTGCAAAAGCCATGGAAGAAGATACAGATTACATTCGAAACAGACAAGATAGGAGAGGAGCAGGAGGAGCAGGAGGAGGAATGGGCAACAGAGGAAGAGATTCGGAATTTTTGGATCGTGGACCTCCACCTGTACAAAACTCTAGATTTGCAGCCGCTGCTGCTGAAATGGAATTGGAACGGGAACGAGAAAATAGAGAGAGGGAGGAACGTCGTGCCATGAGAGGAATGGGGATGGGGGGAGACTATGGAAGAGGATCGTCTCCTCCTCCACCACCACCAATGCAGCCTGTCAATTCCAGATTCTCTAGGGCAGCAGCCGATCGTGCCATGGAACGAGAACAAGAAAATAGAGATAGGGAGGAATTTCGTGCTCAGAAACAAGCGGAATGGGAAGAACGTCAAGCTAGAAGAGATGCTGGTACAACAGGCTCATCTACTGGTGGTATGGGTGGTGGTTACCATAGAGGAGGAAGAATGGAAGAGGAGGATGATGATTTCCCTGCCCTTGGAAATAATAAAACAGTCTTTGAAAGACCAGAACTGCCCAAACATTTACAACCGAAAAAGGCGGAAGAACCAGTCCTACCTGCAGTTGACGTTCCTCTTGCATTGCCTGGAGAGACGGAAGAAGAAGCTAGAGCAAGAATCGAACAAAAGAAGCGTGAAGAGGAAGAACGAAAACTTGCAGAACAAAAGGCGGAAGAAGAAGCAAAGGCCAGGAAGGCTGCTGAAGAAGCTGCTGCTGCCGAAGCAGCCAGGAAAGCTGCAGAGCTTGAAGATGATTTACTTGCTACCTTTTCCAGTGGAGATAAACTTGGTGAAGATCTTAAGGTATGGTGTGAAGAACAAGGAGTTCTTCTCCCATCTGTGGAAAAACTTGTTCATCATTTGCTATTGACAACTCAGAAGGAAAATCCCGATCCTGCATGCCCTTGGGCCGAACCATCTCAGTATGGTACGGCACTCCTATCTTTAGTATCAGATAGTCTTGTGAAACAAACGGAAATCCTGTTTGGAATTCAAAGATTTTGCTATGACGCAAAATTCCCGAGAGTCAACAATGAAGGACTTGTACAAGCCATGTTCCGTGGAATGTACAAATTTGATTTAGCCGAGCCTGAAGCTTTTGATGCATGGAAGGAAGATGAGAGTCCTGAGCACAATGATGGAAAAGGAACGGCGATCATTCAGACCATGGATTGGTTCAATTGGCTCGAAGAAGATGACGAGGAAGAAGATGAGGATGAATACGAAGAAGAGGATGAGGACGAGTATTAAACGTTTGCAATCATCCATTGATTTCGTTCATAAAAAATTCTTTATCGTATACCATTTAAAAAAACTAAAGTTGTTTCATTCATCTTCTAGATCATTTATGAAACTGTTGCAATGCTTTTGTATTGAATCAACTACCACAATCCACGTGCCATTGCACCGGCACAAAAGGAGATCGCATTCAAAGACACTACTTGTACACGCCTCTTAAACTGCCTATTCCTCTCAAATTCAAGAAAAGGTTTAATGTTCATATCATCTTGATAGTCGTCGAAGGACTCCGCAAATGCTGGAGGTCGAGGAAAGTAGTTCCTGGCATAATTTACAATGCAGGTGTTGACACCGATACCTCCATCTTGCAGTCTCTTATAAAACTCTAGTCTACAATCTTCATCTGTTCGAGGAATAGTACCACATCGTCTCCAAGTCTCAATTTCCAAGGATACCATTTTACAAGGGATATCCCACTTACACGATGGAATTGAGCCACAGAACTCGCATTTCGGATTCGAGTTGGCTTGGTGAATGACATCATCATGGAAGACATAAGCTATTGCTCCTTCAAGATTTTGAACCATATCATACTTCCTTTGCATCTGCGTCATATCGCATTCTTCTTCAAGAATAATATCGATTGCATTACCAGCAACTTCCAAAGTCTCATCGTTGTTAGAAACGGGAGAGATGAATGCCTCTTCGAAACCAGACAGTGGCGGGATCAAACGGATCAATTCTTCATATCCAACTTCCCATGTCTCGTCATGACATCCTAACTGAAAGACATCTCTATCCTCATTAATATCTTGTACAACACAAAAACGTCCACGAATGTCAGTAAATTGCATGTACACCAAATCTGAAGGGGAGAAATCTCCAAGAGGTATATTGCACTTGGAAAGATAGCAGCAGATCCTGTTCAGTTTGATCATTACATTGTCTCGAAGTAGCTCAACAGAGTTGTCCATATTGAGATCATTTTCTCTCTCGGCAGCAACACTGCTGGAATCTTCGTTGATGCTATCTGTCGAGTCTTCAATACCTGGGGGAACTATCAATTGACCTTCAAGAGTACACATATCGTCGATATCGAGTTGCAGATTTTCTGAAGAAGGTATAACGCGGGACGCAACCAAGACTTCGTAAACAGACTCATCACCTCTGCTATTGGTTAGAGTAGCATTATCATGTCTGATGGCAGAATCACTCTGGACGGACACGTTATTGGACATATGTCCACCATAATCAGTCTGGACAGCACAATCTATCTTGTCGGTTCCTTTCACAATTACATCCGTCGGGATGTCAATTGTGATGGATGGGTCAGAGCTATGTAATGAACTTGACCATTCTGTCAAGTCTTTGAAATGTTGATCGTTCATTTCAAATAGTCTTTCTTAAAAATTATGTTTAATGATTTTGGATTGATAACTCTTCTGTTTTTATTCTCAGTCCAGTCCAATCATTCCCTTTTAGTCGTACGAAAATGGACTGATAAAAAGTCATAATGTCAGTATCCGAGTCTCACTGTGCATATACTACGGATGTAGACGAGTTTCAAATTAGATGCAAGTCGGATTCAAAGTTGAATTGGATCGAATGAAAGTCTTCTCATTACTTAGTCACTTCGATACGGCAAACATAACTTGAGTTTCATCATGTCATTTGATCATTGAGCACTCTAGCTGATCACAGTGTCGAAATATAATTCATTTCGATGCATATTCTGAATTCGTGATAACATGATACGAGTACTAAGTAATATGTAATATCACTATTCTATGGGAGGCCAGAAGTAATGACAAGTAATACGTGCATTAATTGTTCCGCAGTATGCTCTTGATAATCGTCATTGTTCGTGTTCTTTTCAGCAGCAGTTGCTCTAGTAGTATGCTGAGTACTGTCACTCTAATCTGAATAAGTGTTAATATTCTACAGATTACTCCATTACTGCAATATGACTATTATCTACCTCATAAAATCCTCTCATGTATTGCATGATTCCCCTCTTTCGTGTTTCGTGTCTGTTGAAAATGCTCCTGAACTAACAATACCTTGGATTTTGGAATTTTGAATACCTCCAAAATCCAGACGAATTAATACTCTGTGATAATCGTACACTGTCTCAACAACTTACATACACATGGTTGAAGAAACACTTATTGCTATCTCAAGAACTCTGAGGATTCTAACTGTAGGAGATGGCGATTTTTCGGCATCACTTGCTTTGATCAAGGCATACAACCCACATTACTTAGTTGCGACAACCTTATTATCATCCGAATCGGAACTCCTAAAGGTTTATCCTCACGCTCAACAGATATTGTTAGATTTGCAATCTTATGACGAGTCATGTACTATCATGTATGGTGTGGATGCGACACAACTTCATCATCATTCAAAGTTGATGCATCAGAAATTTGATTTGATTTTGTTTCAGCATCCTCATTTAGGTTATAATAGTAGTACGGCATTGAACGATACAGATAGCTCCAAAACACACACAGAGCTCCACTGTCAACTATTGGCACATTATCTTTACTCTGCGCAAAGCTTGCTTTGCAATGATAATCCAAATGCATGCGTACATCTTTGCCTATGTGGTGAATCGTATTTGAAATGGAAATTGACAGAAAGTGTGGAAAGACTTGGACTGGAATTTCATAGTGTTGGATCTGCATCCAAATGTCTCTTATCTTGTTATTTGAATTCGAATGGTAACCATGGAAGAATACATCATCAGAAGATGAGAAGAAAAGGGCACTGGTTAGGGCGTTATGGATATAGACACTGTCCAACATTTCCATCGGATACAACATTTGATACAAATATATCAGCCAGTATTCATTACTTTATGAAACGGAAAAAGTCAGTTGACAATCTATCGGAAACGCATCTTCACCGAATGAGTAGTACATTGGATTGAAACAAATGGCTGTGGACTTCTTCCAATGAGAATTTCTACGAAGGATGATGGCATTTGCTTTTTTGATCACTACTGGGAGCTGTTACCAAAAGAATAACTGCTGAAGGAAACACTGAAGAAGACTGCTATTCTGATACTCCATCAGCAGATAAAAAAGTATGAACTTGCTTTATAAAATGGAATAATAAAACAAGATGGACTAGGAATACTACTATTGTTGCACCATTATAAGAAAGATACAATCACAAGAAAAAAGTAGAACGCTCATCAAATGTAAGTTTGGTGAAACGTTCGGTAACCTCATGTCAGAGGAATGGTGCAGAGTAGGGGCTGTAATACTCGTCGAGGCCTCTTTCATGATGGAATGAGCAGCAACTCCGAGATCACAGCCTTACTCCAGCTAGTATTCCAATACAAAACATCGAATAAACGCACTCAGGAAACAACGCTTTATCACTTTACAGACGGTCTTATTAATTGCTTTATTTTTGTTAGATATTATCATATCAATGAGTTGTTTATCTAGTATTTTTTGTGGTGTCTCCACGATGTCAAACAAGAAATGGAATGAAATCAATCTCCTCCACAAAAATATCATCACCATGCTGGATCATGGACAAGAAGATCCAGCACGGCACTGAAATGAAGAGGTAAGTGTGCTATGCATGCTGATGATGGATCACATCCGATTTACAATGTGAGCCTCTTGAATTCATGATGGTGACAACAGGGACTGATAAAAATTAGCGATATTTATTAGTATCCGAATTCCGCTGTGTATAACCTTTGTATTTAGACGAGTGAACAAAGAAATAGCGAACACGATTGAGTTGAGATTAAAGTCGGATTCATGTTTGAATTGGATCGAATGTAAGTTTTCTCATAATTTCTTGTCATCGGATTCAAGTTATCTCTCAGAGTCAGTGGAACCTAAATAAAAAATCAAATACAGCGGCAAATAAATTCGGGTTCGCAATTCTGCGGCCTCTGTCTTTTGCAGTTCGCCAACAGCTGGGACTGACACAAGTTTTCTTTTTTTTCGTTAAATCAAAATAAATTCGGGTTCGCAATTCTGCGGCCTCTGTCTTTTGCAGTTCGCCAACAGCTGGGACTGACACAAGTTTTCTTTTTTTCGGTGAAATTCGACACCTGACATCACATTTCCATGTTTCCAATTCACATATATCAGATTGAAATCATGGAATCTTTCTTAGTAAGACAAGAATTAAAGCACCCTTCGAGGAGGCAATATAAAGCTAGCGACTCGAAATTAGAAGATGGATGTTTCAAGACACCACCTGCACGTGTAGTCTATTCTTCTTCTTTTCTTAACTACGCAGATCCGTTATTTAGAACTATATGTTCCAACAGCATGGAGATGAAAATGATTACTGAGGATGGAGTCGGTGAATGTATGTTGGAAGCATCATGTTTCCGAGCCTTAATTATTGGCGGTATCGTGTTGTCTGCTGCATACGTATGCTTGTTGTTGACCTTCTATGCACGCACATCGGACATGAACGTCTTCATACAGCAATACCACGACATTGCCATGAAATATGCAGAATCTATTTCAAAAGACATATCAAGCATCGTCAACTCCGCAGAAACGCTTTCTTCGCACGTTGGACATCTGTATATACCCGAATTTGAGTATGAAAAAACTTCAAATATTGTCATGGACAGAATACCCGAAGTCCAAAATGTACATAACTTTGTGAATCTCAAGATTAGACTGTGCCCATCCAACTATTACCTGATCAATCAACCAATCCTATATGCAATTTTGACGCTATTTCTTGTAGTACTACTGTTTCGAGTTTTTCATTTCTATAATCGCTGGAACACATTGCGTGAACATGACGTAACATGCACAGCTAAGAAGTCAGAGCAAATAGTGGATGATCTATTTCCTCTTCATGTAAAAGATAGACTTTTTGATAGAGACAACTATCAAATGAGAACAAGCAATTACTCCACCCCAGCGACTTCACGTGTCGAAAGAGAAGCAGACCGTTGTACGAAGAAGAGGATACACTCTTGCCCTGAAATCAAGGCCTTGTATATCAACGAGGATGAAGGACTGAATACGCTGCTTCATCCCCCAACTCGAAGACTATCCAAAGAAAGTATCAGTTCCAGCCATAGTAGTCTCTCCATGACGGATACATTCCCAGAAACTTCGATTATGTTTACAGACCTGGTTGGATTCACAAAGTGGAGTTCCGATCACGAACCAGAGGATGTGTTTCATCTTCTTGAAACATTGTTTTTTGAGTTCGATGCGATTGCACAACGTTTGGGTGTATTTAAAGTAGGAACTATTGGTGATTGTTACATTGCTGCTACAGGCATACCAGAGTACACACTAGAGCATGCAGTGGTCATGTGTCGGTTTGCCTACGAATGTCGAACAGTATTAAGAGAGGTTCTTGAAGATCTCGAAGATAAACTCGGAGACACAATCGGTCTCAGTATGCGCTTTGGAATCCATTCTGGTCCAGTGACAGCTGGAGTTCTTCGTGGTTTAAAGTCGCGATTTGAACTGTTTGGCGATGCCATGAACACTGCATCTCGAATGGAAAGTACATCGAAACCTGAGATGATCCAAATTTCACAAGCCACGGCTAATTATCTAATCGATGCAGGACACTCAGATTGGTTTGAATCTAGAGATGATAAGGTGGAAGTGAAAGGAAAGGGTAAACTTCAAACATATTGGTTGTTGTCAGTGGATGAAACTTTCATCCATATGGAAATGTATTAAATATGAGTAGGATGGAAGGAGCTATTGAATCCTTGCCTTTCATAGCACACATGGATGGTTTACACGTGCATATATTGAACATGAGCACCCATAAAAATAGAAACGTGAGCACAGTGTCCCTCTAGTACTATCTAGACTGTTTGCCATTAACATCCTTTTCCTGAGGATTCATTCATTCCATCAAATGTCAAATCTGAATTCTTCTGAAACGAACTGCAATCAACCAACTTGGTTTCATAATTAATAATCACTATATTAAATACTGCAAATAAATCATGTTTCGTCAGAGTCGCATCTTACTTTCGGTAGGTATCAATCATTCCTTTCTTTATACGTCGTTCCTTCAGCCTTTTTGGTATGTTTCAGTGATTCTCATACATCTCCGCAATTCTTAAAAATGTCCTCAGAAAGCTCCCATCATCGCACCTGCTGCGATTGCAGCATTAGCAGTCACTCAAAGACTGAACGATGAATCTACTATCACTCTTAACGAAGCGCCCACAGTCAACATTGTCAAAGTTAGGGCTGCAATCGCAAACCTCATCGAACAAGATTCTGAGAAACGTCAAGACGGCACCTCTCTCACTGGAACTCTTATCCGTCTTGCATGGCATTCCTCAGGAACATTTTCGAAAGCAGATCATTCGGGAGGGTGTGATGGAGCACGCATGAGATTTAGTCCTGAAAAAGATTGGGCGGCCAATGCGGGGTTGCATGTCGCGAGGGAAGCACTGGAACAGGTGAAGAATCAATTTCCGAATCTAAGTTATGCTGATTTGTATACCTTGGCAGGAGTCGTGGCAATTGAGGAAGCAGGTGGTCCTATCATTCCTTTCAGACTTGGGAGGAACGATGTGAAGTCGGGAGAAACCTCTCCTCCCGATGGTCGTTTACCGGATGCAGACAAGGGAAGTACAACTAAAACCATCGATCATATTCGACAAATCTTTCATCGAATGGGATTTGATGATCGTGAAATTGTTGCTTTGATTGGAGCACATGCAGTTGGAAGATGTCATACGGATGCCTCGGGATATTGGGGTCCATGGACATTCTCGGAAAATACCTTTAGCAATGAGTATTTTAGACTCTTATTGGAAGAACGGTGGGTCGTCAAAAAGAGTCATAATGGCAAGCCATGGAAAGGACCGATGCAATATGAAGATGAAACTGGACAGTTGATGATGTTACCTTCTGATATGGCACTGATTCAAGACCCCACCTTTAAGAAGTATGTTGAGCTGTATGCCAAAGATGAAGGTAGGTAAAGAGCTTATCTACTTGTTGCTCTATTCCATTGGTCTTTTCGTCCCCATGTTCTCACGTTTCTTACTCTCTCTCTCTTTTGTTTTATATATACTCTATTCGTATCCACCTCTTCATTCCATCGAATCTACAGATGTCTTTTTCAAAGATTTTGCAAAGGCATTTTCCAAATTGCTCGAGTTGGGTGTTCATTTCCCTCTTCAAAAGCCATGGTATCAGTTCTGGTGATGCCACCACATGTAAATTTATGGGGCACATTCAAAAGAAAAATGTGGATTCTTTCCACAAGAAGTGACTCAGAAGACCATGTTCTGCATAAGAAGGATGTTCTTAAGTAGTATCTACATTCGTTTTTTTTAAAATTTATCAATATATATATATAATAATAATGATCCACATCTATTGAAATTCTCCAATCATATCATTTCCATCTTCGTTCCCATCATCATACTCCTCAAACAAGTCCTCTAACACAACAGGACAATACCCTTGAACATACGTCTGAAGTTTGTTTCGAAAATCTTGAAAATGATGTTTTGAAAGTTTCATTTCTTCCACCAATCCTACTTCAGGGTGATAGATATGTACAAATGGTACACTTGCAACACCTGTTCCTCAATAATAATAATAATAATAATAATAATAATAATAATAAGAAGAAGAAGAAGACATGATCCACATATCGAGTGAGAGAAAGTAAACGAAGGAAGGAATCTCATCCTTACATGTCTATATATATATACGTACCCAAACCTTGTTGCAAATAAGCCGTCGTTTTGGTGAGTGGTACATGAACGAACTTGACTTGATGGAAATACTCTTGACATACTTTCTGAAACAATGGTTTAGTCACTCTACAACTCTTGCACCACAGTGCATGAAAGAATACAACTACCAACTGTTTGTTTTCTTCCACAACTATGGATTTGTAATCTGTAATTGTATCCACCAACAATGGTTTTGGAACCGTCTTTGTTCTGCTGTTGTTATCCCTATGTGTGCGAATGGAACGAGCGGTTTCCTTGATTTTAGACTTGATGTTTTCCAATGTCTGTTTTCTTGTTCGTTCCTCTTCTTGTGCTTCTGAAAACAATGAGGGACTGTTATCTACTACTTGAAGTCTTGTAGTAGTTTGTCCTACCATGCTGGGATTTGTGTTTGTGATGCTGCCAATGATGCTAAAAGCACTGGATGAGATGATACTCATTGTCATGAAACAGACTCCTTGGAATACCATTAGTATCACTGGAACAAATGATTGTTGTTTCATTGTAAAATTGAATGATGATTTAGACTTGGAAAGGAATTCTGGTAGTAGTATGTGGCTGGTATCTACCGAATGAAATCTGGGAATGTCAGTTATATGTATGTACAATATGTCTATTTGATGCAACTATCTATCTACAGAAATACTATATACGAGTTCAACATGTAAAAGTGTGGATGGATGGATGGATGGATGGATGGAAGGAAGGAAGGAATGTTCACTGTGTTTGTGTTTTGACATCAAACGAGAAAAATCGACGCACGACGCACGAAGGGCGAAGGGTGGTTGATGTCCTTTTCAAAATGAGAACACGAAAGGTCCTAGTTAGTCAAACAGATAAATGGGGTGATGACGTCACTTTGCCCGGGGAACACCAAACACAAACACATCTTCGTCTCACAAAAAATAAACGAGGCAACGAAATCGAAATCTGTCTCACATCACTAGTTAGCAACAAGCACATCACATACACACACTATACACACTATATACACACACTTTGATGCGTCGATTAGCATTTTCAACTGTGAGAACTCCGTCGCTTCGTGCGTCATCGTCAAGATACTCATGCGTTCCGAACTCCTCACGACCAGCACTAATGGTAGTTTTGCCTACCTTCCCTTCTCACCATCACAAATCCAAGTTAGTACAATCCTTCTCGACGGCATCCTTCTCCCCTACAAACAACGAACAATCCTCCATCGATTTCAACATCCGAAACGATTTCCGTCAAGGTCGCGCAGCATACCTAGACATGTCCGCGACAACACCACTCGATCCACGAGTGTTAGATAAAATGCTGCCATACATGGTGGGATCGTATGGTAATCCTCACAGTCGTACACATCAATACGGATGGGAATCCGAAAAGGCTGTGGAAAAAGCACGTGCTCAAGTGGCTGCATTGATTGGGGCATCGCCCAAGGAAATCATTTTCACATCGGGAGCAACAGAGAGTAATAATCTAAGCATTAAAGGTGTAGCTAGATTCTACGGGAAGAGTGGGAAGAAACACATTATTACCACTCAAACGGAACATAAATGTGTCTTGGACTCTTGTCGAAGTTTGGAACAGGAAGGATTTGATGTCACGTATTTACCCGTACAAGCTGCGACGGGAAGGATTGATTTGACCATGTTGCAAGATGCCATGAGAGACGACACTGCACTTGTCAGTGTCATGGCTGTCAATAATGAAATTGGTACAAGGCAGCCCATTGAAGAGATTGGGAAGTTATGTCGATCGAAAAAGATTTTCTTTCATACGGACGCAGCACAAATGCTTGGGAAGATGCCCATTGATGTCAATGAAATGAATATTGATTTGATGAGTTTGAGTGGACACAAAGTGTATGGACCCAAAGGTATTGGGTGTCTGTACGTTCGAAGAAGACCTAGAGTTAGATTAGAACCACTGTTCTCGGGAGGAGGACAAGAACGTGGATTGAGATCAGGAACGTTGCCTCATACTCTCTGTGTTGGAATGGGCGCGGCTTGTGAAATTGCACAGAAGGAGATGGAATACGATACCCAATGGATTACTCATCTTAGCAATAGATTGGAGAAAGGGATCCGTGAAAGGATTCCAGAAGTGACTCAAAATGGTGATCCTGAACATCGATACGTTGGTTGTCTCAATTATTCTTTTTCATATGTAGAAGGTGAGAGTCTATTGATGGCTTTGAAAAATATTGCTGTGAGTTCAGGTAGTGCATGTACGAGCGCTAGCCTGGAACCAAGTTACGTCCTTCGAGCATTGGGAGTGGGAGATGAACTTGCTCACTCGAGTCTACGCTTTGGCATAGGCAGATTTTCGACAGAAGAAGAAATAGACTTTGTATTGGATTTGTTGGAAAAGCACGTGACTCGTCTCAGAGAAATGAGTCCGTTGTGGGAAATGGTTCAAGAGGGAATCGACCTGAAACAGATTCAATGGACTCAAGATCATCATCATCATTAGAAAACGGAGAAGGGTATTCTATAAAACAACAAGGTCTATGACTATATTCTTTATCATCACATTCTTTCATGTATCATATATTACCACAAACTTTCATAGCAATGGATGATCTTAATGCCTCCATGAAATCCATAGGGCCTAACACAGTGTATGTATTAATTTTCACTTGACTTCTCACGGAAGTGGAGGTCATGTTTTTGCAAAGTGAAAAGCTTAGACTTTCGAAAACAGTCTTCGTTTGATAGTATCCTTTTTTGTCATATCCAAATGCTTGGTTTGAACTCAAACAAGGTTAGCTGCCACTGTAATTATCGAAATTTGGTCTATGTAAAGTTCATTGGTATGACGGAGGAGTCCTCTGGCAGATGAACTTTGAATCAGAAGCGGTTTCAAACGAAGGCTGTCTGAACTATCGAAGCCCCTAGTACTGCTTACCACATAAAATGGATGGTGTACTCAATTGAATATCAGACTTAAATTCTACAAAATTGAACAAGAAACAAAAAATTCCTTGGTTTTAGTAATCTTAATCAGTGCGTGAACTTTTGGTATGTTTCCCATGCTGTACTAGCTATGTAGACAGTGTTTGCTGTTTCCTCATGACGTTGTACTATGACAACTGTCATGACGTTTTACTATGACAACTGCATCGTGCTTACAATGCCCCCATAAGACGATGACGAGCATCAACAGGATCATCAAGAGTTGAAGATGATATTCAGGGACTAACTGTGGGGGAGAGGGTCAAAGGATCACCAGGATCAGGAGATTCGATAACAATCACATCTTCATTGATTGTAATAATCCAATCTGTCACTGTAACCT